>Ga0136640_10000009_pt1 | contig 76795 bp, 82 predicted proteins | sample AntDrymUQ8642106_2_FD_105498 | JGI IMG/M metagenome (GOLD analysis project Ga0136640, IMG submission 105498) | Polar desert sand microbial communities from Dry Valleys, Antarctica - metaG UQ864 (21.06) | ecosystem: Environmental > Terrestrial > Soil > Desert | place: Antarctica: Dry Valley...
CGCCGCAGGAGCGCTGCGGTCAAGGCCCCCGAGCCCCCCATCGCATGCCATTGCCCGAAGCGATGGTACGCCGCCTGCCAGAACGCGAACGGCGCACCACCCGGCGTCAGCGGGCTCGCGCTGGCGTGCGCGGCGAACGCCGAGACGGGACCACGGGTCAGATCGGAGTGCAGCCGGCTCTCGAGGACCCGGCCGTAGGGGCCGAGCAGCTCGGAGGCCAGCCGCAACGGCTCGTGACGCAGCGCCCGCAACCCGCGCGGGAGGCGTCCGGTGAGCAGCCGCAGCGTGTCGCGCGGCGACCCGCCGGCCTGCATGCCCGCGACCATCAAGTCGACGACCGGCACGGCGACCTCCATGAACGACGCGTACTTCTCGGCCTCGGCGCGGTCGATTTCGGCGATCGACGCCACCGTCCGCTCGATCGACCGGTGGAAGCGCACCCGCCGACCGTCAGCGAACAACGCCACCGCGAACGGATCCATCTCGCGGTACTCAAGCCCCGCCCCCGCTAGGTCAAGCTCACGGGGAACTGGGCCCATGTTGATGATGTTGTGCGCGACCGAATGCGTGTCGAAGCGGTAGCCCGGCACGGTCTCCTCTGTCCGCGCGCCACCCCCCGGCCGGCCCGACTGCTCGAGCACGAGCACCTCCACGCCCGATCGCGCCAGGTAGCACCCACACACCAGGCCGTTGTGCCCGGCACCGACGATCACGGCCTTCACGCAGACACCCTGGAGCCGGGGGCGTTCATGTGACGAGGTGGGTGGCGAGCTCGATCGGGTTGCGCAGGCAGTAGACGCCGGGGCAGCGTTCGTCGGCGATGCGCTTGAGTTCGTCGAGTTGCTCTCGGGGCGCGTCGGCGTCGACTTCCAGGTACCAGTCGATGTGCTGCACGGGCGGGTTGTCGGTGACACCCAGGGCGCGCGTCATGTCGACCTGGGTCTCGGTGCGCGCGCGCAGGGTGCGCAGTTGGATGCCTTGGCGGGCGGCTTCCTGGGCGTATGTCATCGCGTAGCACGCCATCCCGCCCCAGAAGCAGTAGGCGAGCGGGTTGGGTGCTGCGCCGGTGCCGCCCATCGGCGGTGGGTAGTCGGCCTCGAAGATGACGGGCTCGCCGTTGGGAACGGGGATGCTCGCCCGAAACTGCGGCGCGCCGTCGGTGGACTGCCACTCGCCGTTGAAGCTGACGCGCTGCGTGAGCGCGCTGGAGTCCTGCTCGGCGTTGGCGATGGTCTGGTTGAGGGCGTCGACGTTGACATTGTGCATGAGGTTCCTTTCGGGTCAGGGTGCTTCAGGAGGAGCCGGGCGGACCGCCGAGGAGGGCGGCGCTGACGAGCAGGTATCCGGCGACCGCGACCAACGAGGCCCGCGAAGGCGCGGCCCAGTGTCTGCTGGGGGATGTGCGCGCTCAGGCGTGCCCCGGCGAGCGCTCCGGCGATGCACGCGGCGGCCATGACGAGCGTGAGGTCGAGATCGATCGTGCGTCCTGCGCTGAGGTGAGCGGCCACGGCGAGCAGTGACGTGCTGGCGATGATCGCCAGTGACGTGCCGATCGCGCTGCGCATCGAGAACGACAGCGCGACGGTGAGCGTCGGCACGATGACGAACCCGCCGCCGACACCGAAGAACCCGGTCAGAAGGCCGACTGCCAGTCCCGCGCTGATGTCGCGTCCGGGTCGCAGCGCCGGACAGACGTGGTCGGGCGCCGCGTCGTTCTCGGACTGCTCGGATGATGCCTTGCGCCACGTTGCGCCCGCCGCGGCGAGCATGACGGCGGCGAACCCGGCGATCAGGGCTGCGCCGCTGACGACGTCGCCCAGGGCCGTCCCGGCGATGACGCCTATGACCGTCACGCGAGATCGACCGGCCAGCCAGCGGCGCGACCACGCGAGAGACGCGGGGATCGCGCTGCAGCGTGCCTTGCGCCGAGGCGATCGCCTGCTGGAAGGCATGGTCGCGGACGGTCTCGGTTTCGGAGCGCACGACGACCTGCAGCGCGCTCGACGACAGGCCGCCGAAGCCGCGATCGATCAGCTGGCGCGCCTGCACGGACTCAGAACCCGTCGCCTCCCACCCGGCGCCCGACAGCGCGTGCTCGACACGCGGCGCGAAGAACCCGAGCGTGCCGGCGACCAGCAGCCACGCGACCATGACGACGCGGACGTGCGTCGCGGTGTACCGGCCCAGGCGGCCGATCGGACCCGGCGTGCTCATGATGAGGTCGTCGGCCGCAGGATCTCGTCAAGCTCGGTGAGCTGGCGGCGCAGCCCGCCGCACACGTGCTCGCAAAGCTCGAACACGGCTGGGTCGGCGATCTCGTAGCGGACGAAGGTGCCGTCCTTGCGCCGCCGCAGCACTCCCGCGTCGTGCAGGACGCCGAGGTGCTTTGAGACGTTCTGCTGCGACGACGCGGTCGCCGTCTGAAGCTCGCCGACGGTCGCCGGCCGCTCGCGCAGGTGGTCGAGCAGCCTGATGCGCATCGGCTCGCCGAGCACGCGAAACCGCCGCGCGATCAGCTCGATCAGGTCATCGGGCAGCGGATGAGGCATCGGGTCTGGCTCGGACATGAACCGACCCTAGCACAACTGATTAGTTGTCTAGCGGTGCTTGAGTCTCCGAGCTTGGCGGCAGAGTGAGGACCTGCTCGAGCTGACCGAGGGCGGATGGATACGCTGGCCGCCCCGAGCGATTGGAGACGCCTTGAGCGACGACGAGCAGGTACCAGGCGAGACCGAGCCCGACGAGGGCTCCGAAGAGGTGCTCGAGCCGGCGCCCGGGTTCGGCGAGCAGCAGGAGGCGGCGCAGGCCGACGAGTGGGAAGAGGACGCGCGCGAGGGCGGAGGCTGAGCCGCCGTCAGCCCAGCGCCCGCCGCAGCACGTCGCGCAGCGCTCGCTGATCGGCCGCGCCGAGCGCCGCGAGCGACTCGGGCACCTCCTGCATCGCCGCGAACAGCGCGTCGCGCACCTGTGCGCCGCGCTCGGTGACGACGAGCATCCGCACGCGCCGGTCGTGCTCGGCCTCGCGGCGCTCGACGAGGCCCTGCGCCGCGAGGCCGTCGACGAGGCCGGTGACGTTCGAGCTGTCGCACTGCAGCGCGGTGGCGAGCACGCGCATCGGCACCGGCTCGTCGGGGTCCAGCGTCTTCAGGGCGAAGAGCTGCGGCGGGGTCAGACCGAACTCGCCGGCGATCCGCAGCATCCGCGGCCGCACCTCCCAGAAGAGCTGTCCCATGAGCGTCCAGGCCTCCTCGACGGGGGTCTGTCGCTTGACGACGGGATCCATTGACACACACGATAATGGATTCCAGCGATGGTTGACAAGCTCAAGCATCGTCGTATGCTGCTCAGCATGAGCGACGACCGAAGCATCGAGGTGGCGGGCCTGGTCCGCGAGTTCAAGGGGGGCGTCCGGGCCGTCGACGGTGTCGACCTGCACGTCGCTTCCGGCGAGATCTACGGCTTCCTCGGACCCAACGGCGCCGGCAAGTCGACGACGGTCAAGGTCCTCACGACGCTGCTGCCGCCGTCATCCGGCCGCGCGAGCGTGGCCGGCTTCGACGTCGCGAAGCAGGGTTCGAAGGTGCGTGCGGCGATCGGCGTCGCGCTGCAGGACGTGGCGCTGGACCCGATGCTGACCGGCCGCGAGCACATGCGCCTACAGGGCGGCCTGCAGGGCATCCCGCGCTCCGAGCGCGCGGCGCGCGGCGACGAGCTGCTCGAGCGCGTCGGGCTGATCGACGCCGCGGACCGCAGGTCCTCGACGTACTCCGGCGGGATGAAGCGCCGCCTGGACCTTGCGCTCGCCCTCCTGCACGGTCCGCGGATCCTCTTTCTCGACGAGCCGACGACGGGCCTGGACGTGCAGTCGCGCACGGCGCTGTGGGACGAGGTCGCGCGGCTGGCCCGCGAGGAGGGCACGACCGTCTTCCTGACGACGCAGTACCTCGAGGAGGCCGACGTGCTCGCCGACCGCGTCGGGATCATCGACCGCGGCCGGATCGTCGCCGAGGGCACGCCCGCGGCACTCAAGGCGCAGGTGTCCAAGCCGACGGTGGAGGTCATCCCACGCGACCCCGAGGAGTGCGCGGCCGCGCGCGCCGCGCTCGCACCGTTCGGCGATCCGGTCGCCGAGCGCAGCGCGGGATCGATCGCGGTGCGCCTGGACTCGGGCGCCGAGCAGCTCGCCGCCATCGTGCGAGCGCTCGACGCGGCCGACGTCGCGGTCGCGCATCTCGCCCTGCACGAGCCGACGCTCGACGACGTCTTCCTGGCGAAGACCGGGCGCAGCCTGGAGGGTGCCGGCGAGACCGCGGATGCGCCCGCCGAGGCCCCCGACCCCGAGCGGGCCGCGGCGTGATTGCCACCGCGCCCGCGGCCGGCGCCCACCTGCTCAGCCAGGTCGGTCTGCTCGCCGGCCGCTCCGTGGTGCACGCCGTGCGTTCGCCGGCACAGCTCGTCTTTCCGATCGCCTTTCCGCTCTTTCTGCTGGGGATCAACGCCTCGGGTCTCGACGCCGCCACCGAGCTGCCGGGCTTTCCGAGCGCCAGCTACCTCGACTTCGCGCTCGCCGTCCCGTTCATGCAGGGCGCCCTGTTCGCCGCGCTCAACGGGGGCCAGGACCTCGCCCGGGACATCCAGAACGGCTTTCTCGACCGGCTCGCGCTGACGCCGATGTCCGGCGGCGCGCTGCTGACCGGCCAGCTCGGCGGCGCGCTGTTCACCGGCGTGGTGAGCGCGATCCTGTACCTGCTCACGGGCCTGCTGTTCGGTGCCGGGATCGTGACGGGCGTCGGGGGCGCGCTGGTGCTGCTCGTGCTCGCGGTCACGATCTGCATGGCGTTCGCCTGCTTCGGGACGTTCGTCGCACTGCGTGCCGGCACCGGCGAGGCGGTGCAGGGCTTCTTTCCGCTGTTCTTCGTCCTGCTGTTCCTCAGCTCGGCGTTCTTTCCGCGCGACCTCATCGAGCAGGACTGGTTTCGCACGATCGCCACCTACAACCCCGTCTCCTACATGGTCGAGGGCATTCGCAGCCTCGTCATCGTCGGCTGGGACACAGGCGCGCTGGCGGCCGCATTCGCGATCTCCGCGGCGACGATCGTCGTCTTCCTCGCGCTGAGCTCGCGTGCCCTGCGCACCCGCCTGGTGCGCACATGAGCACGCTCGCCCGGACGCGATCTGTCGCGCTCGCGGTCGCCTGGCGGGGCATCCACAACGCCTTTCGCAACCCCGCCTTCCTGCTGCCCAGCGTGCTCTTCCCGCTGTTCTTCTTCATCGCCTTCGCGGGCGGCCTGTCGAACCTGCAGAACGCGCCGAACTTCGAGTACGCATCGGGCTACACGGCCTTTCAGTTCGGCTTCGTGTGCATCCAGGCGGCGGCCTTCGGCGGCGTCTTCACGGGCTTCTCGATCGCCGCGGACTTCGAGTTCGGCTTCGCGCGGCGCCTGCTGCTCGCCGCCCCCAACCGCGGCGGGATCGTCATCGGCTACATGATCTCCGCGATAGCGAGGGCGGTCTTCGTGCTGAGCGTCGTCTTCCTCGCCGGGCTGATCAGTGGCATGCAGATCGACGGCTCGCTCGCCCACTACGCCGCGCTGCTCGTGCTCGCGCTGGCTGTCAGCGCGACCTCGACGCTGTGGTCGGCCGGGATCGCGATGCGACTGCGCACGATGCAGGCGGGGCCGGTGATGCAGATGCCGATCTTCATCCTCATGTTCCTCGCGCCCGTCTACGTGCCGTTGCCGCTGATCGCCGGCTGGGTGCACGACGTCGCCTCCTACAACCCGGTCACCGCGCTGCTCGAGGCGGCGCGCGGGTTCATCGCCGGGGACCCGACGAAGGTCGCGATCGCGGCCGCCTGCCTGGTGGTCATGTTCGTGCTCGCGGCGAACTGGGCGCGCGGCGGGCTTCGGTCCGCCGAGGCAGCGGGGTAGCCCGGGGTCGCGGCGCGTATGCGCTCGGGAGGGTTCCCGCCGCGTAACGGCCCGCGCCTACCATCGGGCGTGCCTGACACTGCGCTCGGACGGCCGCGAGGCCGACAACCAGTCGCTGCTGCCCCACGACTACGGTGAGAACCTCGCGATCGTGCTCGCGGCGAGCCTCGCCGGCGGCGTCCTGCGAACGCTCACGCCGGCCGCGCGGGAGCGCCGGACGCAGCCGGGCTGAGCCAGGCTGAGCGCCGGGCGGACGCCCGCGACCCGATAAGCGCGAACATGGCGAGGTGGCCGCGCCGCGCAATCTCGTCAACCTCAAGGACGTCGCCAAGGGCTACGGCAGCCGCTCCGTGCTGCGCGACATCACGCTGGGGATCGCGGCCGGCGACCGGGTCGGCGTCGTCGGCGCCAACGGCGACGGCAAGTCGACGCTGCTGCGCCTGATCGCCGGCGCCGAGTCGCCGGACGAGGGGCAGATCACGCGCGCGGGCGACCTGCACTGTGACCTGCTCGGCCAGCGCGACGAGCTCGACGACCGGCGCACGATCCGCGAGGAGCTCGTCGGTGGCCGCGCCGACCACGAGTGGGCGGCCGACAGCACGTTTCGCTCGGTGCTCGACGGGCTGCTGGGCGGCGTGCAGCTGCGCCGCTTCCCCGGCGGGATCGACTCCGCCGTCGCGCCGCTGTCCGGCGGCGAGCGGCGCAGGATCGCGCTCGCCAAGCTGCTGCTCGACGGCCCCGAGCTGCTGCTGCTCGACGAGCCGACGAACCACCTCGACGTCGAGGGCGTCGCGTGGCTGGCCGCGCACCTCGCCGCGCGCCGCGGCTCGATGCTCGTCGTCACCCACGATCGCTGGTTTCTCGATGCCGTCTGCACCCTGACGTGGGAGGTCGCCGACGGCGCGATCCACCAGTACGAGGGCGGCTATGCGGCCTACGTCCTCGCCCGTGCCGAGCGCGACCGCCAGCAGTCCGCGCGCAACGCCCGCCGCGAGCAGCTGCTGCGCAAGGAGCTGGCGTGGCTGCGACGCGGCCCGCCCGCGCGCACCTCCAAGCCGAAGTTCCGCATCGAGGCCGCAGACCGGCTGATCGCCGACGAGCCCGTCGCCCGCGACCGCACGGAGCTGCTGCGCTTCGCGACTTCGCGCCTGGGCGACAAGGTGCTGGAGGCAATCGACGCGTCGGTCGCGTTCGGCGACAGGCAGGTGCTGCGGCGCATCACGTGGCGCCTGGGCCCCGGCGACCGGGTCGCGCTCGTCGGCGTCAACGGCTCGGGCAAGACGACGCTGCTGGCGCTGCTGGGCGGGGAGCTTGAGCCGGACTCCGGCGAGGTCCAGCGGGGGGCGACGGTACGCCTGGCGCACCTCTCCCAGGACACTGGCGAGATCGCCGGCCACCTGCGCGTGCTCGAGTCGCTCGAGGCGGTCAAGGCGGTCGCGACGCTCAGCGACGGCCTGCAGATCACCGCGACCCTGCTGTGCGACCGCTTCGGCTTTCGCGGCGACAAGGCGCGCACGCTCGTGCGCGACCTCTCCGGCGGCGAGCGCCGGCGCCTGCAGCTCATGCGCCTGCTGATGGGCGAGCCCAACGTGCTGCTGCTCGACGAGCCGACGAACGACCTCGACATCGACACGCTGACGGCGCTCGAGGACCTGCTGGACGCATGGCCGGGGACGCTCGTCGTCGTGAGCCACGACCGCTACTTCGTCGAGCGCGTCTGCGACGACGTCCACGCGCTGACCGCCGGCGGCGAGATCCGCCACCTGCCGGGCGGCATCGAGCAGTACCTGCGGTCGCGCTCGGGCGCCGCCGCGCGCGTGCCCGCGAGCAGCGGCGCGCCCCCGCCGCGCGACGCGGCTGCGAGGGGCGGGGCGCTGCGTGCGGCGCGCAAGGAGGTCGCCCGACTGGAGCGGGCGATCGACAGGCTCGGCGAGCGCGAGAGCGCGCTGCAGGGCGAGATGGCCGCGGCTGCATCCGACCACGTGCGCCTGCGCGAGCTGCAGGCCGATCTCGGGTCGCTCGTCGCCGAGCGCGAGCAGCTCGAGGCGACGTGGATGCAGTCGGCGGAGGCGCTGGAGGCGTGACTCGGCAGGGTGGCGCAGGTCCGGCGGGGAAGTCCGCGGCGGGGGCGCTACTCGGAGGCGCCGCGGCGAACGCGGGAGGCGCGGGACTTCTTGCGGGCGCCGGTGTTCTTGTGCAGCGCGCCGCGCTTGACGGCCTTGTCGATCGTGCTGACGAGCGTGCGGTGCTCGGCGTCGGCGAGCGTGTCGTCGCCGGCGGCGACCGCGGCTTCCAGACGGCGGAAGTACGTCCGGATCGCCGACGTGTAGTGGCGGTTCTCGAGACGCTCGCGCTCGGAGCGCAGGATCCGCTTCTTCTGTGAATGGATGTTGGCCATGACGCGAAAGCGCCGCGGGCTCGTGCCGCGGCTGGTCGTAGAGTAGCGCACCGATGCCGGCCGAGACACGCCCCAAGGCGGCCAGGGCAGGGCGCATCGCTCGCAACACGGCGATCTTCTCGATCCTCACCGGGCTGTCGCGGATCGCGGGCCTGGTCCGCGAGATCGTGGCGTCCAGCTACTTCGGCACGAGCGGCCCGTTCTCGGCCTTCACGCTGGCCTTCCAGGTGCCCAACCTCGTGCGCAACCTGTTCGCCGACGCCGCCCTGAGTGCCGCCTTCGTGCCCGTGTTCACGGAGCTGCTGGAGAAGGGTCGCCGGCGCGAGGCCTTTCAGCTCGCCTCGACGTTCGTCGTGCTGATCACCGCCGCGCTGACCCTGATCAGCGTCTTCTTCGTGCTCGTGGCCCCGTACCTGATGCCCGCGCTGACCCCGGGCGACAAGTTCACGCCGGCGCTCGACGGGCTCGCCGTGGGCCTCGCGCAGGTGCTGTTTCCGATCGTCCTGCTGCTCGGGCTCAACGGCCTGCTCGTGGGGATCCTCAACGCCTACGACCACTTCACGATCCCGGCGCTGGCGCCGCTCGTGTGGAACTTCGTGATCATCGCGCTGCTCGTCGTGCTGCGCCCGCGCTTCAGCGCCGACGAGCAGCTCTACGCCTACGCGATCGCCGTGCTCGTCGCGACGTTCGTGCAGCTCGCGATGGCCGTCCCCGTGCTGCGGCGCCTGGACTTCGAGTTCGCCTGGAAGATCGACGTGCACGACCCGCGCGTGCGCCAGGTGTTGGCGCTGATGCTGCCCGTGACGCTCAGCCTCGGCCTGATCAACTTCAACATGCTGATCAACTCGTCGCTCGGCGCGGCGGTCTCCGAGGGCGCTCCGCGCGCGATCGACGCGGCGTTCCGGATCTACATGCTGCCGCAGGGCATGTTCAGCGTCGCCGTCGCCACGGTCCTGTTTCCCGCACTCTCGCGGCTGGCGGCACGCCGCGACCTCGACGGGCTGCGCGCGCTCACGGGCACCGGAACGCGTCAGATCTTCCTGCTGCTGATCCCCGCCGCCGCCTGCACGCTCGTGCTCGCCGAGCCGATCACGCGGCTGGTCTACGAGCGCGGCGAATTCGACGCCGACTCGACGCGCCTGGTCTCCGAGGCGCTGTTCTGGTTCTCCTTCAGCCTGCCGTTCGCCGGCGCGAACCTGCTGCTGACGCGGACGTTCTTCTCGCTGCAGCGCCCGTGGCTGCCGACCGCGCTCGGCGGGGCGACGCTGCTCGTCAACGCCGCGGTCGCGCTGGCGCTGTACAAGCCCTTCGGCGTCGGCGGGATCGTCTTCGGCACGGCGGTCGCGAGCGCGGCGATGACGTTCGGACAGGCGTGGTACCTGCGCCGCGAGCTCGGCGGCCAGCTCGAGGGTCGCGAGACGCTCGCCGCGCTGACGCGGATCCTCGCGGCGTCGGCGCTGCTCGCAGGGGTGACCTACGGGCTCTACCGGGTCCTGGACGAGCTCGTCGGACGGGCGCTGCCCGGTCAGATCGTGTCGGTCGGCATCGCGCTCACGGCGGGGATCGCCGCCTACGCGCTCGCGGTGCTCGCGCTGCGCGTGCCCGAGGCGCAGCAGATCCGCGACGCCGTGGCATCGCGCGTGCGCCGCCGGCGCTCGTGAGGGCTCGGGACCTCGTCAGTCCTCGGCTATCTGCAGCACCGGCGCGGGCGAGGACTTCACCGCGGGGCCGGCCCGCAGCCGCCGCGCGGTGCGCGGCCGAAAGCCCGTGAGGGCGCGCGCGAGCGCCAGCGCGGCCAAGCCGATGACAACGCCCGCGACGTCGTCGATGACGTAGTGCCAGCCGAGGTAGACCGTCGCCACGGTCGTCACGCCCAGCAGGATCCACAACCCGATCCGCAGCCGCCGCGCCAGCCCCAGCAGCTGCGCGGCCACCGCGGCCGTGAAGATCATCGAGATGTGCACCGAGGCGAAGGCCGCGATGCTCTGTGCGATCTCCGCGGCCACCGGGTCGCGCAGGTACTCCAGCCGCTGGTCGAGCAGGACGCCCTGCAGGTAGGAGGCCTTCGAATCGGGCAGCTGGGCGAAGGTCCCGGGATAGGCGTAGACCGGCCCCAGGGCCGGAAGCAGGAAGTAGCTCGCGGCGCCCAGCGGCCAGTTGATCGACAGCGCGGTCGCGTAGAAGAGCCCACCGGGCACGTCGCGCGAGAAGACCAGGGCGAGGGCGAGCGAGACCGGCAGCAGGACGATGAAGACGACGTACACGACCGACAGGACCTGCGTCATCAGCCCGGTGCCCAGCAGTGAGTGCAGCAGTGCTGCCGGATCGCTGCCGAACACCCCGCGCTCGAAATCGGCCAGCTGACGGTCGAAGAGCTCACCGGGCCGCAGCAGCGGAACGACGCCCTTGAGGTTGCGATAGGCCATGTACGACACGTAGAAGCTGATCAGGGCGCTGCCGACCGCAACTCCCCGCGGCCAGCTCCAGCGCTCGCGCCGGACGCTTCGCATCGCTGCGCGCGAGGGCGTGAGCGTCGCGGTCCGGCGCCCGGCGCGGACCGCGATGTCGAGCCACACCAGCACCAGCACCGAGAACCCCACGAGCACGAAGTACTTTGCGGCGACGTGATCGGGATCGCGCAGCGGCACGCCCGCCGCCCGCGTCGCCAGCAGCGCCGCGACGAGCGTGACGCCGGCCACCACCAACCCGGCGAGCACGCTGCGCCACGGGGGCGGGTCGGCAGCACCCCGGTGCAGCGGCGCGGCCGGGCTGTGTTCACGCGATGACGACACGGGAGGCATCTTGCCGACCAGCCCGCCTACACGCCGGCGCCGACGGCCGACTGCTCGGGGGCCGGCATCAAGTCGGCTTGGTCATCGGCGTGGGCGGTCCTCGGGCTGCGTCGTCGGTAGCCCGTCAGGACGCGGGCGAGAGCGAGCGCGAGCAGGCCGATGAAGATGCCGGCGACATCGTCGACGACGTAGTGCCAGCCGAGGTAGATGGTGGCCGCGATCGTCAGGGCGAGCAGCACCCACAACCCGATCCGCAGCGGCCGCGCCAGTCCGAGCAGGTGAGCCGCCACCGCAGCCGTGAAGATCATCGAGACGTGCACCGAGGCGAAGGCCGCGATGCTCTGAGCCGCGCCGGATGCCACCGGGTCGGCAAGGAAGTTCAGCCGCTGGTCGAGCAGCAGGTTCTGCAGGGACGAGGCCCCCGACGCGGGCAGGTCGGCGAAGCTCGCCGGCGTAGCGTAGACCGGTCCCAGCGCCGGAACGAGGAGGTAGCTCGCAGCGCCCAGCGGCCAGTTCATCGACAGCGCCGTCGCGTAGAAGAGCCCGCCCCGCAGATCGCGCGAGAACACCATCGCCAGCGCAAGCGAGACCGGCACGAAGAAGAGGTAGAGCACGTAGACGACCGAGAGGAACTGCGTCTGCAGCCCGACGCCCAGCAGCGAGTGCAGCAGCGCGGCCGGATCGCCGCCGAACAGCCCGCGCTCGAACTCCGCGAGCTGACGGTCGAAGAGCTCCCCGGGGCGCAGCAGCGGAACCACGCTCTTGAGGTTGCGATAGGCCAGGTAGGACACGTAGAAGCTGACGAGCGCGCTGGCGACCGCCACCCCCCGGTACCACCTCCAGCGCTCGCGCCGCACGCTCTGCATCGTCGCGCGCGAGGGCGTGAGCGTCGCCGTCCGCCGGCCGGCGCGGACCACGACGTCGAGCGCCACGAGCACCACCACCAGCAACACCACCCACATCAGGCGCCGCCCGGCCACGCCGTCGGGGTCGCGCAGCGGCACGCCGGCCGACTGCGTCGCCAGCAGCGCCGCGGAGAGGGTCACGGCAGCCACCACGGGACCGGCGAGCACGCTGCGCCAGCGGGGCGCTTCGAAGATGTCCGGTTCCACTGAGATGGCCACGCTGCTGTAACAGGATGGCAACACCACCGGAAAGCTTGCCTGGACGGGGGGGCCGAGACAAGTCCGAGACCCACCGCGCCCTACCCTGTAGCCGGTGTTCGACCAGGCTCACATCCGCAACTTCTCGATCATCGCCCACATCGACCACGGCAAGTCGACGCTGGCCGACCGCATCCTCGAGATGACGCGGACCGTCGATCCGCGGGCGATGCGAGCGCAGGTTCTCGACTCGATGGACCTCGAGCGCGAGCGCGGGATCACGATCAAGGCGCAGGCGGTGCGCGTGCTGTACGAGGCGCGCGACGGCGAGACCTACCAGCTGCACCTGATCGACACCCCCGGGCACGTCGACTTCACCTATGAGGTCAGCCGCTCGCTCGCCGCCTGCGAGGGCGCGCTGCTCGTCGTCGACGCGTCGCAGGGCGTCGAGGCGCAGACGCTCGCCAACACGTACCTCGCGATCGAGAACGGCCTCGAGCTGATCCCCGTGCTCAACAAGATCGACCTGCCCGGCGCCGAGCCCGAGCGCGTCGCCGAAGAGGTCGCCGAGCTGCTGGGCGAGCCGACAGACGACATCCTGCGCATCTCGGGCAAGACCGGCGAGGGCGTCGTCGACGTGCTCGAGCAGCTGGTCGCGCAGGTGCCGCCGCCGGCGGGCGACCCGGACGCGCCGCCGCGGGCGCTGATCTTCGACTCCGAGTTCGACCAGTACCGCGGCGTGATCGCCTACATCCGCGTCGTCGACGGCGTCTTTCGCAAGGGCGACGCGATCCGCTCGATGGTCGGCAGCACCGTCGCCGACATCGACGACATCGGCTTCTTCACGCCCGCGATGGTCGTCACCCAGCAGCTCAGCGCGGGCGAGGTCGGCTTCCTGATCACCGGCATCAAGGAGGTCTCGGCGCTGGCCGTCGGCGACACCCTCACGACGCGGGCCAACCCCGCCTCCGAGCCGCTGCCGGGCTACCGCGACGTGCAGCCCGTCGTCTTCTGCGGCCTGTTTCCGATCGACTCCGACGAGTACCCCGACCTGCGCGACGCGCTCGAGAAGCTCGTGCTCAACGACGCGGCGCTGTCATGGGAGCCCGAGGTGTCCGAGGCGCTCGGCTTCGGCTTTCGCTGCGGCTTCCTCGGCCTGCTGCACATGGACATCGTCCGCGAGCGCCTGGAGCGCGAGTACGACATCGAGCTGATGGCGACGATGCCGTCCGTGCGCTTCGACGTGACCTTGACCGACCTCTCCGAGATCGAGGTCCACATCCCGTCGGACTTCCCCGATCCGGGCCGCGTCGCCGAGATCCGCGAGCCGATGATCGAGGCGTCGATCCTGACGCCGAAGGAGTACATCGGCCCGATCATGGAGCTCTGCCAGGAGCGCCGGGGCACCACCAAGGGCATGCACTTCCTGACGGCCGACCGCGTCCAGCTGTCCTACGACCTGCCGCTCGCGGAGATCGTCATCGACTTCTTCGACGCGCTGAAGTCGCGCACCCGCGGCTACGCCTCGCTGGACTACGAGCTGGCCGGCATGCAGGCCTCGGACATGGTCAAACTCGACATCCTGCTGGCGGGCGAGCAGGTCGACGCGCTGTCGATGGTCGTGCATCGCGAGAAGGCCTACGAGGTCGGGCGCAACATGGTCGAGAAGCTCAAGGCGAAGATCCCGCGCCAGCAGTACGACGTCCCGATCCAGGCGGCGATCGGCGCCCACATCATCGCCCGCGAGACCGTCAAGGCCTATCGCAAGGACGTCATCGCCGGCTGCTACGGCGGCGACATCTCGCGCAAGCGCAAGCTGCTCGAGAAGCAGAAGGAGGGCAAGAAGCGCATGAAGAAGGTCGGCCGCATCGAGGTGCCCCAGGAGGCGTTCCTCGCGGTGCTCGAGCTCGGCGACTGACGGCCTACGGCTTCAGTCGATCTCCGTCGCGGCCATCGACGCCACGGTTGCAGTCGTCCGATGTCTGTGACCCGACCCGCGTCGGACCCGCATTCGTGAGCCACTGAGAAACCGACGAGAAGCCCGCTTCGGCGGCCCGCCGTCGAAGCTCGGTAGCGTCTGCGCCGAGATGGACCTGGGGCTCGAAGGCAAGGCGTGCATCGTCACGGGCGCGACCCGCGGCATCGGCGCCGCAACCGCCGCACTGCTGCACGCCGAGGGGGCGCGCGTGCTGCACGTCGCCCGCGACGCCGAGGCGCTCGCGGCCGCCAGCGCGGCGTGCGGCGGAGAGTTCGTCGTCGCCGACGTGACCAAGCACGGCGACGCCGAGCGCATCGTCGGAAGCTGCATCGAGCGCTTCGGGGCGGTCGACGTGCTGGTCAACAACGCCGGCACGAGCTTCGTGCGGGCGCTGGAGGAGCTCGCCGACGACGACTGGCAGGGCCAGTGGGAGCTCAACGTCATGGGGCCGATGCGCCTCATGCGCGAGGTCGCGCCGCTGATGGCGCGGGCCGGCGGCGGGCGGATCGTCAACGTCTGCTCCTCGTCGGGCAAGCGCCCGTCGCTGACGAACGCGGCGTACTCCGTGACGAAGGCCGCCCAGTTGTCGCTGTCGCGCCACTTCGCCGACCGCTACTGCGGCGACGGCGTGCTCGTCAACGCCGTCGCACCCGGGCCGGTCAGCTCGCCGCTGTGGATGGACCCGGGCGGGCTCGCCGACCAGGCCGCCCTTGCGCGAGGGATCACGCGCGAGCAGGCGCTTGCGGCGCAGGGCGCGAAGATCCCGCTCGGGCGCTTCGCCGAGGCGCAGGAGATCGCCGCGGTGATCGTGTTCCTGTGCTCTGCGCGCGCGAGCACCGTCAGCGGCGCGTCTTGGTCGGCGGACGGCGGGGCGGTGCCGAGCTTCGTCTGATTGAACCGCGAGCTGCCCGCGTGCGAATACCGAGCAACCGACCTGGAGGCTCCAATGTTTCGTCCTCGCGTGCTGGCCACCGGCGTCGCGCTCATGCTGCCGGCCGTGCTCGCTCCGACCGCATCCGCGGAGACATTCGCCGCCGTCGACTCGAAGAACCGCCTGTACACGTTCTCCGACGCGAAGCCCGGCGACTGGAATCGCGCGGCCCTGCGTGGCCTGGGCATCGGCGAGCGGATCGTCGGGCTCGACGTGCGCCCGGCCAACCGCCAGCTCGTCGCGGTCACCAACCGCAACCGCCTGGTCACGGTCTCGCGCTCGAAGAACACGGTCACCGCGATCGGCGCCGCCCCGTTCATGCCCGCGCTTATGGGCTCGAGCGTCGCCTTCGACTTCAACCCGACCGTCGACCGCATCCGGCTGGCCACCAGCACGGGCCAGAACCTGCGCCTGAACCCTGACTCGGGCGCCGTCGCGATGACGGACATGCCGCTCGTCTACAAGACGGGCGATCCCGCCGCGGGTGCCGCGCCGGCGGCGCTCGGCGCGGCCTACACGAACAACGTCCGTGCAGCGACCGCGACGACGCTCTACGACGTCGACACCCGCCGCGACAGCCTTGCGATCCAGGCGCCGCCCAACGACGGCGTGCTGTCGACGGTCGGCCCGCTGGGCGTCGACCTCGCCGGGCCGCTCGGCTTCGACATCTCCGCCCGCGACGGCCGCGCCTACGTCCTTGCCCGCCGCGCGCGGGCGCCGCGGCCACGGCTGTACTCCGTCAACCTCATGACGGGCGCGGCGAAGCAGATCGGCGTGGTGAGCCGGGCGCCGTCGCTCGTGGCGTTCGCCGCGCTGTCCAAGCCGAAGTCCTGACGGGGGCGGGCGGCGGGCGGCGCCTGCTATCACTCGCGCCGTGGATGTCAACACCGGCGTCGTCGGCAAGGCCTATCCGGCGACGACCTACGTCGTCGGTCGCGAGAAGGTGCGCGAGTACGCACGCGCCGTCGGCGAGACCGACCCGCTGTACCTCGATGTCGAAGCGGCCTGGGCGGCCGGCCACGCGGACGTCGTGGCGCCGCCGATGTTCGCCGTCGTCTACGCCATGCCGGCGGTCGCGGCGGGGATGTTCGACCCGGAGGTCGGGATCGACTTCGCCCGCCTCGTGCACGCGGGACAGGACTTCCGCTGGGGCCCGCTGGTGGTCGCCGGCGACGAGATCTCGACGACGGTGAGCGTCAAGGACGTCAGCGAGCGCCGCGGCAGCGGCTTCTACGTCTTCGAGTCGATCTCGTGCAACGACCGCGGCGAGACCGTCTGCACCGGCACGTGGTCGAACGTCGTGCGGGGGGCATGAGGATGGCGCTCGAGGCAGGCGGCGAGATCAAGCCGCTGACCGTCACGCCCGACCGCTACCTCACGGTCCGCTACGCCGGCGCGTCGGGCGACTTCAACCCGATCCACATCGACGAGGCGTTCGCGCAGCAGGTCGGGCTGCCGGGGCGCATCCTGCACGGCCTGTACTCGATGGCCCAGGTCGCGCGCGCGGTCACCGAGGCCGGCGGCGGGCCGGGCTCGCTGCGACGCCTGACCGTGCAGTTTCGCGGGATGGGCGTGCCCGAGCACGAGCTGACGGTGACGGGCACGGTGCGCGAGGTCTCAGACGGCGTCGCGATCGTGGAGACGGTCTGCACGCAGGACGGCAAGACGATCATCCGCAACGCCGAGGCCGAGGTTCTCGTCGAGGACTAGCGTGCTTCGAGCGCCGCGGTGATGCGTGCAAGCGTCTGGCGCGGGCGGCGCACGGTCTGCTCCCACGTCACCCGCAGGACACGCCAGCCGTGGGCCTCGAGCAGCGCCTGCTTGTCGACATCGTGCTCGCGCGTCAACCGATGGTCGTGCCACGCCATGGCGGCCCGCAGCTTCGCGACACCGCGATGTCCGTTGGAGCGGTCAGCGATCTCGCGCAGTCACCTCGGGATGGCGCTCTTCCCAGTGCATGAAGCCCCAGTGCGCCGCCGCGGAGAAGTGGCTGAGGGCTGCGCCGTCGCCGCAGGCGAGCACGGCGGCCATGAAGCGCCCGGTGAGCGTGACGCCCTCATGGCCGACGGCGTAGACGCCGCGATGCAACCGGTGCAGCCGGCCGCACCGCACGCGATGCTCGTGGCCCGCCTGTGACAGAACACCACGCGTTTGCAACGACCAAACGCAGAACGGCCCGCCGAGGCGGGCCGTTCGCACGTCACGTCGGATGAGGCCTAGCTGACGCCGAGCTTCTCGGCGGCCATGCGGGTGCCCTCGACGCGCGCCTTGATCTTCTGGAAGGCGATCTCGCGGGCGTAGTCGGGCGAGCCGTGGTTGGGCTTCTCGTCGATCGAGAACGGCGAGAATCCGCAGTCGTCCGTGGAGCCCAGACGCTCCTTGGGGATGAAGTCCGCGGCGCGCACGAGCGAGTCGCAGATCTCCTGCGCGCTCTCCGGTCGCGGGCTCTGCGTGACGGTCACGCCGATGTAGCACATCTGGTCGTCGCGGCTGTGCTGTCCGATCGCCTCGTAGACCGGGTCCTTGTCGCGCTCGGACGCCAGCTGGATGAGGAAGTAGCCGGCGTTGATCTTGAACATCTCCGGCAGCAGGTTGGTGTACGGGACGTCGGCGGAGTGCACCGAGTCACGGTCGCCGCCCGGGCACGTGTGGATGCCGATCTTGCGACGCTCCTCGTCGGAGAAGTTCTCCAGCACGCGGTTGTTGAGCTCGATGAAGTGCGGCAGCAGGCCCGCACCCGTCCACGGGTTGCGCGGATCCTCGCGGGTGGCCAGGCGGCCCTCCGTGAAGTCGATCGAGACCCGCGCCGCGCCGGTCTCGAAGGCTTTGCGGATGTCGGTCACGCACTCCTGGACGATGTCCTCCTCGAACTCCTCGCGCGTGTAGCCCTCGACCGGATCCTTCAGCGGGTACAGCAGCGCCAGCATCGAGGGAGCGATGACGGCCTGCTTCATGGGCTTGGTCGCGTAGCCGATCGACTTCGCCAGGGAGTCCGCGGCGTAGTGGTTGTACTTCAGCGGACCGCCCGTGAGCTTGGGCAGCTGACGGCCGTGGCCGTCGGCGAAGATCGCGAAGAACTGACCACCCGGGCCGAGGTTCGGAGCAAGGCCCGTACCCGCGAGCGTGTCGGCGATCGGGTACGTCGCGAAGCTCGACCAACGCTGCTCGCCGTCGGAGTTGATCGGCGAACCGGTCGCCTCCATGCGCTCGATGGAGTCCTTGGCAGCCGCGTCCTGCTGCTTCTCGAGGTCGTCCTGGGAGATCTCGCCGGCGTCGTACTGGGCGTAGGCCTTCTGAAGGGAGTTCGGCCGGGGAAGTGATCCAACGGGCTCCGTCGGGATGCCCGTGTCAGTCCTCGGATCGTAATCTGACATGCGTTGTCTCCTCGCTGTTGACTCACCGCGTGCGCGGCAGCCGCCACCGAAGGTGGCGACGGGGGTGCGCTCCGTGCGCGCAGGGCCTGCTTCCCTGGACTCACCCGCGTACGAGCGATACAGACCCGTCTTTCTCATACCCGAACATAGCTGCGCGCGGTCGCTCGCGTCAACCCCGCCGACCCCCGCGGCCCGGCCGTTCACGGCTCTTCACATCGCCGCTGCGCGGCGGTGCCCTTGCCCCCGAAGACGAGGCCGCCACCCGCCGCTCGTACAATCCTGCGGATGCTGACGCCGCGCCAAGAGCTGATCCTGCGCAAGGTCGTGCTCGCCTACCAGGCGACCGTGCAGCCCGTCGCCTCGCGGACGCTGGCGGCCGACCCCGAGCTGCTCGCCGGCTCGTCGACCGTGCGCCACGAGCTCGCGATGCTCGAGGAGCATGGGCTGCTCGCCCACCCGCACACGTCCGCCGGGCGCGTGCCGACGGACTCCGGCTACCGCTACTTCGTCGACCGGCTGCTGCCCGTCACGAGCCCGGGGACGCACACGATCGAGCTTTCGCTGACGCGCCGCGAGGTCGACGAGGCGATGCGCGTGACGACCGAGACGCTGTCGCAGGTCACGAACCTGCTGGCCGTCGTGTCGGCTCCGCCGCTGGAGACCGCGACGATCCGTCACATCGAGGTCCTGCCGCTGCAGCCGCAGATCGTGATGGTGGTGATCATCACCTCCACCGGCGGCGTCTCCAAGCGCGTGCTGACGTTCGACGCACCGGTCGACAACGGCCTCGTGGCGTGGGCCTCGGAGTTTCTCAACGAGGAGCTCGTCGGCCTCGGCCTCGGCGCACGCAAGCTGCGCACCCGCCTCGCCGACCCGTCGATGGGACCCACCGAACGCACCTTCCTCGACCGTCTCGTGCCGGTCTTCACCGAGCTCGCCGAGACCGCCGAGGACTCGCTGTACGTCGACGGCGCGGCGCGCCTGCTGTCCGAGCACCGCTTCCAGGACCTGTCGCAGATCAACGAGCTCATGTACATGCTCGAAGGGCGGGTCGTCCTGCTCGACATGCTGCGCAAGGCGCTCGACGAGCGCAACGTGATCGTCCGCATCGGCGCCGAGAACAGCGCGCCCGCGATGCGCTCGCTGGCGATGGTGACCGCCGGCTACGGATTGCCGCTGCGCCCGTTGGGCACAGTCTCGCTGATCGGCCCCGTGGCGATGGACTACGCCAGCACCATCAGCATCGTGCGCGACGCCGCGCTGCAGCTTTCTCGCTTCATCGAAGACGTGTACAGCGCGTGAAGCGCGACGCCTACGAGGTGCTCGGCGTCGGCCGGACGGCTGACGACAGCGCGATCAAGAAGGCCTTTCGCAAGCTCGCGCGCGAGCTGCATCCCGACGTCAACAACCACGACCCGCAGGCCGAGGAGAAGTTCAAGGAGGCCGCCGAGGCCTACGAGATCCTGTCGGACTCCGATCGCCGCGCGACGTATGACCGCTACGGCCACGAGGGCCTCAAGCGCGGTGGCCAGAGCCCGAACTTCGACGGGTTCGGATCGATCAACGACCTCTTCTCCGCGTTCTTCGGCGGCGGCGGGGGCTTCGGCGCCGGCGGCGGCCCGCGCGGCGGCGGGGACGCGGAGGTGACCGTAGAGATCGATCTCGAGCAGGCCGCCGCCGGGGCGGCGGTCGACGTCACCTACGAGGTCGTCGACCGCTGCGAGCGCTGCCGCGGCAACGGCGCCGAGCCGGGCACGCCGATCACCACCTGCGAGCGCTGCGGCGGCAACGGGGTCCTGCAGGCCGTCAGCCGCACGCCCTTCGGCCAGATGGCTCGAACGGTCACCTGCGACGTCTGCGGCGGCGACGGCAAGAAGGCCGAGAAGCCCTGCTCGCGCTGCCAGGGGCGCGGCCGCGAGCTGCTCACGCACGCGGTCAGCATCGACGTTCCCGCGGGGATCGCCGAGGGCCAGCGGATCCGCGTCAGCGGCCGCGGCCACGCCGGCGAGGCGGGCGCGCATCCCGGCGACCTCTACGTGAACGTGTCCGTCTCACGCCACGAGCAGTTCATCCGCGACGAGCACGACCTCGTGACGGTGCTCGACGTGCCCGCGCCGCTGGCCGCGCTGGGCGCCAAGCTCGAGGTGCCGACGCTCGAAGGGCCCGAGGACGTCCATGTCCGCCCCGGCACGCAGCCGGGGGAGACGATCGAACTGCGCGGCCGCGGCATGCCGATCCTGCGCCGCCAGGGTCGCCGCGGCGACCTGCGCGTGGTCGTCAACGTCGTGATCCCGCGCAAGCTCTCCGAGCAGCAACGCGGGCTGCTCGAGCAGCTCGCCGCCTCGATGACCGAGTCGAACCTCTCGACGGAGGAATCGATGTTCGCCAAGCTCAAGCGCACGCTGCGCGTGTGATCCGCCTCGCGCTGCGCGTGGCGCGAGCGGACGCGGAGATCGCGCTCGCCGAGCTGCTCGAGCTCGTGCCGGCCGGCGTCGAGGAGGTCGATCGCGGCGAGACGGTCGAGTACGCGGTCTACGGCGCGGCGGGGGAGCTGCCCGCCCTGCCCGCGCTGCGTGCGGCCGCGGGCGCGGCGCTCGTCGACATCACGACGACGGAGGTCGCCGACGACTGGGCGTCGCGCTGGCGCACGTTTCACGAGCCGGTGACGATCGCGGGGCGTCTGCACGTGCGCCCGCCGTGGTCGGAGGCGCCCGACCGGGCCGGCGGCCTGCTCGACATCGTCATCGACCCGGCGCAGGCCTTCGGCACCGGCTCGCACGCGACGACGCGGCTGTGCCTCGAGGCGCTGCTCGCGCTCACGCCGGGGGGAGCGCTCACCGACCTCGGCTGCGGCTCGGGGGTGCTCGCGATCGCGGCGTGCAGGCTCGGCTGGGGTCCCGTGACCGGCCTCGACCACGAGCGCGAGTCGGTGCAGGCGATGCGCGACAACGCCGCCGCCAACGGCGTCGCGATCGAGGCGCACGACTTCGACCTGCTGCGCGACGGGCCGGCGCCGGCTGCGCCGACGGTCGTCGCCAACCTCCTGCGCCCGCTGCTGCTGCACGTCGCCGCCACCGGCTTCGCCGGCGCGTGCCCGCGCGTGCTCGTGGCGAGCGGGCTGCTCGCGCACGAGGCCGACGAGGTGGCGGCCGCGTTCGCACCGCTGGGCCTGCGCGAGCGCGCGCGCGGGCACGCCGGCGAGTGGGCCGCGCTGACACTCGTCCAGTAGGCGCAACTCGTGCGCTCGCGCAGCGTTCACATCCACATGAACCCGCGCCACGCCATCCCGCTCGTCCTGCTGAGCTTCGCGCTCGCCGCCGGTGGCGCCGTCGCCTCCACCCCGTCGCAGACCCCCGACCCGTCGATCACCGACGGCAGCCTGCAGCGCAAGCTCGACGGTGCGCGCGCGAGCTGGAAGGCCGGGCGCCTGCACTCCTACCGCTACGAGGTCCGCCGGCAGTGCTTCTGCCCGCCGCAGAAGACCCGCGTCGTCGTGGTCCGCGGTGACCGCGCGCGGGCGTTTCCGTCCGGCATGAACGACGTCGCGACCGTGCCGCGGCTGTTTCGCCTGATCCAGCGCGCGATCGACGACGGCGCCGTCGAGCTCAACGTGAGCTACGGCAGCCGCGGCGTGCCGCGCTCGATCTTTCGCGACGGCTCGGCGAACGTCGCCGACGACGAGTTCGGCTACGCGGTCAGCCGCTTCACATCGCTGAGGCCGCGCGCGCGCTAGCCTCGCGCCATCGCCTGGAACGTCGTCATCGCCGGCGGGGGCTTCGGCGGCTTCTACGCCGCTCGCACGCTTGCCCGGCTGCTGCCGCCGCACAGCGCGCGGATCCGGCTCGTCAACGACGTGAACTTCATGCTCTACACGCCGCTGCTGCCGGGCGCCGTGGCGGGGACGCTCGAGCCGCGCCACGTCGTCGTGCCGCTGCGCGAGCAGCTGCACCACGCCGTCGACCTGCGTCTCGGGCGCATCACCGGGGCGATGCCCGAGCGCAACCTGCTGCAGGTCGAGAACCTCGAGGGACGCGTCGAGGACCTCGCCTACGACCACCTGATCGTCACGGTCGGATCGGTCAGCCGGACGCTGCCGGTCCCCGGCCTCGCCGAGCACGCGCGCGGCTTCAAATCGCTGCCCGAGGCGATCGCGCTGCGCAACCACGTGCTGCGCACGCTCGAGCACGCCGAGACGCTCGAGGACGGCGCCGCACGGCGCGAGTACCTCACCTATGTCTTCGTCGGCGCGGGCTACGCCGGCCTCGAGGGCCTGGCCGAGCTGCAGGACTTCGTCGCGGACGTCCTGGACATCTACCCGCGCTGCCGCGTGACCGGGATCCGCTGGATCCTCGTCGAGGCCAACGAGCGGGTGATGTCCGAGATCCCGCGCAAGCTCGCCGACTTCGCCGAGCGCGAGCTGCGCGGGCGCGGCATCGAGATCCGCACCAACACGACGCTCCAGCGGGTCACCGAGCACCACGCCCACCTGTCCGACGGCGAGCGGGTGCCGGCGCGCACGCTCGTCTGGACGGCGGGCGTCAAGCCGCAGCCGGTCGTGGCGCGGCTCGGCCTGCCGCTGACCGACCGCGGGCGGATCGTCAGCGACGAGTACATGCGGGTCGCAGGGCACGACGACGTCTGGGCGATCGGCGACTGTGCCGCGGTCCCCGATCCGGCCCGCTCAGGCCAGCCCTGCCCGCCGACCGCCCAGCACGCGATCCGCCAGGGCCGGGTCGTCGCGCGCAACGTCGCGGCGGCGCTCGGCGCCGGCGGCCGCAAGCGCCGCTTTCGCTACAAGACGAAGGGCGTGTTCGTCGACATGGGACGCCGCAAGGCGGTCGCGATGACGGGCCAGGTGACCTGGAGCGGCACGCCCGCGTGGATCCTCGCGCGCTCCTACCACCTGGCGATGATGCCCGGCGCCGGCCGGCGCGCGCGCCTGCTCGTGGACTGGAACATCGGCCTGCTCTTCGGTCGCGACACCGCCGAGCTCGGAGGCGTGGCGGCGGTCAATGCACCCGAACCGCCGCCGCCGTCGAGCCATCTATCCTCCGTCGTCAGATGACGCTGGTCGACACGGTCAAGCAGGATCTCGTCGCTGCCATGAAGGCGCGCGAGACCGAGCGCGTCGGCGCGCTTCGGCTCGTGCTCAGCGAGCTGCAGCGGTCCGTCAAGGAGGGCGACGGCGACGAGCTCGCCGTGCTGCGCCGCGAGCGCAAGCGCCGTCTGGAGTCCGCGAGCGCATTTCGCGAGGGCGGTCGCGGCGAGCTCGCCGACGGCGAGGAGGCCGAGGCGCGCCTGATCGAGGGCTACCTGCCGGCCGAGCTGCCCGACGCACAGCTGCGCGACATCGTCCGCGAGGCGATCGCCGACATCGGCGCGTCCTCGCCGAAGGACCTCGGACAGGTCATGAAGGCGACGATGGCGAAGCTGCAGGGGCAGGCCGACGGCAAACGCGTGTCTGCGCTCGCGCGGGAGGAGCTCGGTGCGTAGCCGAATCGAGCTCTCCAACGATGTCGCCACCGAGCTCGCCGGCAGCGGCGACTCCGTGCTGCGCGCGCTCGAGGGTCACGTCGCGTGCGAGCTCTACCTGCGCGGCAACGTCGTCACGCTCGACGGCGAGACGGCGGCCGTGCAGGCCGCCACGACCGTTGTGCACGAGCTCACCGAGCTGATCGAGCAGGGCCACGACATCGCACCGGCAACGATCGCCGCCGTGACCGCCGCGCTCGACCAGCACACCTCGCCCGCGGCGATCCTCGAGGACGTCGTCTGGCGCCACCGCTCCAAGCAGATCGCGCCGAAGACGATCAACCAGAAGCGCTACGTCGACTCGATCCGCCGCAACACCGTCACCTTCGCCATCGGCCCGGCCGGCACCGGCAAGACGTTCCTCGCCGTGGCGCTCGCGGCGGCGGCGCTCAGCCGCGGCGACGTCAACCGCATCATCCTCACGCGCCCCGCGGTCGAGGCCGGCGAGCGCCTGGGCTTCCTGCCGGGCGACCTGATGGCGAAGATCGACCCGTACCTGCGCCCGCTGTTCGACGCGCTGCACGACATGCTCGAGGCCGAGAAGGTCGCGGCGTTCATCGATCGCGGCCAGATCGAGGTCGCGCCGCTGGCGTTCATGCGCGGGCGTACGCTGAATGACAGCTTCATCATCCTCGACGAGGCCCAGAACACGACGCCCGAGCAGATGAAGATGATCCTCACCCGGCTGGGCTTCAACTCCAAGATGGTCGTGACCGGTGACGTCACGCAGATCGACCTGCCCAAGCAGGACGCCTCGGGCCTGGTCGTCGTGGGGGAGATCCTCGAGGGCATCGAGGGCATCGACTTCGTGCGCTTCGGCGGCGAGGACGTCGTGCGCCACAGGCTCGTGCAGCGGATCGTCGAGGCGTACGCGATCCACGCCGACAGCCAGACGTCCGAGCTGCGCCCGGCCGATCGCCGGCGCGCCTGAGTTGAGCTCCCAGGAGCCGGAGTCCGAGCTCGAGATCGACGTGCTCGGACCCAGCCGCGTCCCGCTGGAGGAGATCGAGCGGCTGCTCGCGCTGGCGCTCGCGTCGGCGGGCATCGAGGGTGGCCACGTCGCGGTCGAGTTCGTCAGCGCGGAGCGGATCGCCGAGCTCAACGGCCGCCACCGCGGCGAGCCCGGGCCGACCGACGTGCTGTCCTTTCCGATCGACGGCGCCGACCCGTCGCCGGGCCCCAGCGAGCTCGGCGACATCGTGATCTGCCCCGAGCACACCGCGGACCTGCGCGAGGCGATCGTCCACGGCGCACTGCATCTCTCGGGCATGGACCACGAGACCGATGCGGGCGAGATGCTCGCGGTGCAGCGCGAGATCATGGCCTGGGTCACGCCGTGACCACGCGCGCAGGGTTCGTCGCGCTCGCCGGCCGCCCGAACGTCGGCAAGTCGACGCTCGTCAACGCGGTCGTCGGCGAGAAGGTCGCGATCGTCTCCGACAAGCCGCAGACGACGCGGCGCGCGATCCGCGGCGTGGCGATGCGCGGCGACGCGCAGCTCGTGCTCGTCGACCTGCCGGGCGTCCAGCGCCCGCGCGACGCGCTGACGCAGCGCATGCAGAGCCGCGTCGAGCGCGAGTTCGGCGACGCCGACGCCGCGCTGCTGATGCTCAACGGCGAGCAGGGCGTGGGGCCGGGCGACCGCTTCATCGCGGCCGCGCTCGCGCAGGCGCACGTGCCGGTCGCGATCGCCGTCAACAAGGTCGATCGCCTCGATCAGGCGCACACCCTGGCGATGCTGCAGGCGGCCGCCGAGCTCGAGGTCTCCGAGGAGATCTTCCCGATCTCCGCGCGCAAGGGCTCGGGCATCGAGGCGCTCGTCGACCACCTCGTCGGCCTGTTGCCCGAGGGCGAGTTCATGTACGACTCGCAGGACGCCTCCGACCAGCCCGAGTCGGTGATGCTGGCCGAGCTGATCCGCGAGCAGATCCTGCGCCGGACCTTCCAGGAGGTCCCGCACGCCGTCGAGGTCGCGGTCGAGGACATCGATTCCAGCCGCGACGACCTGATCCGCGTGACGGCGCTCGCATGGGTCGAGGCGGAGTCCCAGAAGGGGATCCTGATCGGCGCGCAGGGCCGCATGATCAAGTCGATCGGCACCGCCGCGCGGCGCGAGCTCGAGCGCCACCTGGACTCCAAGGTGCACCTCGACCTGTCCGTCCGCGTGCGCCGCCACTGGCGCGCCGACGACGCCCTGCTGGACCGCCTCGGTATCGAGTAGCTCAGCCCGGTATCACGAGTCGCGGGTCGACCTGCGAGATCCCGGTGGCGCCCGACGTCAGCTCAGGGACGCTCGCCGAGCCGAGCGCGAAGCCGTTGACCGCGCCGGCCAAGGGGCGGTCGACGCGGCCCACCCGGCGCGCGGCGCTGCGCACCGAGACGGTCTCGACGATCAACCTGGCGGGCGGTCACGCCGTAGGCGGTGACGTTCTGGACCGTCGGGTCGGTGACACCGGCGGCCAGGATGGCGGCGGTCAAGCGCAGGGCACGGTGTGCGGCGTTCATGGTGTACGACGCACCACGCGGCGAGACGATGCGTTGCGCACGGGGTCGTACAGTTCGCAGCATGAGCGACGAGCGCACCATCGACGTCCTGCTGATCGGCGGCGGCATCGCCTCCGCGAGCGCTGCGGCCGAGCTGCGCGAGCAGGGCTTCGAGGGCTCGATCGTGCTCGTGACCCGCGAGCAGGATCCGCCGTATCACCGGCCGCCGATCACCAAGGGCTACCTGCAGGGCGGCGAGGACCGCGACGCAACGTTCGTGCACCCGCAGGAGTGGTACGCCGAGCACGACGTCGAGCTGCTGACGCGCACGCCCGTGATGTCGCTGGACTGCGAGGCGCGCACGGCCAAGGTCGGGCGCGAGGTCATCCACTTCGGCCAGGCGCTGATCGCGACCGGCGCGATGGTCCGGCGCCTGCGCGTCGACGGCGCGACGCGCGACAACATCCACTACCTGCGCGCCCTCGGCAACGCCGACACGCTGCGCGCGGCCGTCGCGAACGCCGAGCGGATCGTCGTCGTCGGCGGCTCCTACATCGCGACCGAGGTCGCCGCCTCGCTGACGCTGCTGGACAGGACCTGCACGATCGTCATGCAGGAGACGCTGCCGCTCGAGCGCCACTTCGGGCCCGTCGCAGGACAGTTCGTGCACCGTCTACTGACCGATCACGGCATCGAGGTCGTGGGGGACGCCGACGTCGTCGGCTTCGACGGCGAGGGTGACGACGAGGGCCCCGTCGGCGCCGTCGTCTGCGCGGACGGCCGGCGCATCGAGGGCGACCTCGTCGTCGTCGGCGCGGGCGCGCTGCCGGACGTCATGCTCGCGCGCAAGGCGGGGCTCGTGATCGGCGACGGCGGCGGCGTCTCCTGCGACCAGCGACTGCAGACCTCCGCCGACGGCGTCTTCGCCGCGGGCGACATCTGCGAGTACGACAGCGTCCTGCACGGCCGACGCCTGCGCATCGAGCACGAGCAGGTCGCCGGGGCGCAGGGCCGCCACGCGGCGCGGGCGATGCTCGGCTCCGAAGAGCCGTTTGCCGAGGTGCCCTACTTCTGGTCGGACCTCGCCGACTGGACGACGCTCGAGTACGTCGGCCCCGCGCCCGCGTGGGACGAGGAGATCGTCCACGGCGATCCGGCAGGCGCCGCCTTCAGCGTCTTCTACCTGCACGACGGCCGGCTCGTCGCCGCGCTCGCGGTCGGTCGCACCGACGACGTCGAGCGGGCGTCCGTGCTGATCGTCGCCGGCGCGGACGCCGAGCGCGTGCGCGGCATGCTCGCCGGCCTGTAGCCGGCTCAGCGCAGGGCGTCGCGCGAGACCCAGCCGCGCGTCTGCTGCGGTGTGTGCGAAGACTCGACGACCTCGACGCAGGCGTACGAGCGGCCGAGCCACCTCAGCGCCACGATGTCGCCACGGTCGAGATAGCTGAAGGCCGTCGACCGCGCGGCGTAGCGCAGGTAGACCTCGCGCGCATGCACGATGCGGCGACCGGAGGCCGGGCGCCCGACGGCAAAGCGGGGCCTGAGGCGCGTGCGCGGGGCGTGGCGCACCCCGGGCGCGCTGCCGATCTCGAAATCCTGGCTCGCGGGGCCGTCGGCGAAGCCGCCGGGGTCGGGGGCGAGCACATCGCTGCGCATCCATCCCGAGCGGCCGCCGTCGCCGACGTAGACCCAGGCGTAGCCGCCGCGGGAGTCGCGCCGGGCCGGCTGCGCCGAACGACCGGGATTGCGCACCGACTGGCGCCCGACGCGCTGGCTGGCGCGTAGCTGCTGAAGGACCCGAAACTGCTCGCCCGGGCCGACACGCAGGGTGGCGTCACGCGACAGGCGGTTGGGGTAGTAGCCGACGTTGGTCTCGTACTGCGTCCAGCAGCCGCTTGGGTAGCGGGCCATCCGACGCCTCGTTCCGGGTTCGGGCGCTGGGACGTTACGAAATGTCGGCTTAAGCCAGCACGTCCGCCAGGGCGCCATCGATGTCCGCGAAGCGGAACGTGTAGCCCAGATCGCCGGCGCGGCCAGGCACCATCCGCGTGCCGCTGATCGCGTACTTCGCCACCTCGCCGGCTACGAGCTTGGCGGCGATGCCCGGCAGCGGCATGACCGCCGGGCGGTGCAGCGCGCGGCCGAGCGCTTGTGAGAACTCCTTGTTCGTCACGGGGTTGGGCGCGCTGAGGTTGATCGGGCCGCGGAAGTCCGTCGCGTCGATCGCGCGGACGTACATGCCGATCAGGTCGTCGCGATGGATCCACGGCACGTACTGGCGCCCGCCCGCCAGCGGTCCGCCCATGCCGAGCTTGAACGCCAGCAGCATGCTGTCGAGCACGCCGCTGCCGGCATCGAGGCAGAGGCCGGTGCGCAACTTGACGACGTCGACGACGAACGCCGCGGCGGCATCGGCCTCGCGCTCCCAGCGCACGCAGACGTCGGCGAGCCAGTCGCGGCCCGCGGGGCTCGACTCGTTGACGACCTCGCTGCCGCCGGGCCCGTAGAACGCCGATGCCGACGCGCAGAGCAGCCGCGGCGGGCGAGGATCGGCGGCGGCGAGCCCTTCGACCAGGCGACGGGTGCCGAGCTCGCGGCTGTCGCGGATGGCCTGCTTGACCGTCGCGTTCCAGCGCTGTCCGACGGGCTCGCCGGCGAGGTGCACGACGACGTCGCGGCCGGCCAGGGCGCCCTCGGGCGCCGGGCCGGCGTCCGGGTCCCACGCGACGGCCTGCACGCCGAGGCGCTCGCCCGCGCGAGCGGCGTTGCGCGACAGCACGGTGACATCGTCTCCGCGCCCCTTCAGTGCTGCGACGAGCCGCGAGCCGACGAAGCCGGTCGCGCCGGTGAGGGTCACCTTCATGATGGTCCCTGCGGGCGATGGCGCCGTTTGGATGCCTCGTACGCTGCAACATGCGGGTAGCGACAGGACTCGTGCGTCATCCTCAGGAGATGCTCTTCCGTCAGCTGACCCACGACGACCTCGGCTGTGCCTCGTATCTGGTCGGCGACGAGCAGGCCGGCGTCGCCGCGGTCGTCGACCCGCGCCTGGAGATCGACGAGTACCTCGAGCTCGCGCGTTACATGGGCGTGCGCATCGATCACATCCTCGAGACCCACAACCACGCCGACCACGTCTCCGGCCACGGCCGGCTGGCGGCCGCCACGGGCGCGACGATCCACATCCATCGCGAGGCCGCTCCCCGCTACGCGCACAAGCCCTTCGACGACGGCTGGGAGCTCGAGCTGGGTGACCTGCGGGTGCGCGCCCTGCACACGCCCGGCCACCGTCCCGAGCACACGTCGTTTCTGCTCGTCGACACTCGTCGCAGCACCCAGCCGTGGGCGGTGCTCACGGGCGACACGCTGTTCGTCGGAGACGTCGCCCGGCCCGACCTGGCGATCGAGAAGTCCGAGGGGGCGCGCGGGATCTTCCGCTCGCTGAACGAGAAGCTGCTGGTGCTTCCCGACGCCTGCGAGGTCTGGCCCGGCCATCTCGGCGGGTCGCTGTGCGGCGGTCCCACCATGGACATGAAGATCTGCTCGACGATCGGCTATGAACGTGCGAGCAACCCGACGCTGCGGATCTCAGACGAGGACGAGTTCGTGCGCCAGGCGCTCGCGGGCCTCGGGCCGCAGCCGCCCAACCTGCAGGTCATCGTCGACCTCAACACCGGGCCGCTTCAGACCGGCGGCGTCGACCTGCTGCCGCTGTCGCCGCGCCAGGTCGAGCAGAAGCGCGCGGCGGGCGCGCTCGTCGTGGACGTGCGCACCGACCTGCAGTTCGACGAGGCGCACATCCCGGGCTCGGTCTGCATCCCGGTGCTGTACGCCGGCTTCGGCTCCAAGCTCGCGTGGGTCGCCGACCACGAGCACGACATCGTCCTCGTCGGGCGCGACGACGAGGACGGCAGGCACGCCGCGCGCCTGGCGGTCGCGGTCGGGATGCGCCGCCTCGCCGGCTTCCTCAGCGGCGGGATGACCAGCTGGCGCCAGGAGCGGTGGCCGACGGCCGTGACCGAGCGGATGACCGCGCGCGAGCTCGCCGGCCGGCTGGACGCCGGCCACGCCCCGCAGCTGCTCGACGTCCGCGACCGCCGCGAATGGGACGAGGGCCACGTTCCCGGCTCGACGCTGCAGACCTGGCACGACATCGCGTCGCTGCCCGCTGGCCTCGACGCGAACAGGCCGATCGCGGTGATCTGCGCCTCCGGCCAGCGCGCGGCGACCGCCGCGAGCCTCGTGCGCCGTCACGGCGCCAGCGAGGTCCTGCACGTCGTCGACGGCGGCGTGCCGGCGCTCGGGCGCTTCGGCGTGCGGCTCGAGACCGCCGCGCCGCTCGGCGCGGCGCCCTGATCGCGGGCTGACGTGGACCCGGTCGTGCTCGCGATCCCGATGGGGATCCTCATCGGCCTGATCGTCGGCGCGGTCGGTGGGGGCGGCGCGATCCTCGCCTTGCCGGTGCTGGTCTACGTGCTCGGCGAGGGGGTCGGCCCCGCGTCGACGGCGTCGCTGATCGTCGTCGCGATCGCCGCCGGCATCGGCGCCGGCCTGCCGGCGCTGCGCGGCCACGTCTGCTGGCGCTTCGCCATGACCTTCGTCGCGCCGGCCGCCGTCGCGGCACTGCTCGGAACGCTCGCCAACAACGCGGTCGGCCCCGAGGTGCTGCTGCTGTCCTTCGTGCCCGTGATGCTTGCCGCCTCCGTCGCGACGTGGCAGCGTGCGACGCAGTCGGTGGGGGAGGATACGGGCGACTGCCCGGCCGCGCCGGCCGGGCGCATCGTGCTCGCCGGCAGCGGGGTCGGCCTGCTGACCGGGTTCTTCGGCGTGGGCGGCGGATTTCTGATCGTGCCGCTGCTGACGCTGTGGATGGGCTTCAGCTTTCGCCGCGCGGTCGCCACGTCGCTCGTGATCATCACGCTCACCGGCTGCGTCGCGCTCGTCAGCCACCTCCTGATCGGGGCGGCGATCGACGTCGCGGTGACCGTCGCCCTCTCGAGCGCCACCGCGATCGGCGCGCTGATCGGGTCGATCCTCGCCGAGCGCGTGCCGCAGGCCGCGCTGGGCCGGGCGTTCGCCGTCGTCGTCGGCGTGCTGGCCGTGTACCTGCTCGTCGACACGCTGCTGCTCGGCGGCCCGCCGCAGGGTGACGGCGCCTACGTGCCGCAGAACGTGCAGTACTCACCGAAGCTCGGCGGGGCGGGCGCGGCGTAGGCCTCGAGGCCCGGTCGTTCGTCGAAGGGCCGGGCGAGCACGTCGAGCAGCACCCCGAACGGCTCCAGGTCGCCGGCGGTCGCCGCGTCCAGCGCGGCCTCGACATGGTTGTTGCGCGGGATGTAGACGGGGTTGACGCGGTCCATCGCCTCCGCGACCGCCTCGCGGTGAGACGCCTGGGAGGACAGCTCCGCCCGCCAGCGGTCCGACCACGCGTCGAAGGCGGAGGGCTCGGAGAAGAGCGATCTCGCACGCGACGCATCACCGCGCAGGGCGCAGGACAGCGCACGGAAGCACGAGGTGAAGTCGACCTCCTGCGCGGACAGCAGCGCCAGCAGGTCATCGGCCAGCGCCTCGTCGTCGCCGCAGCCATCGGCCAGGCCCAGCTTCTCGCGCAGCCCGCGATCCCGATGCTCCTGATAGCGGCCGGGAAAGGACTGCAGCACGGCGGTGGCCGCCGCGACCGCCGCCTCCGTCTCGTCGTCGATCAGGGGCAGCAGTGTCTCGGCGAGCCGCGCGAGGTTCCACTGCGCGATCGGCGGCTGGTTGCCATACGCGTAGCGGCCGCCGTGATCGATCGAGCTGAAGACGGTGGCGGGGTCGAAGGCGTCCATGAACGCGCAGGGCCCGTAGTCGATGGTCTCGCCGGAGATCGTCATGTTGTCGGTGTTCATGACGCCGTGGACGAACCCGACGAGCATCCAGGAGGCGATCAGCGACGCCTGGGCGTCGGCGACGGCCTGAAGCAGCGCGAGGTACGGGTTCTGCGCCTCCGCCGCGTGCGGGTGGTGACGGGCGATCGCGTAATCGGCGAGCCGCCGTAGGAGCGCCATGTCGTCGCGCGCTGCCGCGTACTGAAACGTTCCGACGCGGACATGGCTCGCCGCGACGCGGGTCAGCACCGCACCGGGCAGCATCGTCTCGCGTACGACCTGCTCGCCGCTCGCCACGACGGCGAGCGCCCGCGTGGTGGGGATGCCGAGCGCGTGCATCGCCTCGCCGATCGCGTACTCGCGCAGCATCGGACCGACGGCTGCCTTGCCGTCGCCGCCGCGGGCGAACGGCGTGCGACCCGAGCCCTTCAGGTGCAGGTCGCGGCGGCGTCCGTGGACGTCGAGCACCTCGCCGAGTAGCAGCGCCCGGCCGTCGCCGAGTCGCGGCGAGTACCCACCGAACTGATGGCCGGCATAGGCCTGCGCCACCGGTGTCGCCCCGTCGGGCATCGCGTTGCCGGCGAGGACGGCGACGGCGCCGGGTGCTCTCAGCGCATCGGCATCGACGCCGAGCTCCGCGGCCAGCTGCTCGTTGAGCGCCAGCAGCACCGGCGCCGGCGCGAACGCGGCGCTCCATGGCTCGTACAGGCCATCCAGCTCTCGTACGAAGGAGTTGTCGAATGCGAACAGCGGCCGGGCCACGACGCTCATGGACCTCAGGCTAACGAGGCACGGTCTCCGGTTGCATCCCAACTCGCGCGGCGCGACGGATCTCGCTGGACCGCGATCTGCGTCACTGGGTGCGAGAGGCGCTCGCGCAGCCGCGCGTCGTCGCCCTCGCCCTAGACTGCTGCGTCCATGGAGATCGCCTACGACGCTCAGGGTCTCGTGCCGGTCATCGTGCAGGACTGGCACTCGGGCGAGGTGCTGACGCTCGCCTACGCCAACGAGGAGGCGGTCCGGCGCACGCGCGAGAGCGGCGAGCTGCACCTCTACAGCCGCTCGCGCGCCGAGCAGTGGCACAAGGGCGCGTCCAGCGGCAACACGCAGGCCGTCAGGGCGCTGCGCCTGGACTGCGATGGCGATGCGCTGCTCGCGCTCGTCGAGCCGGCCGGGCCGGCCTGCCACACCGGCGAACGCGCGTGCTTTCATCACGGCGAGCTCGAGCCGCCGGCGCCACACGAGGCGCTGGCGATCCTCGAGCGCACGCTCGACCAGCGCGCGCACGACAGGCCCGAGGGGTCCTACACCGTCACGCTGCTCGACGATCCCGCACTCGCCGGCGAGAAGGTCCGCGAGGAGGCCGAGGAGGTCACGCGTGCGGTGCGCGAGGAGAGCGACGAGCGCGTCGACGACGAGGCAGCCGACGTGCTCTACCACCTCGCCGTGCTGCTGCGCGGGCGCGGGCGCTCGCTCACCGGCGCGCAGTCGGTGCTCAATGGCCGTCGCGGCTGACGACCCCGCCCAGGCCGGTGCGCTGCCGATCGAGCCGAGCCTCGACGAGGTTCGTGAGCTCGCGGCGGACTTCAACCTCATCGCGCTGCGCTACAGCTTCATCGACGACACCGAGACGCCGGTCTCGGCCTTTCTGAAGCTGCGCGGCCGCCGGCCGGAGTTTCCGGCGTTCCTGCTGGAGTCCGCCGAGCGCGGCCAGCAGGTCGGGCGCTACTCGTTCATCGGCGTGCGCCCGCGCAAGGTCGTGCGCTGGTCGCTCGGCGACGAGCCGGCGGACCCCTACGGGCTCGCCGCCGAGGAGGTCGGCAACTTCCGTCAGGCACCGTGGCCGGAGATGCCGCCGTTCGCGGGCGGCGCCGTCGGCTTCTTCGGCTATGACCTGGTGCGAACCGTGGAGCCGCTCGGCGAGCCGAACCCCGATCCGGTGGGCCTGCCGGACATGGCGCTGATGCTGTCCGACGTGCTCGTCGTGTTCGACCATCTCAAGCACACGATCAACGTGCTCGTCAACGTCTACGCCGACGACGGGGCGGACCTCGAGGCGGCCTACGACGCCGCCGTCGCCACGATCCACAAGGCGCGCGACCTGCTCGCCGGGCCCGTGCCGCGCCCCGAGCCCACGCCGGCCCGTCCGCGCCCGACGTTCTCCTCGAACATGCCGCGCGAGCGCTTCGAGGCGATGGTGGCGCGGATCGTCGAGTACGTCCACGCGGGCGACGCCTTCCAGGTCGTGCCCTCCCAACGCTGGTCGGCCGACCTCGACATCGACCCGTTCTCGGTCTATCGCGGCCTGCGCGTCGTCAACCCGAGCCCGTACATGTACTTCCTCGACTTCATGGACTTCCAGGTCGCGGGCGCGAGCCCCGAGCCCGTGCTGACGGTGTCCGGCCGCCACGTCGCGACGCGCCCGATCGCCGGCACGCGCCCGCGCGGCGCCACCGTCGAAGACGATGCCCGCATCGCCGAGGAGCTGCTCGCCGACGAGAAGGAGCGCGCCGAGCACGTGATGCTCGTCGATCTCGGCCGCAACGACCTCGGGCGCGTGTGCGAGTACGGCTCGGTGACGGTCGACCGCTTCATGGCCGTCGAGACCTACTCGCACGTCATGCACATCGTCTCCAACGTGTCGGGCACGCTGCGCGAGGGCGTGAGCGCCATGGACGCGCTGCGATCGGCGCTGCCGGCCGGCACGCTGTCGGGCGCCCCCAAGGTCCGCGCGATGCAGATCATCGACGAGCTCGAGCCCGTCAAGCGCGGCGGCTACGGCGGCGCGATCGGCTACCTCTCCTACACCGGCGACCTCGACACGGCGATCCACATCCGCACCGTGGTCGTCAAGGACGGCCGCGCGCACGTCCAGGCCGGTGGCGGCACGGTCGCCGATGCGGTGCCGGCCTACGAGTTCGCGGAGTCCGAGGCCAAGGCGCGCGCGGTGCTGCGCGCCGTCGAGCTGGCCTCCCAGCAGCCGGACTGGCCGTAGTCTCGGTATATACTCGAGGTATGGCCAAGGTCATGATTTCGATCCCCGACGACGACCTCGCGCGCATCGACGAGGCGGCCGCGCGCCGCGGCACGTCCCGCAGCGCCCTACTGCGCGAGGCGGCGCTGAGCGAGCTTGACCGGCCAGGGCCGGGTCGAGCGCTCGACGCGCTTCGCGAAGGTCAGGCGCTGCTGGCGGGTACCCAGATCGTCGACGCGACTGCTCTGATACGCGACGACCGCGACAATCGCGACCTGCGCCGGCTGGGGCGCACCGTCACGTGAACGCGGCGCTGTGTGACACGAGCGTCGTCGTCAAGTGGTTCTATGACGAACCCGGCTTGGAGACGCCCGCAGCCCGACATCTCGTCAGGGCCTCCGATGACGGTCTCGTCGAGCTCGAGGTCCTCGACCTCACGTACTACGAGCTCGGCAGCGTATTCCGCAGGATCGGCAAGCCCGGGCAGATCGTAGCGGGCCTGCTCGAGCAGCTGCACAAGGTCTGTGGACCCGGGATCGTGATGGACCGTCCTCGCTGGACGGCGGTGGCCGCAATCGCCGAACGAACCGGCCTGTCCTTCTACGACGCCGTGTACGTCGCCGCCGCCGACCAGCACCGGCTCACCCTCCTCACTGCCGACAGGGCGATGATCAAGGCGGGCGGCGTCCTGCCGAGCGACTTCATCCGGACGCTCGAAGCCACATGACGTCCGTCCTCGTCGTCGACAACTACGACTCCTTCACGTACAACCTCGTCCAGTACCTCGGCGAGCTCGGCGCGCAGATGGAGGTCGTACGCAACGACGTCGCATCCGTCGACGAGCTGCTCGGCCGCAGGCCCGATCGCGTCGTCGTCTCGCCCGGTCCGTGCACGCCCGACCAGGCCGGCATCAGCGTCGAGGTCATGCGCCGCTTTCCGGAGGCCGGGGTGCCCACGCTCGGCGTCTGCCTCGGCCATCAGTCGCTGGCGCAGGCGTTCGGCGGCCATGTCGTGCGCGGCGAGCCCATCCACGGCAAGACCAGCGAGATCACCCATGACGGGCGCACGATCTTCGCCGGCCTGCCGCCGACGCTGACCGTCGGGCGCTACCACTCGCTCGTCGTCGATCCCGGCCGGCTGCCCGCCGCATTCGAGGTCTCGGCTCGCGGCGACGGCGTCGTGATGGCGATCCGCCACCGTGAGCTGCCCGCCGAGGGCGTCCAGTTTCATCCCGAGTCGGTGCTCACCGCCGAGGGCAAGCGGTTGCTGACGAACTTCCTCGCCGGCTGAGGCGCCGCGTCATGGCCGAGCTGCGAATCGCCCATACCGCGGACCTCGACGCCGCGACGCTCGAAGCCGCTCGCACCCTGCTCGTCGACGTCTTCGAACGCGACTTCACCGCTCAGGACTGGGATCACGCCCTCGGCGGGGTGCACGTCCTGCGCTACGAGGGGGCCGAGCTGATCGGGCACGCGGCGGTGGTCCAGCGACGGCTGCTGCATGGCGGGCGGGCGCTACGCGCAGGCTACGTGGAGGGCGTCGGGGTGCGTGCCGACCGCCAGCGAAGCGGCCACGGCGCCGTCATGATGGGCGCGCTCGAGCGTGTGCTGCGGGGCGCCTACGAGCTCGGTGCGCTGGGCGCCACCGACGAGGCGGTCGCCCTCTACGCCGCGTGCGGTTGGCAGCAGTGGCGCGGGCCCACCTTCGCGCTGACGCCGTCGGGCGTGCAGCGCACGGCGGGCGAGGACGGGGTGATCTTCGTCCTGCCGCTGGCCGTCGCGCTGGATCTCAGCGGGTCGATCACGTGCGACTGGCGCGACGGCGACCTCTGGTAGCCACCGGCGGCGCAGCCATCCCGAGGGCCGGGTGCGAGAATCGTGCGCAGATGGCATCCGGTGAGCAGATCACCCGCACCTACAGGGTCGCACTCGGTCTGTGCCGGCCGATCGTGCGCCTGTGGGGCCGCCTCGAGGTCGAGGGCCTCGACGACGTGCCGCCGGAGGGACCGCTGATCGTCGCCAGCAACCACGACAGCTACTGGGACCCCGTGGTCGTCGGGATCGCGGCGATCAGGCTGCGTCAGATCCGCGCCCTGTCGAAGTCCTCGCTGTGGAAGGTCAAGGGCCTCGGCAGGGTGCTCGACGGCATGGGCCAGATCCCGGTCGTGCGCGGCACGAAGGACACCGACGCGCTCGACCGTGCGATGACCGAGTTGCGTGGCGGCTCCTGCGTCGGGATCTTTCCTGAGGGGACGAGGACCCTGGGCCGTACGCTGCGCGCGCGCAGCGGGATCGGCCGTCTCGCCGCAGCCGTGCCGGAGGCGATGATCGTCCTCGCGTCCGTCGAGGGCACGACCGACATCCCGCGCTTTCCCAGGCGCCCGCGCGTGCGCGTGCGCTTCTTCGAGCCCAGCGGCGGCCAGATGAAGCCGGGCGAGGATCCCGCCGAGCTGGCCGTCCGGCTGCTCGCGGACCTGCGCGCCGTCGCGCCGATCCGTGCCGCGGGCCGTCGCCCGAAGCCGATCGCCGAGGCGCCGCCGGACGAGCCCGCCGGCGCCCTGATCCCGCCGCCGGAGGATGCACCGCCCGCGGGGGACGTGTCGGAGCGGTAGTGGCCCACTAGGCTGCGCAGCAGGTGCCCGACCCTGTCCTCACCCGCGCGATCGACGCAGTCGCGTCGGGCCACGACCTCAGCGCCGACGAAGCCGCCGAGGTGCTGGCGGTCGTCATGGCGGGCGACGCGTCGGAGGCGCAGATCGCGGGGCTGCTGATCGCGCTGCGCACGAAGGGGGAGACGGTCGCCGAGCTGGCGGGCCTCGCGCGCACGATGCGCTCGCTCGCCACGCCCGTGCAGAGCAGCCGTGAGGATCTCGTCGACACCGCCGGCACCGGAGGAGGGCGCCCGACGTTCAACGTCTCGACGACCGCTGCGCTGATCGCGGCCGGCGCCGGCTGCGCGGTCGCCAAGCACGGCAACCGCTCGGCCACCGGGCGCAGCGGCTCCGCCGACGTGCTCGAGGCGCTGGGCGTGCGCATCGACCTGACGCCGGAGGCGGTCGGTGTCTGCATCGACGAGCTCGGCTTCGGCTTCATGTTCGCGCCCGCACACCACCAGGCGATGCGCTTCGTCGTGCCGGTCCGCAAGGAGCTCGCGGTGCGCACGATCTTCAACTTCCTCGGCCCGCTGACGAACCCGGCCGGCGCGCGGCGCCAGCTGATCGGGGTTTCCGATCGCGCCTATGTGGACACGATGGCCGGTGCGCTTGCACTGCTCGGCGTCCAACGGGCGCTGGTCGTGTCCTCGCAGGACTCGCTCGACGAGATGAGCATCTCGGCCCCCACCACCATCGTCGAAGTCGACGGCACCGACCTTCGGACCTACACCGTGCGCCCGGAGGACGTCGGGCTCGCCACCGCGCCGGACGTCGAGGCCGTGCTCGGCGGCTCGCCGCAGGACAACGCGGCCACGGCGCGCGCGATCCTCGGCGGTGAGCGCGGCCCGCGTCGCGACCTCGCGGTCCTGAACGCCGGCGCGGCGATCTACGCCGCCGGCCGCGCGGACGATCTCGCCGCCGGCGTGACGGCCGCGCAGGCCGCGATCGACGACGGCGCCGCAACGCGAACGCTCGACGCGCTCGTCGCGCGCACGCGCGAGCTCGCGCCGGCGAAGGCGCCATGAACCTGCTCGAGCGGATCGTCGCCGGGACCCGCGAGGACGTGCGCCGCCGCCGCCAGCAGACCCCGCTGGCGTCGCTCGAGCAGGCGCTCGCCGGGCGCGGCGAGGATCGCCCGTTCTGCGAGGCGCTGACGATGCCGGGCGTCTCGGTGATCGCCGAGCACAAGCGCCGCTCGCCGTCGGCAGGGACGATCCGCGAGGGGGCGACGGTCGCCGACGTCGTCGGCGCCTACGAGCGCGGCGGCGCGGCCGCCCTGTCGATCCTCACGGAGGGCCGGCACTTCGGCGGATCGCTCGACGACCTGCGCGCGGCGCGGGCCGCCTCCTCGCTGCCGATCCTGCGCAAGGACTTCATCGTCGACTCCTACCAGCTCTACGAGTCGGCGGCGGCCGGCGCGGACGCGATCCTCCTGATCGTCGCGGCGCTCGAGCCCGGCGAGCTCTCCCGGCTGCATGCGCAGGCGGCGCTGCTGGACCTCGACGTGCTCGTCGAGGTGCATTCCGAGAGCGAGCTCGAGACCGCGCTGGATGTCATCGACGCCGACGTCATCGGCATCAACAACCGCGATCTGTCGGACTTCAGCGTCGACGTGCAGCGCACGTTCGAACTGCTGCACGACGTTCCCGCCGGTAAGACGGTCGTCTCGGAATCGGGCTTTCACGCGCGCGCGCAGCTCGACGATCTCGAGCGCATCGGCGTCGACGGCGTGCTGGTCGGGGAGTCGCTCATGCGCGCGCCCGACCCCGAGGCGGCGCTGCGCGCGCTGACCGGGGTCGACGCCGAGCCGTAGCACGCGCCACACTGAAGGGATGCCCAAGCTCCTCACCACGTTTCTCGCCGCCGTGCTCGGCGGCGTCGTCGTCGCTGTCGTGCTGCTGCTGACCGATGTCGCCGGTGGCGGCGGTGACACGACGACGGTCGTCGAGCAGTCGGGCACGTTCGCCAACCCGGCGAAGAACGCGATGACGCCGCGCGACATCTACAAGCGCGACGCCCCCGGCGTCGTGTTCATCCGCGCCGAGCTCTCGGGGGGTGGCGGACCGGGCGACGCGACGGGCTCGGGCTTCGTCATCGGCCGCGGAGGATCGATCGTCACCAACGCCCACGTCGTCGGCGACGCCAAGCGCGTGAGCGTGCGTTTCGGCGACAGCAAGATCGCGACGGCCGAGGTCGCCGGAACGGATCCCTCGACGGATCTCGCGCTGCTGCTCGTCGACCCCGACGACCTCGACCTGCGCGCGCTGGAGCTCGGATCGTCGAAGGACGTCGAGATCGGCGATCCGGCGCTTGCGATCGGCAACCCCTTCGGCCTCGAGCGCACCCTGACGACCGGGGTCATCTCGGCGATCGGCCGTCAGATCCCGTCGCTGCAGCGCGGCTTCGAGATCGGCAACGTCCTGCAGACCGATGCCGCGATCAACCCCGGCAACTCCGGCGGCCCGCTGCTCGACGCGCGCGGCCGGGTGATCGGCGTGAACGCCCAGATCCGGACCAACGGCACCGACAACGGCAACATCGGCATCGGCTTCGCGGTCGCGGTCGACACGCTGAAGGAGGTCATCCCGCGGCTGCGCAAGGACGGCGAGATCGAGCGCGCCTTCCTCGGCGTCGGCACCCGCACGATCGACGACTCGCTGGACTCGCTGGACCTGCCGGCCGACGAGGGGGCGCTCGTGCAGACCGTCGAGCCCAACAGCCCCGCCGCCAAGGCGGGCCTGCGGCCCGGCACGCGGCGCACGACCGTCGGCGGCGATCCGCTGATGCTCGGCGGCGACATCATCCGCTCGATCGACGGCAGGCGCGTGAAGACGAACGCCGACGTGGCGGACATCATCGGCAGGAAGCGACCGGGCGACAGCGTGCAGATCGCGATCCTGCGCGGCGGCGACGATGCCAGGACCGTCAAGGTGCAGCTGACGAAGCGGCCCAACCGCTTGGCGGGCGGTTAGCTGCCGGAGGCGAGCCGGGCTCGCCTACGATGCAGCGCGTGCCCACACGGATCAAGCACTGCGGCATCACGAGCCTCGAGGACGCCCACCGCGCCGCCGAGTCAGGGGCGTGGGCGCTCGGAATGATCTTCTGGCCCGGCTCGCCGCGCCGCTGCGAGCTCGCCGAGGCGCAGCTCATCGGGGCCGCCCTGCGGCGCACCGTCCAGCTCACCGGCGTGTTCGTCAACGCGAGCTTCGAGCAGATCGATGAGACGGTGCAGACCGCGAGCCTGTCGCTCGTGCAACTGCACGGTGACGAGGGCCCCGCGTTCTGCAACGAGGTCGCCCGGCGTACCGGCGCGAAGGTCATCAAGGCCTCGCGCGTGCGATCGAAGGCCACACTGCAGGCAGCCGCAGCCTTTCACACGGACTTTCATCTGCTCGACGCGCACGTCGCCGGCATGCCCGGCGGCACCGGGCAGACCGTCGACTGGGAGCTCGTGCGCCGCCACGGGTTCGCGTCGCCGATCATTCTCAGCGGGGGTCTGACCCCCGGCAACGTCGAGGCCGCGATCGCCGCGACCGCGCCATTCGCCGTCGATGTCGCCAGCGGTACAGAGCTGGCTCCAGGCGTCAAGGATCCCGACAGGCTGGCCGCGTTCGCCCGCGCCGTGCGAGCGGCCGACGGCGTGCCCGAGCCCGAGCCGGAGGCGCAACCGGGCGAGAATGACCACTCAAACGGCGAGCGCGTGCCGGACGGCGAGCCCGAGCCCGCGTCGCAACCCGCCGCGCACTTATGCGACCGCCACCTCGGAGCCGAGCTGGCGCAGCCCGGCGGCTGAGGCGATCACCGTCAGCCGGCCGGCCGCGACGTGTTGCTGCGGCGACGGTGCGAAGTGCTCGCCGATCGCTAGCACTCGGCACTCGCAACGCAGCTCGATCTCCGCGACCGTGCACGCGGTCGCCGGCGAGTCGGCGGCGACGGCGACCTCCGTCACGGCGAGCACGCGGCGGCCGACGGCGATCACGCCGATCACGCGCCGCTCGAGCAGCGCCGCCACGAACGCCGGCGCCGCCAGCGCCGCCACGCTGCGCGAGATGTGGATGGCGAACCTTCGCTCGACGCGCTCGGCGAGGTCGCCGTCGAACAGGCGCAGCACGATTCGCAGGTCGGGTCGAAACGCGCGCGCCGCGAGCGCGGTCTCGAGATTTGCGATGTCGTCGCTCGTGACCGCCATGACGCAGCGCGCCGTCTCGAGGCGCATGCCGGCCAGCGTCTCCGCCCGGCTCGCGTCGCCGATGACGACCGGCACGCCGAGCCTGCGGGCGGCACCGACGAAGCGGCCGTCCTCGGTCTGCTCGACGGCGATGCACGGGATGTCGCTCTCGACGAGCCGCTCCACCACGCGAAAGCCGATGTTGCCCAGGCCGCACACGACCATGTGCTCGCCGGCCGGCAGCGGGAGCCTGCCGAGCGTACGAGCCAGCCGGACGCCCACGATCGCGTCGGTCACGAGCGCGAAGAGGATCGTGATCGTCAGCGCGCCGAAGACCACGACCCCGGCGCCGTAGAACTTCAGCAGGGCGCTCTCCTGCTCGAGGTCGAGGTTGCCGCCGCCGGCGACGGTGGTGACCGTGTGGTACACGGCGTTGACCCAGCTCAGGTCGTGATAGTGCTCGAAGACCACCGAGCTGATCGCGATGATCACGACGAGCACAGCGAACAGCAACGCAAGACGACGGTCGAAGAGCTCTGCGACGCCGCTCAGGCGCGCACCGACGTGCATGCGCCGCGTCGCGAACTGCAGCTTGTGGCGACCGTCGTCTCGCACGTGCTCGGAGCGCTCGACGAGCGCCATCACCTGCTCGCCCATGCGCGGAAACAGCTCCTCCTCGCCCGTCGTGGCGCGAGACATGAGCGCAGCGACCACGCGCGGGTCGTCGGCGGCGAGGTCGCGCACCTCGAGCAGGCGCCTGGAGACGCGCACCGTCTGGCCCGTCTGGCCGTGGATCGCCGCCTCGGCGAACGCCGGCGCGGCGAGCACGGCGGCGCTGAGCATGCGGCAGTCCGTGAACAGTCGCTCGAGCGTGCGCCCGAGCTCGATGTTGAACATCCGAACGACGAGGTGCACGGAAGGGTTGCGCTCCTGCGCGAAGAGCGCCGCGCTGACGTTCGCCACGTCGTCCTGCTCGAGCAGCGCGAGCGCCCCGGCATCCTCGATCCCCGCGAGCTGCATCGTCGCAGGGCGCCGAAAGTCGCCGATCACCGTTCGCACGCCGCGTTCGCGGGCTCGCAGCGCGAGATGGTCGTCGTCGTCGCCGGCAACCGCGACGACGTTCTCGCCAAGCGCGACGAGCTCGTCGAGCACGAGCACGGCGAGCCCGTCGGAGCCACAGAGCACGGTTCGCGTTTTGCCTGGCATCGACGCACGTTAGCCTGCCGGGCATGACCTTTGCGGGATTTCACTCATGAGCGAGCGCAGCCCGATCGTCGAGGCGGGCGTCGAGCATCGCTTCGGTCCCTACGGCGGCCAGTACGTGCCCGAGACGCTGATGCCCGCGCTCTCCGACCTCGAGGCCGCGTGGGTCGCCGCCCGCGACGATCCCGGCTACCGCGCCGAGCTCGACGGCCTGCTGCGCGACTTCGCCGGCCGCCCGACGCCGCTGTACCTCGCCGAGCGCCTGTCGCAGGTCGCGGGCCGCGAGATCTGGCTCAAGCGCGAGGACCTCATGCACACCGGCTCGCACAAGCTCAACAACGCGCTCGGGCAGGCGCTGCTGGCGCGGCGGATGGGCAAGCGGCGGATCATCGCCGAGACCGGCGCCGGCCAGCACGGCGTGGCGACGGCCACCGCCTGCGCGCTGCTGGATCTCGAGTGCGTCGTCTACATGGGCGCCGAGGACATCCGCCGTCAGGCCCCCAACGTCTCGCGCATGAAGCTGCTCGGCGCCGAGGTCGTCAGCGTGGAGGCGGGCGCGCGCACCCTCAAGGAGGCCGTCAGCGAGGCGATCCGCGACTGGGTCACGACCGTCGCGACGTCGCACTACATCATCGGCTCGGCGGTCGGGCCGGCGCCCTACCCGGCGCTCGTGCGCGACCTGCAGCGCGTGATCGGCGACGAGGCGCGTGCGGAGCTGCTCGAGCGCACCGGCCGGCTGCCCGACCGCGTCATCGCCTGCGTCGGCGGCGGCTCGAACTCGATCGGCACGTTCGCTGCCTTCGTCGGCGACCCCGGGGTCGCGCTCGTGGGCGTCGAGGCGGCGGGGGAGGGTCTTGACTCCGGTCGTCACGGCGCGCCGCTGACGGCGGGCGGCCGCGCCGGCGTCCTGCACGGCTCGCTGTCGGCGATCATGCAGGACGACGACGGCCAGGTCACCGAGGCGCACTCGGTCTCCGCGGGGCTGGACTATCCCGGCTCGGGCCCCGAGCACGCGCACCTGCGCGACTCCGGCCGCGCGCTGTACGTGGCCGTCACGGACGCCGACGCGCTCGCCACCTTCCGCACGGTCACGCGCCTGGAGGGCATCATCCCGGCGCTGGAGACCTCGCATGCGCTGCACTACGCCCTGCACGAGCCCGGCGGCGACTCGACGCTGGACCTCATCTGCCTGTCGGGCCGCGGCGACAAGGACCTCGCCGAGGTCATCGCCCACGATGCCCGCTCGCCTGACGACTCGCACCCGCTCGCCTGGCGGCTCGCAGGGCACAGGCAGGGCACGGGTGGGTAAGCCCGCGCGCGACCGCGTGCCCGCGGTCACGACGACCGGCCACGACCAGATCGCCACGGCGTTCGCGGCGCGGTCCGGGCGCGCGGCGCTGATGCCGTACCTCATGGGCGGCTTTCCGGACATGCAGGCGTCGCTTGAGATCGGGCTTGCCTGTGCGGGCAGCGGCGCCGACCTCGTCGAGCTTGGCATCCCGTACTCCGACCCGCTCGCCGACGGCCCCGTGATCCATGCCGCGGGCACCGCGGCGCTGCGCGCGGGGGCCACGATCGACGGCGTGCTGGGTGTTGGCGAGCAGCTCTCACGACGCCTGCCGGTCGTGCTCATGTGCTACGTCAACCTCGTGCTGGCGCGGGGCGCGGACGCGTTCGCCGCAAACGCCGCGGCGGCCGGCGTCAGCGGCCTGATCGTGCCCGACCTGCCCTTCCAGGAGTCAGCCGAGATCCGCGACGCATGCGAGGCGCACGCCATCGCGCTCGTGCCGCTGGTGGCGCCGACGACGCCCGACGCGCGCCTGCAGGCGATCGGGGCGAAGGCGCGCGGGTTCCTCTACACGGTCTCGGTCGTGGGCACGACCGGCGAGCGGGCCAGCGGCGAGGACTCCTACCGGACGATCCTCGACCGCGTCGGCAGGCATTCCAGCGTGCCGGTCGCGATCGGCTTCGGCATCTCGACGCCCGAGCAGGCAGCGGCCGCCGCGCGCGCCGGAGCGGATGGGGTGATCGTCGGGACGCGGCTCGTTCGCGCCGCCGCCGAGGCGGAGGACCCCGCCGCCGCGGTGGGACAGCTCGTTGCGGAACTTGCCGGCGGCCTCATCCGTTAGGCTGCCGCGCGCATGGGACTCGTCCTCACCACCACCTTCGGCCTGATCATGTGGGTCGTGCTGTGGGCGATCGGCGCCAACGGATTCGACGCGTTCATGATGACGCTGATCATCGTCCTGCTCGGAGCGACGGTTCGCGTCATGAAGCCGTACCTGCCCGGCCGCGAGTAGTGGGGATGGGCCCGCGGGCCGCACTGGCCTGCGCCGTCGCCGGGCTGGCGTTCTCGCTCACGGCGTGCGGAGGCAAGGCCGAGGACGACGGCGGTCCGCAGACCGGCAGCCGCACGGTGACGATCTACTCCAGCCTGCCGCTGTACGGCCCCGAGCGCGAGCGCTCGCAGGACATGGTCAACGCGATCAAGCTCGCGCTCGAAGACGCCGGCGGCATGGCGGGGCTGCTGAACGTGACCTACGTCTCGTTTGACTCGTCGACGCGCGAGGAGGGCACGTGGACGAGCGACCGCGTGCTCGACAACGCGCGCCAGGCGGTGCGCGACATCAACGCGATCGCCTATATCGGCGATCGCGACTCCGCCGCGACGGCGCTGTCGCTGCCGCTCACAAACGAGGGGAACATCCTGCAGGTCAGCCCGACGAGCGCCTACGACGGGCTGACGCGCGCCGGCGGCGTGCGAACCGGCGAGCCAGAGCGCTTCTACCCCTCTGGGCGGCGGACGTTCGGGCGGATGGTGCCGGCCGATCACGTCCAGGCGTCGGCGCTCGTCGGCTACATGAAGGACGAAGGGGTGCGCACGCTGGCCGTGCTCGGCGATCGCGAACTCGACGGCGGCGGGATCGCCGATCAGGTCTCCAAGGCCGCCGCGGCCCAGGACATCGAGGTGATCGACAAGGGCCGCATCGACGCGACGACGGGCGACTTGACGGGTCACGCCGCCGACGTCGCCGCGACCGATGCCGACGCGTTCCTGTTCGCAGGCCAGAGCGACACCGGTGCCGCGCGGATGTTCCGGTCCGTCGCCGCCGTCACGAACCGCATGCTGCTGTTCGGCCCGTCGGGCGTCGCGGCGCCGAGCTTCCTGCAGGCGCTGAGCCCCAGCGTGCAGCGGCGGATGCGGATCACGACGCCGACGCTGCCGCCACAGCTGCTGCCGGCCTCCGCCCGCAGCTTCCGCGCCCGCTTTCGCACGGCGTTCGGCCGTCAGCCGGCGCCCGAGGCGCTGCTGTCCTACGAGGCGACGCAGGCGATCCTGAGCTCGATCCGCGAAGCCGGGGCGAAGGGCAACGATCGCAACGCCGTCATCAAGGCGTTCCTTAGCATCTCCGATCGCCGTTCGGTGCTGGGCAGCTACTCGATCGACCGCAACGGCGACACGAGCCTGAGCCGCTTTGCGGGCAATCGGGTGCGGCGATCGCGCCTGGCCCTCGACAAGGTGCTGGAGGTCCGGCCCTGACGACCGCTGCACGCGCTCGTTCAGACTGCGCTTGCGCCATGTGAACGGGTGTAGCATCGCCGGGATCTGAGTTCTGCTTCACGAGGGAGGAACATCTTGCGATTGAATCGAGTAGTCGTGGCCGGGTTGCTGGTACCGGCGCTCGCAGTCGGAGTGGCCGCCTGCGGCGGCGGCAACAGCGGCGGATCGGCCGAGGAGACCACCGGCACGGAGACCGCCTCGGGCGAGCTCACCGTGCGGTCGAGCCTGCCGCTGCAGGGCGCCCAGCGCCCGCAGACCACGGACCTCGTCAACGGCATCAAGCTGGCGCTGAAGCAGGCCAACAACAAGGCCGGCAACTTCACGATCACGTACCAGTCCAAGGACGACTCCACCGCCCAGGCCGGCACCTGGACGGCGGAGGCCGTGTCCGCCAACGCACGCTCCGCAGCGCAGGACGAGAAGACCGTCGCCGTCATCGGCGAGTTCAACTCCGGCGCGAGCGCGATCTCGATCCCGATCCTCAGCGACGCCAAGGTGCCGCAGATCTCGCCTGCGAACACCGCCGTCGGCCTGACCTCCGATGAGCCCGGCGCGGAGCCCGGAGAGCCGGACAAGTACTACCCGAGCGGCTTCCGCAACTACACCCGCATCGTTCCCAAGGACACGATCCAGGGCGCAGCGCTGGCGACGATCATGAAGAAGGACGGTTGCACGAAGGTCGCGATGGCCAACGACAAGGAGGTCTACGGCGCAGGTCTGTCACGCAACATCGAGATCTCAGCGAAGGCCCAGTCGTTGAACATCATCTTCAACGAGCCGATCGACCCGAAGGCGCCGAACTACCGCTCGCTCGCATCGCGGGCGAAGGGGGAGGGGGCGGATTGCTTCGTGTACTCCGGCATCACCTCCAACAACGGGGTCCAGATCTACAAGGACTTCGAGGCGGCGCTGCCCAGCGCCAAGCTCTACGGGCCCGACGGCGTTGCCGAGGCCGGCTTCTTCGATCCGAAGGAGGGCGGCATCCCCGCCGACGTCGCGAACAAGGTCAAGCTCACGGTCGCGACGCTGTCACCGGACAGCTACGGCGAGGCTGGCAAGAAGTTCTTCGCCGACTACGAGGCGGAGTACGGCGAGAAGAACCCCAACCCGTACTCGATCTACGGCTTCGAGGCGATGTCGTTGGTGCTCGACGCGATCACGCGCTCGAAGACCGGCAAGCGCGTGGACATCGTCAAGGCGCTGTTCGCAACGAAGGATCGCGACAGCCCGCTGGGCACGTACTCGATCGACCCCATGGGCGACACGACGCTGACGGACTACGGCGTCTACAAGGTCGAGAACGGTGAGCAGGTCTTCCTGGAGACCGTCAAGGCGGAGGCGTAGGACAACCGATCCGGGCAGGTGGGGACGGAGCTCGCTCCGCCCCCACCTGTGCGCTCACCGTGACGAGCATCGAGGTCTGAGGCATGGCAGCCGCAAGTCTTCCCGCATCACAGCCCGCTGCACTGCGCGCGGTGCGCAGGTTCCTGTCGCAATACGGCTTGATCGGCGTCCTGCTGATCATGCCGGTCGCCTTCGGCATCCACGACCTGCGCACCGAGGGAGACCTCTCGCGACTGGCCAACAACCTCGTCGACGGCCTCTCCAACGGCTCGATCTGGGCGCTCGTGGCGATCGGCTATACGCTCGTCTACGGCATCGTCGAGCTCATCAACTTCGCTCACGGCGAGGTCTTCATGCTCGGCTCGTTCGTGGCCGCCGGCTTCTTCGGGACGATCGGGCTGACGGCGGCGACCGGTGTTCCCGGCCTCGTCGTCGGACTGCTTCTGACGTTGCTCGTCGCGATGATCGTGCTCGGGGTGCTCAACGTCATGATCGAACGGGTCGCCTATCGACCCCTGCGAAACGCCCCCAAGCTCGCGCCGCTGATCACCGCGGTCGGCTTCTCCTTCATCCTGCAGAACGTGGGGCTGCTGTGGCGCGGCGGCTCCCAGCAGGGCATCGAGGACCTGATCGACTCCCAGAAGGAGCTCATCAACCTCGCCGGGGTGAGCATCACCAACGGCGACATGCTGGCGATCGCGGTCACGATCCCGCTCGTGCTCGCGATGACGACCTTCATCTCGCGCAGCCGCCTCGGCAAGGCGATGCGCGCGACGGCGCAGGACCCCGACGCGGCGCGGCTGATGGGCATCAACGTCGATACGACGATCTCCGCGACCTTCCTCATCGGCGGGATGCTCGCCGGTGCCGCGGGCCTCATCTACGCGCTGTACCAGACGACGATCTGGTACTTCCAGGGCTTCACGGCCGGCCTGATCGCGTTCACCGCGGCAGTCATGGGTGGGATCGGCAACATCCGAGGGGCCGTGCTCGGCGGCCTCATCATCGGCGGCATCCAGCAGATCTCCGACAACCGCATCGGCAGCCAGTGGACGCCCGCGATCGTGTTCGCCTACCTCGTGCTGATCATGGTCTTCAAGCCATCCGGGCTGCTCGGCGAGCAGACGCGCGAGGCGGGCTGAGGTGAGCGCCGCCGCGGCGACCGCTCCCGCCGAGCCGGCATCCCGGCGCGGACTGCAGCTGCCGCGCGGCGCGAAGATCGCACTGACGATCGCGGCGATCGTCTTCGGCGCCATGCTGCCGCTGTTCCTCGACGGCGGGGGCGGCTTCATCGACGACGCGACGATCGCGCTGGCCTACGTCGTGATGGCGCTCGGGCTGAACATCATCGTCGGATTCGCGGGCCTGCTGGACCTCGGCTATGTCGCGTTCTTCGCGATCGGCGCCTACACGATGGGCTACTTCGGCTCGCTGTTTCACATCACCGCCAACAACGGCGAGGGCGTTCATCTCCTCGTCAGCGGACCGGCCGCGAACCTGCCGGGCATCCATCTGAACTTCCTGCTCATCATCGTGCTGGCGATCGTCGCGACGACGGCCGCGGGCATGGTCATCGGGCTGCCGACGCTGCGCCTGCGCGGCGACTACATCGCGATCGTGACGCTGGCGTTCGGCGAGATCGTCGGCCGAATCGCCATCAACGGCGACGAGATCAAGGGCTTCGGCACGCAGCTCACCGCCGGGCGCCAGGGGATCACGCCGGTCGACAAGATCGACCTGCCCTTCCTCACCACGTTCAACTCGCTGGAGCTCAGACCGTGGTACTGGGTGGCGTTCATGCTCGTCCTGATCGCGCTGTTCGTGAACTTCCGCCTGCGCGACTCGCGCCTCGGCCGCGCCTGGATCGCGCTGCGCGAGGACGAGGTCGCAGCGGTCAGCATGGGCGTGCCGCTCGTCAAGACGAAGCTGCTGGCCTACGGCACGGGCGCCGCGTTCGGCGGCGTGGCCGGGGCGTTCCTGGGCTCCTATCTGAACACGGTCAACGCCGACCAGTTCCAGTTCGCGTTCTCGATCTTCGTGCTGTCGATGATCATCCTCGGCGGGCTGGGCTCGATCTGGGGCGTCGTCGTCGGCGCGGTCATCCTGTCGTTCATCAACAACCGCCTGATCCCCGACGTGCTCAACGACGTGCCCGCGAAGCTCGGCCTCGAGTTCGACCTGACCGAGCTGTCGTTCGGGATCTTCGGGTTCCTGCTCGTGATCATGATGGTGCTGCGCCCGGAGGGGCTGATCCCCGAGCGACGGCGGCAGATCGAGCTGCAAGAGGGGATCGAGGATCTCGCGGTCGACGAGGATCACGTCATCGAGGCGAAGGTGCCGTGAGCGAGCCCGACGGCCAGCTGCTCGACGCGCGCGGCATCACGAAGCGATTCGGCGGCCTGACGGCCGTCAACGAGGTGTCGTTCTCGATCCCGCGCAAAGCGATCGTCTCGCTGATCGGGCCCAACGGCGCCGGCAAGACGACGTTCTTCAACATCCTGACCGGCCTCTACAAGCCGACCGAGGGGCGCGTCAGCTTCGACGGCGCGAACATCACGGCCGCGCGTCCCGACAGGATCATGGCCCTCGGCGTCGCGCGGACGTTTCAGAACATCCGCCTGTTCGGCACGATGTCGGCCGTCGAGAACGTCATGGTGGGCCAGCACGCCCGCATGAAGGCGGGCCTGCTCGGCTCGATTCTGCGCCCGCCGCGGGTGAGCAGGGAGGAGCGCGAGGTCCGCGAGAAGGCGACCGAAATGCTCACCTACGTCGGGCTGCGACCCGCTCTGCACGACCAGCTCGCGACGAACCTCGCCTACGGCGACCAGCGCCGCGTGGAGATCGCCCGTGCGCTGGCCTCCGAGCCCAAGCTGCTGCTGCTCGACGAGCCGACCGCCGGGATGAACGCGCAGGAGTCCGCCAGCCTCACGCGCTTCATGGAGCGACTGCGCGATGAGATCGGCATCTCGATCCTGCTGATCGAGCACGACATGAAGGTCGTCATGGGGGTCTCGGAGTACGTCACCGTGCTCGACCACGGCGAGAAGATCTCCGAGGGCGACGCCCACAGCGTGCGCAACGACCCGCTCGTCGTCGAGGCCTATCTCGGCAAGCAGGAGGCCGAACGCCAGCGCGAGGAAGGTGGCGGAGCCTGATGGCGATGCTCGAAGTCGACGAGATCCACACGTTCTACGGCAACATCGAGGCGCTCAAAGGCGTGTCGCTGACCGTCGAGGAGGGCGAGTGCGTCACGCTGATCGGCTCCAACGGGGCCGGCAAGTCGACGACCCTGCGGTCGATCTCGGGGTTGACGCCGCCGCGCACGGGCGACATCCGCTTTCAGGGCGAGAACATCACGCGCACCCCGCCCGCCGACATCGTCAAGCTCGGCATCTCGCAGTCGCCCGAGGGTCGGCGCTGCTTCCCCCGCATGACCGTGCGCGAGAACCTCGACATGGGCGCCTACCTGCGCCGCGACAAGGACATCGGCGCCGACCTGGAGCGCGTGTTCGAGCTCTTTCCCCGCCTGCTCGAGCGCGAGAAGCAGAAGTCGGGCACGATGTCCGGCGGCGAGCAGCAGATGCTCGCGATCGGCCGCGCGCTGATGGCCAAGCCGACGCTGCTGCTGCTCGACGAGCCCTCGATGGGGATCGCGCCGATCCTCGTCGAGCGCATCTACGAGACGATCGCCGAGATCAACCGCCAGGGCACGACGATCCTGCTCGTCGAGCAGAACGCCAACTACGCGCTGTCGGTGTCCCAGCGCGCCTACGTTCTCGAGACGGGCGCCGTCGCGCTGAGCGACGACTCCGAGAAGATGCGCACGAACCCCGAAGTCCAGAAGGCCTACCTCGGAGGATGACGGTGCTCGCGGTCATCGGAGCGAGTGCGCTGTGGCTGCTGCTCAGCTGGCTGGCGGCGGCGATCATCGCCTCCTACCTGTCAGGCAAGAAGGGCTACGGCGAGCGCGTCGGCCTCGCATGCGGCCTGCTGCTGTCGATGATCGCCGTGCTGATCTGGCTGCTCGTGCCATCCAAGCCGACGTCGGACTGGGGTCGCAGGAAGGCCCAGCGCAAGTCACGCGCCGCGGGCTGAGGCGACGGCTCAGCCTTCGAGCGTGTCTCGCAGCGCCTCGTCGAGATCGGGATGCTGGAACTCGTAGCCGAGCTCCTCGGCGCGGCCAGGGACCATCCGCACGCCGGTCAGCACGATCTGCGACATCGCGCCGTACATGCCCTTGATCATGAAGCCCGGAATCGGCGCGAGCGCCGGGCGGTGCAGCGCCTTGCCAAGCGACTTGGCGAACTCCTTGTTGGTCACCGGCGTCGGCGCGCTGGCGTTGATCGGGCCGCTGAAGTCCTGCGAGTCGATCGCGGCGAGGTAGAGGCCGACGAGGTCGTCGCGGTGGATCCACGGCATGTACTGCTTGCCGCTGCCGATCGGGCCGCCGGCGCCGGCCTTGAAGGGCGGCAGCATCTTCGCCAGCGCGCCGCCGCCGGCGTCGAGCACGATCCCGGTGCGGACCTTCACGACGCGGGTGCCGAGCTTCGCCGCGTCGGTGTGCTGCTCCCAGCGCACGCAGACCTCTGCCAGCCAGTCGCTGCCCGGTGGTTCGGATTCCTCGACGAGCTCGTCGCCGCGCGGACCGTAGTAGCCCGAGGCCGACGCGCCGACGAGCACCGCCGGCCGGGGCTCGGCGGCGAAGATGCCGGTGACGAGGTTGCGGGTGCCCTTCTCCCGGCTGGCGAGGATCTCGGCCTTGGCCTTGTCGCTCCAGCGCTGGCCGACGTCCTCGCCGGCCAGATGCACGACGACGTCGCGGCCGGCGAGCGCCTCCGACGGCGCGCCGCCGGCCTTCGGATCCCACTCGATCGCCTCGACGCCGAGCCGCTCGCCGGCTCGCTGCGGGTTGCGCGATAGCACGCAGACGTCGTCGCCGCGGTCCTTCAGCGCCTTGACGAGGTGGGTTCCGATGCGCCCCGTGGCGCCGGTGACGGTGATCCGCTTCACGCGGACGCCGTCCGGCGGACATGGGTCGGCAGTGCACGCATGCCTGCGAGGATACGCACAGCGCAGCCGCGCTTAATACGACCCGCGTTAGGTAACCGGTGTCAGTGGGGTAAAGTCGCCGCATGTCCGTCCGACAGGTGGATGGCGGCGCTGGCCGCGTCGAGAGATGGCTCGACAATCTGAGCACGCCCTCCGCTGCGGCGGCTCCGCAGCCGTATCCGGGTCCGGATGACTCGCTGCCCCGCCAGCCCGACCCCGACGCGGTCAAGTGCCCGGCCTGCGACAAGCCACGCACCGACTACGGCGCGCCGGTCGAGCGCTACGACGAGGACTACGACTACTACTGGGGCAGCTTGCGGCTGCCGTTGTGGATCGCGCTGATCTGGCAGGTCCCGTGGCGCCAGCGGCTGGACATCTTCGTGATCGGCTTCATCGTCGGCATCGTCATCGCCGGCCTCGGGCTGCTCTGGGGCTTCGTCCTCTCGCAGTACTGAAAGGCCCCGGGATCAGCGGGTCTGCTCGGTTCGTTCATGAGCCCGGTGCGGCTGGCCGAGCAGCTCGGCGAGCATCGCGCGCGGGCCGAGCAGCTGCGAGACCGGCTGACGGCGGTCATCGCGCACCTCGATACGCCCGGTCTATTTGTCCTTTCTGAGCACGTCCTTGATCTTGTCGACGCCGTCCTTGACCTTGTCGGCGGCCCGTTCGGTCTGGCCTTCGCGCTTGAGGTCCTCGTCGTCGGTGAGGTTGCCCGCGGCTTGCTTGGCACGGCCTTTGAGTTCAGATATGTTCGTTCTCCCTGTCGTGGTCGTAGTGGTCGTTGGAGCGATGACGCGAGAAAAGGTTCCGCGGCCAATGCGAGAGGCAATCGGACGGTGCAGACCCCCCCACCCCGGGTATTCGAAATCGAGGATGTCGTGCTCGTCGCGGCGGCGCGCGACGGCGATCCCGACGCGTTCGAGCTGCTCGTCCGCCGCCATCAAGGCGCGGTCTATGGTCTGGCGCTGCGGATGCTCGGCTCCGAGGCTGATGCGCAGGACGCCGCTCAGGACAGTCTTGTGCAGGCGTGGAGGGCTCTCGCTCGCTTTCGTGGCGACAGCGCGTTCGCGACGTGGATGTACCGAATCGTGACCAACCGTTGCCTGAACATCCTCGCCAAGCGCCGTCCCACGGACGCATTGTCTGACGATCACGCCAATGCACGCGACGATCCTGCCGAGGCCGCCCTGGGCCGTGAGCGGATGCATGCCGTGGCCGCCGCGGTCCTGCAGCTGGCGCCTGAGCAGCGCGCGGCGCTCGTGCTGCGCGAGTTTCAGGGACTGTCCTATGACGAGGTCGCCGAAGTCCTCGGTGTCAGCGTGGCAGCGGTCAAGGGGCGCATCCATCGCGCTCGACTGCTGCTGATGGAGGAGTTGGGCGCATGGCGCTGAGCGACGATCGTGGGCACCTTGCGTGCGGGACCGACCTTGGCGTGCTCGTCGAGCAGATCACGCGGGGCACGCCGCCCGCCGACCCGGAACACCAGCAGGACTGCGCGCACTGCGCCCGCGCGCTCGAGCGCATCCGGTCGGTCTGGCACGACGTGCGCGGATTCGCCGAGCAGCCCGTCGCAGTCCCCGGCGACCTGCTGCGCCAGGTCATGTCGCGCGTGCGAAGCCACGGGGCACAGGTGTCCCTGCCCGGCGAGACACTGGGCTCCACGACCGTTTCGGCAGCCATCGTCGGACGGATCGCCCGCAGAGCCGCTGTCGAGATCGACGGCGTCGCGTTCGCCTCGGCGCTGGCCGTCAACGCGGACGATGGAGCGGTGACGGTGCGGGTTCGGATGATCATCACCTACGGCCCGTCGATCGACGCGCTCGCCGACGCGGTACGAACGCGGATCAGCACGGCGGTCATGGCGCTGACCGGAGTGACGGTGGTCGCTGTCGACGTCTTCGTCGACGACCTCTCGCGAACCTTGAGTGGCGCAGAACTTTTCGGCGCTCGACCGGTCCAAGCCCACAACCCACGCCCCGCACCCTGGGGCCCGACTACGAACGAGAGGGACAGGCGATGAGCACACTGGACAAGACGACAGCGCCGAGCAACGAGGTCACGCGACGTCACGACAGCGACGAGCTCGGCGGGGAGCGGGGCCAGACGACGATCGGCGAAGGCGTCGTGACGAAGGTCGCAGGCCTGGCCGCGCGCGAGGTACCCGGCGTCCACAACCTCGGCGGCGGCACGGCCCGCGCAATCGGCAGCGTCACGCAGAAGGTCGGTCTCGGGGATGCCCGCACGCAGGGCGTGTCGGTCGAGGCCGGGGAGAAGGAGGCCGCCATCGACCTGACGATCGTGATCGAGTACGGCGAGTCGATCCCGCGCGTCGCAGAGGCCGTACGCGATCAGGTCATCAAGCGCGTCGAGGGCATCACCGGCCTGAAGGTGGTCGAGGTCAACATCACCGTCAACGACCTGTACTTCCCTGGCGAGGACGAGCCCGACGAGGCTCCGCGGGTCAGCTGACATGACCCTTGATGGCGACAGCGGCCATCCGGTGTCCGAGCGCGTCAGGCTGGCCGGTCTCGCCGCGCAGGCAATCGCCGCGACCGACGGGATCACGCCGACACGTGGTCCCGTCGGGCGCTGGCAGACGACGAGCGAATCGGGCACCGTCGATGGGGTGCTGGCCGTCGAGGACGGTCGGGGATGCATCGAGCTCGACCTGCATCTCGCCGCTCGCTGGCCGCCGGCGATGCCCCTGCAGCTGATCGCTGAGCAGCTACGTGGGCGCGTGCGACGCTCAGCCGCGATCTTCGGCATGACACAGCGCCTGGGCGCTGTGTCGGTCGCCTTCGACGACGTGCTAGCCGAAGCATCGAGCAGCTGATGGCGCTTCTCGGCGCCCGTGGCCTCGCACGTCTTACCGCGCTGCTTCTCACGGCGACGCTTGCCCTCGCCGGCGTGGTGGTCGCGGTATTCAGCATCCAGGGCGACAGCTCGACGCTGAGCCTGCCGAGCCTCGTTGACCTCGTCGCGCTCGACGCCCTGCACGCGAGCGTCGGGGGCTTGCTGGCAGACCTCGAGACCGATGGTCCCGTCGCGGCGATGACCGGGCTGGCCGCCGCCGCCGCGGTCCTGCTCGGGCTGATCCTGCTGTTCGGCGTGCTCGTACGCAGACGCGAGCGGCTCGTCGTCATGCACAGCGATGCTGACGGCACGATCGCGGCTCGCCCGCGCGCCCTCGGGCGGGCCGCCGAGACCCTGGGTGAGCAGTCACGTGACGTGCTGCGCACCTCGACGAGGACCAAGGCGCGCCGCCGAGGCAGGGGCGGGCGGCTGCGCTTGACCGTCTATCACGCGCGAACCGTGGATGGGACCGCCGCGGCAACCGCCGGCCGTGACCGCCTGCGGGCGCTCGCCGGTTCCTTTGCGTTGCGCGTTCGCGTGCGCAGCCGCGTGCCGCGTCGCGGCGCGAGGGTGCGCTGATGCGCCGCCAACGCGTAGGCGCACGCTCGTTTCCACTTGCCCGCGTCGCCGGCGACGGCTTGGTGATCATCTTCGCGCTCGCCCTGATGTGGGGGGGCGCGATGGTCGCACTGCTGGCGCTGAAGGTCTCGCCCGTGACGATCGAAGGCCTTTCGGGCTATCGCACGGCGTATGACTACCTGGCCGGTCTCCAGCCCGCGGACATCGGCACGTCGACGCGGCTGATCGCGGCGATCAGCGGCCTGGCCGCGACTGTGCTCTGCGGCTATCTGGCGTGGCGGGCCATCCCGCGCCCGTATCTCGCCCGCACCGACCTGCGGCTGACCGTCGACGAGCGCGGCATCGTCGACGTCCACGCCCGGGCGATCGAACGAGCCGCCGAGATCGCCGCGCTCGAACATCCCTCAGTGGTCGCCGCCCGCGCCCGCTATGGCACCGACGACCTGACGATCGACATCAATGCCGGCCGCGCCGAAGGGCTCGCCGCCACCCTCCAAGCCGTCCAGCAAAGCGCGCGCGACAGCCTCGCCCGCCACGAGCTCCCGCCACTGCCCGTGAACATCACCCTCGTTCGCCTCGAGCGAAAGAACCGAAGGGAACTGCAATGAGCACCCGCCATCTCGCCGCGCTACTGGGCTTTGCCTTCGTCGCCACCTGGATCGCCCTGAACTTCGGCTACGCACTGCTGTGCATGCTCGGCGCCGGCGCCTTCTACGCCATCGCGTCCGTGCTGGAGGGCGACATCGACCTCGGCGAACTTCAGGCCCGCGTGACGCAACGCCCCGCTGGGGGCGACCGGACCACCGCCACGAGCGGGGCACGCCGACCACGCGTTCAGTAGGGAAGCGGCCGACGCCTCCTGGCTGGGTGATGCGAGCCGGTGTCGCGTCCCTCGCCACGTAGAGTGCCGCCCCGATGGCCGACCGTCCCGAGGAGCTCTTCCTGATCGATGGAAACTCGCTCGTCTACCGGGCGTTCTTCGCGCTGCCCGAATCGATCGCCACCTCGACGGGCTTTCCGACCAACGCGATCTTCGGCTTCGCGTCGATGCTCGTGAAGATCCTCACCGAGCACGGCACGAAGCCGACCGTCGTCGTCTGGGACGCGGGCTCCAGCGGGCGCAAGGAGGTCTACCCCGAGTACAAGGCGCAGCGCAGCTCGCGGCCCGACCTGCTGCGCGAGCAGTGGCCGCACTTCGAGCCGCTCGTCGAGGCGTTCGGCTACACGAACATCCGCCTCGACGGCTTCGAGGCCGACGACGTCATCGCGACGCTCGCCGAGCGCGCGCGCGAGCAGTCGATCCCGGTCGTGATCGTCACCGGCGACCGCGACGCCTTCCAGCTGATCGATCCCGAGGGGATCGTGAAGGTCATGGCGACGTCGCGCGGGATCACGGACACCAAGCTCTACGACCACCCGGCCGTGATCGATCGCTACGGCATCGCCCCCGAGCTGATCCCGGACTTCTACGGCCTCAAGGGCGACACGAGCGACAACATCCCCGGCGTCCCCGGGATCGGCGACAAGACCGCGGCCACGCTGCTGCAGACCTACGGCGATCTCGAGGGCGTGCTGGGCTCGATCGATCAGATCTCGGGGGCGAAACGGAAGCAGAACCTGGTGGACCACGCCGAGGACGCGCGCGTGTCGAAGATCCTCGCGACGATGCGCCGCGACCTGCCGGTCGACCTCGACGTCGCCGTCGAGGCCGGGCGCGCGCCCGACCGATCGAAGCTGCGCGAGGTGTTCCGCGAGTTCGAGCTGCGTGACCCGCTGCGCCGCCTGGAGGAGTTCCTCGGCAGCGAGGAGGCCGCGCCCGCGCCCGTCGCCGAGACCACGCTGAGCGCCCGGGTGCGCGCCGGCCGGCTCGCGGACGTCGCGGGCCTCGCCGGCGACGAGCTCGTGCTCGCCGTGCGCGCCCCGCAGGTCGCCGAGGGCGAGCTGCTCGCCGTCGATCCCACCTGGCGCTTCGCGGTCGCCGGCGCCGAAGAGGTGCTGACCGGCACGATGGCCGGCCCCGCCGAGCTCGTCGCCGCGGCAGACGGGCGGTCGGTCGTCGCCCATGATGCCAAGGCGCTGGGCACCGTGCCGGCGCTGCTCGCCCACGACACGCTGCTCGGCGCCTACATCCTCGAGCCCGCGCGCCGCGGCTACCCGCTGCGCGAGCTGCTCGAGGAGCGCGGCCTGGCGACCGGCCTCGAGGACGAGGTCGCGGCCGAGGCCCTGCTCGTGCGCGAGCTCGCCGTCTGGCAGCGCGAGCAGATCGCCGAGCGCGAGCTGACGGTCGTGATGGGGGAGATCGAGCTGCCGCTCGTGCCCGTGCTGCGCTCGATGGAGCTCGCGGGCGTGCGGCTGAACACCGACCGCATGCGAGAGATCACGACGCGCGTGCGCGACGAGGTCCACGACCTCGAGCTGGAGATCTGGCGCCTGGCCGGCACGGAGTTCGTGATCGGCTCGCCGCAGCAGCTCGGCGAGGTGCTCTTCAACAAGCTCGAGCTGTCGAAGAAGCGCCGCGGCAAGACCGGCTTCTCGACCGATGCCCGCGTCCTGCAGGCGATCCGCGGCGAGCACGAGATCATCCCGCCGATCGAGCGCTGGCGCGAGCTCAACCAGCTCGACAAGACCTACTTCTCAGTGCTCCCGCAGCTCGCGGCCGCCGATACGCAGTCGCGCATCCACACGACGTTCCTGCAGGCCGCCGCAACGACCGGCCGGCTGGCGTCGACGGACCCCAACATGCAGAACGTCCCGATCCGCACCGACCTCGGCCGCGAGGTGCGCGGCTGCTTCGAGGCCGCGCCGGACAACGTGCTGCTGAGCGCCGACTACTCGCAGATCGAGCTGCGCGTGCTGGCGCACATCGCCGACGAGCCGGTGCTGAAGGAGATCTTCGTGCGCGGCGAGGACGTCCACACCGCGACCGCCTCGACGGTCTTCGAGACCGCGCCCGAAAACCTGACGCTCGGCCAGCGCTCGAAGGCGAAGATGGTCAACTACGGGATCGTCTACGGCCTGTCGGACTTCGGCCTCGCCGACCGCCTGGGGATCGAGCGCGCCGAAGCGAAGGCGTTCATCGACGCCTACTTCGCACGCTTCCCGCGCGTGAAGGCGTTCATCGACGAGACGATCGCGAAGGCCACGACCGACGGCCACGTGCTCACGCTGTGGGGCCGCCGGCGCCAGATCCCCGAGCTCAAGGCGCGCAACTGGCAGGTCCGCACGCTCGGCGAGCGGCTGGCCGTCAACACCGTCATCCAGGGCACGGCCGCCGACATCATGAAGCTCGCAATCGTCACGGTCGACGCGGCGCTGCGCGACTCGCCGGTGCGGCTGATCCTGACGGTCCACGACGAGCTGCTCTTCGAGGGCCCGCCCGACGAGGTCGCCGCGGCCAGCGCGTCGATCCGGCGCGAGATGTGCGACGTGTGGGAGCATGACCCGCCGCTGGCCGTCGACATCGGCGTCGGGCCGACGTGGATGGAGGCCAAGTGAGCCGCGAGCTCGCCGTCCTGCTGACGGCGACGACGGGCGGCCTCGTGGCGCTGCAGGCGCCGATCAACTCGGGCCTGGGCCGCGCCGTCGGGACCTGGCAGGCGGCCTTCCTGTCGTTCGCCGTCGGCACGGTCGCGCTTGCGCTGATCGCCTCGCTGGCGACGGGCGGGCTGGGCCAGCTCGCCGAGATCCGCGGCCTGTCCTGGTACTACCTCACCGGCGGCCTGCTCGGCGCGTGCTACATCACGTCGGTGCTCGTGACCGTCCGCTCGCTCGGCGCGGGAGGCGTCGTCGTCGCGACGGTCGCCGGCCAGCTCGCCGTCGGCGTCGTCGTCGATCAGTTCGGGCTCTTGGGTGTCGAGCGCTCGCCGGTCACGGCGGCGAAGCTCGCCGGCCTCGCGCTGCTGGCGGCGGGAACGTATCTCGTCGTGCGCGACTGAGATCAGCGAGGGCTTTCAGAACGCCTCCTGAGGCTCCTTGCTGTCGAACGAGCCGTTCCTGGGGATCGATTCGCCGATCCCCAGACTGGGCGTGCGCCATGCCCAGCGCCCGGCCAGTCGCAGGGCCGCGGGTAGCAGGACCAGCCGAACGAGCGTCGCGTCGATGATGATCGCGATCGTCAACCCGACGCCGAACTGGCGCAGGCTGGCGACATCGGCGAGCGCGAAGGCGAGAAAGACCCCGAGCATGCTCAGCGCCGCGCCGGTGACGACGCGCGCGGTGCGACTCAACGCGAGCTGCACCGCGCGGGCCTCGTCGCCACAGCGCAGCCATTCCTCGCGCACGCGGCTGACGATGAACACCTGGTAGTCGATCGACAGCGCGAACACGACGCCGAGGATCGCGGTCACAGCGACAGCGTCGATCTCGCCCGGCCCGCCGAGCAACGGCGTGTCGCCCTGGAAGAGCAGGGCCAGCAGGCCGAGGGTGGCGCCAACGGCGAGCAGATTCAAGATCACCCCGATGATCGGCACGACGACCGAGCGCAGCAGGACCGCCAGCAGCAGAGCGGTCACGAGCGCCAGCACGAGCACGATCAGCGGAAGCCGTCGTTCGCTTGCGGCGTCGTAGTCCGACAGCACGGCGGCGGGTCCGCCGACGGCGGACTCGGCCCCGAGCGTCCTGGCGAGCTCGGCGGAGGTCGCGCGCAGGCGCTGATACAGGGCCTGCGTGCGCGGATCGGCGGCGGGATGACGTGGCACCACGACGATCCGCGCGCCCTGGCCGCCGTGGTCGACGTTGACACCGAATGGCGCGCCGCCTCTGCCGCTCTCGAGCGCGGCGAGCAGAAAGTAGCCCGAGTCGAAGAAGGTCGCGCTGGAAGCTTGTTGCGACGAGCGTCCCGTGTTGCCCTGCGGGCCGCTGAGACCGCGCATCGCGCTGCGGGCGTCATCCAGGCCGCCGGCGAGATCGCCCGTGTGCCGTTCGCCGGTGCGCACGCCGCTTGCCAGCCCATCGACGCCGTCGCTCACGGTCCCGACGGCGCTGCCGATCCGGCCGGCTCCGCCGTCGAGCTGCTCGAGCGCCGAGACGAGCGAGTCGCTGCCCTGCGTGAGCGCTCCGACCGAACCGCCGAGGCCGCGCAGGCGCTGAGCGATGAGGTCGGCGCTGTCGGCCAGGCTGCCGACGGCGGTCGCTAGGCGAGCCGCGCCGCGTGTCGGTGTGGCGCTCGCGATCGCGCCGGCGTAGCGAGCGTCGAGGGCGATCTGGCGCAGCGGCTCGTCGAGTGCGCCTCCGGCGTCCACGGTGAGCGCCTGCCGGGCCCGCCGTAGGGCGGCGCGAGCGCGCTGCGCCGAGGCGCCGAAGGATGGTAGGGAGCTCTCCGCGGCGGCCAGCTCGTCGTCGGCCAGGCGGCGCTGGACTCGCACGCCCGTGCGCAGGCGATCCAGCGTGCCCAGGCGCAGTTGCAGGCGGTCGCGCAGGTGGCGGGCGTTGGCGGCGAGCGTGCCCAGCCCGCTGCTGAGCTCGCGTGCGCCGGTGCGCACGTTGCGCGCGCCGTCGCTCGCGCTGGCGGAGCGGGAGGCCAGGCCGCTCGCGCCACGCCCGGCGTCGGCAAGCTTGACGGCGAGCCGGCGCGCTCCGCTTCCCGCGCCGTTCAGACCTGTGCGCAGCTCGCCGACGCCGCCCTCGACGACGCGCGCTCCGGCTGCCAGCCGAGTGGCGGACGTGTTCGCGCTCGACAGCGAGCTGCGCAGCGAGTCGGCGCCGTCGGCAGCCGAGCTGACGCCGTCATCGAGGCGTCGCAGGCGCCCGCCGTCGCGGCGCGACAGCCCGCGCCTTGCGGCCACCGCACGCCGGCCAGCGCTGCGCAGGCGGGCGGCGGGGCGCGCGATCGCGCCCGGGCCGAGCACGGCGCGTACGGCGGGATCGCGCGCCAGTTCGCGCTGCACGCGCTCGAGCGCTGCGAGCCGTGGCGCGGTCGTGACCGCGCCACGGCGGGTCACGGCGACGAGCTCGAACGGCTCGGTCCATCCCGCTCCCATGGCATTCGACACGGTGTCGTACTGCGCGCGTGCCTCGCTGCCGGACGGCAGCGACTGCGCCGTCGGAGCACCCGTGCGCAAGCCCAGCGCCGGCACGCTGGCGGCGAGCAGCAGCAGCGTGGCGAGGATCGCCAGGGTCGGCCGACGCGTCGCTGCGCGGGCGAGGCGCGCGCTCGCTCCCACGCCGCTCGCGGTCGCCTGCGCGCCACGGCCAAGCCGGCGGCCGACGAGCACGACCATCGCGGGCACGGCGAGCATCGCGCCGGCGGCAGAGAGCACGGCCACGACGCTGACCCCGAGCGCGGTGGCGAGCAGGCCGCTACCGGGCGAGACGGCGGCGGCGGCAGCCATCGCCACGACGATCGCCGCCGCCGCGACGGCGACCGTGCGCATTGTCGGGGCCCCAGCGCGACCGACAGCCGCGCGGATGTCGCCGCCGCCCGGTTCCGCGAGCTCCTCACGCACGCGCGAGACCAACAGCAGCGAGTAGTCCACTGCTAGCGCCAAGCAGACCATGCAGGAGATCGCAAGCGCAAAGGCGTCGATGCGCACGTGCGCTGCCAGCAGCGCCAGCGCGCCGGTCGACGCCGCGAGCGTGGCGGCGCCGAAAGCGACCGGGATCGCCGCTGCCAGCGGCGAGCGGAAGACGAGCAGCAACGCGAGCAGCAGCAGCGGCAGCGCGATCAGCTCGGCGCGATGCACCGCCGCCAGCGATGACCGCGTCCCGTCGCGCGTGAGCAGCGGCGTACCCGTGACGGTCGCTTGCACAGGGGCAGACGTCGCCTTCGTCACCAACTGCTTCGCGGCCTGGCTTCGCCGGGCGATCTGGTCGGGCGATCCGGTCACGGAGAGCAGGAGCAGGGCGCGGTCGCCCGCAGGGCGCAATGCCGAACGACCGGCCGAGGCAGTCCACGGGCTGAGCACCCGCACCCCAGGGCGCTTTGCGAAGGCGAGGGCGAGCGCCTTGCCCTGCGTCTTGACCGCGGCGCGCGGACCGCGCAGCAGCACGGGCACGGTGGCGGAGTCGCCGAAGCTTCCGCCGATCAGCGCACGCGCTCGTGAGGATTCGGAGTCTGCGACCTGCAGGCCGCCCGCCGACAGTCGCTCGCCGATGCCGAGTCCGACGACCCCCAGCATCGCGACCGCGACGAGCCATGTCGACAGCACAGCCCGGGGGTGCTTGATGGCGAGGCGGGAGAGCGCGGGCGCGGACCGGCCGCGCTCACTGCAGGACGACTGCATCGGAGACTTGCCTCCTTCGGCAACTGGGCGACCTCGGTGAGGCCCCTGGTTTTGCGCCCCTGCCTCGCGACGGGTTTGCCTTTTCGAGTGACTGACCCCTACCACGGCGCGGGCCGTGGTTTGTGATGCGCCTCTTCGAAGAACCTACGAACCTGGACGCAGCGGCCTCAGCCGCGGCTGCGCTCGTAGGCGGCGATGTGGCGCTGCACCGAGGTCTGTGCGATCGCGTCCCCGATCGCCTCCAGCGACACGCGTGTAGGTGTCCGGGTAGCGCTCGAGCGGCACGACCCAGCTGGGCATCCCGTACAGCATCATCGCCTCGAAGCCTCCGCGAGGTTCGCGTTGACGGCCTCGCGCACGGCCGAGATCGCCTCCCTGCGCTCGTCGGGCAGCCCCGCGACTAGGCGTCGACGGTGGCGGCGTCGCCCTCCATACGACGTCAGGCGGCGAGCTCCGGCGCCCGCGGCGGGCGCGAGGCACGGCCCGCAAGCGCGTACTGCGGCGGGCAGATGCCCAGGTAGTGCTCGAACGCCCAGTCGATGAAGCGCGGCGAGTTCATCATGCGCAGGCCCAGCGGGAGCAGCCGCGTCGGCGTGACGCGGCCGACGAGGTGCTGCACACGCAGCAGCCAGCGGTAGGACCACAGGTGCTCGGCGGAGAACGCGCCGTAGCGCTCGAGCGCCTGCTCGCGCGTCTGGCGGCCGTCGAGCACGTCGCGCAGCTCGCGGCCGGCCGCGATCCCGAAGTAGAAGGCCGGGCGGATGCCCTCGGCGGTCGTCGGCAGGCAGTGCCCGGCGCTGTCGCCGACGAAGAAGATGCCGTCCTCGACCGCTGGGCGCAGCTCGTGCGGGATCCAGTTGCCCTGCCAGCGCTCGGCCGGCACGCCGACGTCGGCGGCGAGCTTCAGCGTCGGCTCCTTGACGTGGTCGCGGGGATCGAACGAGCCGACGCCCACGCGCAGCTCGTCGTCGGCCGGAAACGACCACGAGTAGCCGCGCCGGACGTACTTCGGGTCGATCCACAGCTCGAGGTCCTCGCCGTTCGAGTGCGGGTGGATCTCCAGGCCGCGCGACAGGCGGGCGTTCGGGGGCTGGATCGTGGCCCCCGGGCCGAGGAGCCGCCGCCAACCGAGTGCGTCGACGATCAGCGGAGCACTCAGGTCGCCGCGGTCGGTGTGGACGGTGAAGCCCGTGCGGGTGGGCGGGCCCTTGATCGTGGCGGTCTCGAACTGTGCGTCGCCCTGGTCGCGCAGCAGCGCGCAGATGCGGCGATAGTCGAACGTCGAGAAGGTCCACGGCAGCGTCCAGCGCAGCGATCGCCCGGGGACGTGGATCAGCAGGTCGGTGAACGTCTGCTGGACGGCGTCCATCAGGCCCAGGTGCTCCAGCCACTGCGTCGGCGCGGCGCATGCGCTCGTCTGACGCTCGCCGACCTCGTAGCGGTCGATCATCAGCACCCGCGCTCCGCACCCGGCCAGCTCGCGTGCGACCGTCAGCCCGGCGAAGCTCGCGCCGCAGATCAGGACGTCGTAGTCCCCGTGCAACGGGGTGCGCTGATCACCCCGCTTGGTGGCTCGAACCGGCATCGCGAGGGGATGATAGGCCCGCTAACCTAGGCCGCACATGTCAACAATCACCGAAGCTCCACCAGAGGCGAAGGTCGTCGAGGGTTCTGACGGCCTGCTGCTCGAGATCGACGGGCAGATCGTCCCCAACTACGACGCGACGTTCAACCCCTTCGAAGAGGGCGAGGTCGTCACCGGCATCGTCGTCCGGATCGACAACGACGAGGTCCTCGTCGACATCGGCTACAAGAGCGAGGGGGTCATCCCCTCCAACGAGCTGTCGATCCGCAAGGCCGTCGACCCGCACGACGAGGTCGAGATGGGCGAGGAGGTCGACGCGCTCGTCCTCACCAAGGAGGACCAGGACGGCCGCCTGATCATGTCCAAGAAGCGCGCCCGCTTCGAGAAGGCGTGGCGGCGCATCGAGGCGGCGGCCGAGTCCGGCGAGCCCGTCGAGGGCACGGTCATCGAGGTCGTTAAGGGCGGCCTCATCATCGACCTCGGGGTGCGCGGCTTCCTGCCCGCCTCGCTCGTCGACATCCGCCGCGTGCCGAACCTCGACGAGTACCTCGCGACGAAGATCGAGTGCAAGGTCATCGAGCTCAACCGCGCGCGCAACAACGTCGTCCTGTCGCGCCGCGCCGTGCTCGAGGAGGAGCGCAAGGAGCAGCGTCAGGAGATCCTCGACCGCCTGCAGCCGGGCCTGATCGTCGAGGGCCAGATCTCGAACATCGTCGACTTCGGCGCGTTCGTGGACCTCAACGGCATCGACGGCCTGATCCACATCTCCGAGCTGTCGTGGTCGCACGTCAACCACCCGTCGGAGATCCTCTCGATCGGCGACACCGTCGCGGTCAAGGTGCTCGACATCGATCGCGAGCGCCAGCGCATCTCGCTCGGTCTCAAGCAGACGCAGGAGGACCCTTGGCAGCGGGTCGTCGACACGTACAACGTCGGCGACGAGCTCGAGGGCGCGGTCACGAAGGTCGTCACGTTCGGCGCGTTCGTCGAGATCCTCGACGGCGTCGAGGGTCTCGTGCACATCTCCGAGCTCGCGCCGCACCACGTCGAGAACCCGCGCGAGATCGTCTCGCCCGGTGACGAGGTGAAGGTCAAGATCCTCGAGATCGACTCCGAGCGCCGTCGCCTGTCACTGAGCGTCAAGCGCGTCGAGGGCCAGGTCCTGACGCCGAAGGTGCTGCCTCCCGAGGAGCTGGCCGCGGGAGCGGGCGACCTCGACGACCTGCCCGAGCTGGGCCTCAGCGAGGAGGTCTTCGCCGGCGACCTCGCGGCGCCCCCGGCCCCGCCGGTGCAGAGCGACGAGGGCGAGCAGCTCGCCGCGCCGGCCGAGGACGCTGCGCCGGCTGAGGCCGAGGTCGCAGAGCCGGCCGCGCCCGAGGAACCGGCCGCAGCGCAGGACGCCGATCCCGCCGCGGGCGACGAGCCGGTGCCGGTCGCCGAGTCCGTCGAGACCGCGCCTGCCGACGATGACGCCGAGCCGGCCGCCGGCGCCGAGGCGCCGCAGGCCGGCATCGAGCAGGCCGAGCGCGCCGCGGCCGAGCCGGGTCCCGACGAACCGGCGTAGCGGGCCGCCGGTCGCGGGCGTCCCGTTCATCGGACTGACGGGAGGCTTGGGAGCGGGGAAGTCGACCGCGCTGGCGGCACTCGAGCGCCTCGGCGCGGCGACGCTGTCCACGGACACGGTCGTGCACGAGCTGTACACGACGGCCGAGGTGCGCGATCTGGTCGTCGCGCGCTGGGGCCGGGACGTCGCGCCGGCGGGGGTCGTCGACCGCTCCCTCGTCGCGGCGAAGGCCTTCGCGTCGCCCGCCGAGCGCGCGTGGCTGGAGGGCGAGCTGTGGCCGCGCGTACGCGCGCGCGTCGCGGCCTGGCGCGAAGAGGTCACCGGCCGCGTGCCGGCGCCGCTCGCCGCGGTCGTCGAGACGCCGCTGCTCTTCGAGGCCGGGCTGGAGGGGTTCTACGACGCCACGATCGCCGTGATCGCCGACGAGGACGCGCGCGCCGCGCGAACCGCCGCCCGCGGGCACGTCGCCGCTGCCGAGCGCGGGGCGCGCCAGCTCTCGCAGGAGGAGAAGTCCCGGCGCGCGACGTTCACGGTTTGCAACAACGCTACGGTGGGTGAACTCGAGCATCGGTTGTCCTGCGTGCTCGCAAGACTGACATCACCGTGAGTGCCCGCCCTGCCACGCGGTCCGGCGTACGGCCGGCCGCCCGCCGTGCCCTGGTGCGCCGTCGCAGGCGTCGCCGTCTCGTGTTCGTGGCCGGCTTCGCGCTCCTCGCCGCGCTGTTCGCGGCGGTCGTCGTGCCGAGGCTGCCGCACGCGGTTCGCGAGCTGTCGCTGCCGTTGCGCCACGAGGACATCATCCGCCAGCAGGCATCCGACAAGGGCATCGACCCATCGCTCGTCGCGGCCGTGATCTACACGGAATCGCGCTTTCGCGACCAGACCTCGCACGCGGGCGCGCGCGGGCTCATGCAGATCACGCCGGTGACCGCCCGCTACATCGCACGCCTGTCCGGTGGCACGGCCTTCGAGCAGGGCGACCTCGCCACGCCGCAGATCAACATCTCCTACGGCGTCTACTACCTGCGCTACCTGCTCGGGCGCTACGGCGACAACGAGGTGCTGGCGCTCGCGGCATACAACGGCGGCGAGGGCAACGTCGACCGCTGGATCGCGCAGGCGAACGAGTCCCAGCGCACGTTCGGCCTCGACTCGATCCCGTTCACCGAGACGCGCGAGTACGTCGGCAGGGTGCTCGACATCCAGGGCGAGTACCGCACGAAGTACGCGCGCGAGCTGGGGCTGCCGGCGCCCCGCGGCACGCCGCGCGCTCAGTAGCGCGCGCGGCCCGCACGGCTGGCCCGGATGTCCTCCTCGGGCCAGAAGCCGGGCTCGGGAGGCAGCGCGGCAGGCGGTAGGGCGGGGGGGACGGGCTGCTGCGCCGCGGAGCCGTGGGCGATGCGCTCGAGGTCCTCTGGCGAGGCCACGTGCGGGCGCGCTCCGGGCGCGAGCGGGAAGCGATCGGCGTCCTGGAAGAGGTCGCGATAGCCGGCGGTGCCCGCGGGCTCGAAGTTCACGTCGATGTCGGCGCAGGACGTCATGAACGAGCACGGCGCAAGCTCACGCAGGTCCATGCGACGCCAGTCCAGGCCGCGCGGGTCGGGCCGGCCGGCGATGCCCAGCTCCGCGTTCAGCGCCTGCAGCGCGCCGGTCAGGCGCTCGACGTTGCGCCCGTAGCCGCCGGGCACGATCGTCACGCCGCAGACGAAGCCGCCGTGGTTGTAGATCGCATCGGCGACGTCGCCGACGAGCACGAACTCGACGCGGTGCGTCTCGAGTGTCGTCAGCGCGGTGAGAAGGTCGGGATCGAGCTGCAGCTCGCTCATGGGCCTGCATTCGAGGGCGAACGCGCCAGTCCTTCTCCGCCGCTTCACAACGACCGCGCGGCGCGCTGCTGTACCCTTGCGCGAGCCCATGGCCGTCCCCAAGCAAAAGCAGTCGCACTCGAGGACCGCGAAGCGCCGCGCCCAGCACAAGATGGCGGCACCGGTCTACAACGCGTGCCCGACGTGCCACGAGCCGCGCAGGCCGCATCGCGTGTGTCCCAAGTGCGGCAGCTACAAGGGCAGCGAAATCATCGCGCCCACGCACGACCACCACGACCACTAGTCTCAGCCGGCGGATGCCGGCACGACTCGACAGACTGCGGGCGAGGCGCGCCCAGGCCGTCCTTCATGACGTTCCCTCGCGTCCGCTTGCGGTCATCGCGGTCGATGCCAACGGGGCCGACCTCGGTCCCGCTGAGGTCGCAGCCGGCGCCGCCGCGGCCGCGCGGCAAGGGGTGCGCGTGCTGCTGTTCGGCCCGGCCGCCGAGATGGGCGATGGCGCACCCGGCATCGAGGTCATCGACGCGCCGCTGTCGATCGCCAAGGAGGCCAACCCGGCCGCCGCCGCTCGCGCGCACCCCGACTCGTCGATCGTGCGCGCCGCCCGGGCCGTGGCCTGCGGCGACGCCGACGCGCTCGTCTCCGGCGGCTCGACGGGCGCCGCGCTCGCGGCCGGCCTCTTCAACATCAAGCGCGACCGCGGCATCCTGCGCCCGGCGCTCGCCGCGCAGGTCCCGGTCCCCGGCGCGCCGGTCACGCTCGTCGACGTCGGCGCCAACACCGAGGTGCGCGCGGAGCACCTCGTCCAGTTCGCGTTCATGGGCGCCGCGCTCGCGACCGTCGTGCACGGCGTCGACCGGCCACGGGTCGCGCTGCTGTCCGTCGGCGAGGAGGCGACGCGCGGCACGCAGCTCGTGCTCGACGTCCATGCGCGGCTGTCGTCGATGAAGGAGCTGAACTTCGTCGGCAACATCGAGGGCCATGCGCTGACGGAGGGCAGGGCGGACGTCGTCGTCACCGACGGGTTCACCGGCAACGTCGCGCTGAAGGTCATGGAGGGCGTGTCGAGCAAGATGATCGCCGAGCTGCGCTCGACCGCGACCTCGTCGCGCCGCGCACGCGCGGGCGGAGCGCTCATGCGACCGGCGCTGCGCGCCTTTCGCGACGAGATCTCGCCCGAGACGGCCGGCGGCGCCTACCTGCTGGGCCTGCGCAGGATCGGCGTCGTCGGGCACGGGCGCTTCACGAGCCGCGGCTTCGAGCATGCGATCCTGCTGGCCGCGCGGGGGGTGCAGGGCGACGTCGTCGGGCGAACGCACGCCGCGCTGGAGCGGGCTGGAGCGCTGCGCAAGCTGGGGGTGGCGCCGTCCGAGAGCGGCACTACCGTATCGGCGTCATGACGCGTGCAGAGGTCTTCGCCCTGATCCAGGCCCACCTCGTCGACGAGCTCGACGTCGATCCCGCGCGGATCGACGACACGACGAGCTTTCGCGGCGATCTCGAGGCCGACTCGCTGGACCTCTACACGCTCGTGCAGGAGCTCGAGGACTCCTACGGTGTGAAGATGCCCGACGAGCAGGCCGCGAAGATCGTCACGGTCGGCCAGGCGGTCGACTACGTCATCGAGCACGGCGGCCCCGACGAGCCCACCGAGCCCTGAAGCTCCTGAACGAACTCCTGCGGGAGCTGCCGGAGCACCTTCACCGGCAGGTCTTCACGCACGCGTCGTGGACCGAGCGGCGCAGCGACTCGTACTCGCGGCTGGCCTTCCTCGGCGACTCCGTGCTCGGGCTGGCGCTCACCGCCCACCTCTATCCGCGCCTGGAGGCCGAGCGCTTCGGCGCCGGCCGGCTGACGAAGATCCGCGCGCAGAGCGTGTCGGGCGTCTCCTGCCGCGCGGTCGCCGAGCGCCTCGGCGTGCCCGACCTGCTGCGCGCCTGCGCACCGGCCGGCGTCGGCCAGAGCGTCGAGTCGCTCGTGGAGACCGAGCGCGTGCTGGCGTCGGTCATCGAGGCCGTGATCGGCGCGTGCTACCTGCACGCCGGCTACGAGCGCACCGCGGCCGCCGTCGTCGAGGCGTTTCAGCCGGAGATCGCCAACGCGCTGCTGCATCCGGTCGACTTCAAGTCGACGCTGCAGGAGCGACTGGCGCGGCGAGCGCAGACCGTCGAGTACGCGGTCGACATCGAGGCCGGACCGCCGCACGACCGCACGTTCGAGGTCGTCGCATCCGTCGGCGGCGCGCCCGTCGGCCGCGGGGCGGGGCGCTCGAAGAAGCACGCCGAGCAGGAGGCGGCCCGGATCGCGCTCGAGACGCTGCACCCCGACGCCCCCGGTCCGCCCGACGAGGACGAGCTGTGGAACCCTGGATGACGGCGTGCACCTGAAATCGGTGACCCTCAAGGGGTTCAAGTCCTTTCCGGACCGTACGACGCTCGATTTCGGTCCCGGCGTCTCGGTCGTCGTCGGACCAAACGGCTCCGGCAAGTCCAACGTCACGGACGCCGTCCTGTGGGCGATGGGCGAGCAGTCGCCGCTGGCCGTGCGCGGGCAGTCGATGCGCGACGTCATCTTCGGCGGCGGCCATGGCGTCCAGGCGCGCTCGGCCGCCGAGGTCGAGCTCGTCATCGACAACTCCGACGGCGCGGTCGACATGCCGGTCGGCGAGATCTCGATCATGCGCCGCCTCGACCGCACGGGGGAGGGCGAGTACCGCCTCAACGGCGCACGCTGCCGGCTCGTCGATGTGCTCGAGGTGCTCAGCGACACGGGCCTGGGCAAGGAGATGCACTCCGTCGTCTCGCAGGGCCGCGTCGAGACGATCGTGACCTCCAAGCCGCGCGATCGGCGGTTGCTGATCGAGGAGGCCGCCGGCCTCGGCAAGCACCGCAAGCGCCGGCGCCGCGCGCAGCTCAAGCTCGAGCGCACGCAGGACAACCTCGGACGCGCGCTGGACGTCGAGCGCGAGGCGCGCTCGCGCCTGCGCCCGCTCAAGCGCCAGGCGGAGGCCGCCGAACTGCACGAGCGCCTGGAGCGCCAGACGACGGAGGCACGCTGGCAGCTCGTGCGCGACGTCGCCCGCGGCCGGCGAGCGGATCTGCTCGCGGCCGAGGCCGCCGCCGGCGCTGCCCGCGCGGCGCGCGACCAGGCCCAGGCGCAGCTCGCCGAGGTCGCCGCGCGCCGCCGGCAGGCCGACGAGGCGCTCGCTGCTCGCAGCGAGCAGCGCGAGGCCTTCGCCAGGCACGTCTATCGAGCGCGCTCGGCCGCCGAGCGCATCGAGCTGCGCACGGACCGCGTCAAGGGCCTGGCGGGCGACCTGCACGAGCGCATCCAGCGCCGCGGCCTCGAGCTGGCGCGGCTCCAGGACGGCGAGCAGGATGCCGGCGATGACGACCCGACCGGGGATGGCGGCCGCGAGCGCATGGCCGTGCTCGAGGCCGAGCTCGTGCGGCTGGCCGCCGACCACGAGGCCGAGCTCGGGCGCGAGCTCGAGTCGCTGGAGGCAGAGCGCGTGCAGGCCGCGGCGCTCGCGGTGCAGCGGCGCGAAGGCGTTGACGGTCAGGCCAGCGAGCTGGAGACGGCCGAGGCTGGCGCCGCGACGGCGCGCGGCCGGCGCCGGGAGGCCGATCGCGCGCTGGAGGCCGCGCGCCGCGAAGCTGCTCGCGCCGGTGCCGAGCTCGCGGCCTGCAACCAGTTCCTGCGCACGCGCACGGGTGGCGCCCACGGCGGCGCGCGCTCGCTCGCCGACGCCCTGCAGGTGCGGCCCGGCTACGAGCGAGCGGTCGCCGCCGCGCTCGGCGAACTGCTCGCAGCGGGCCTCGTCGACGGCGTCGGCGACGGTGTCTCGCTGCTCGACGCCGCCGGCGCCGACGGCGGGCGGGTGCTCGTCACGGGCGGCCTTGCGCCCGTCCCCCCGCGAGCGACGAGCCCGCCGGCGCCCGGCGCACAGCACCTCGCGGACTTCTTCGACGGTGAGCCGCACGAGCTGGCCGCCGCCACGCGGCTGCTGCGCGATGCGTGGGTCGTGCGCAGGATCGACGACCTGCCGCCGTGGTTTCACGGCATCGCAACGACGCTCGACGGGCGGGTCTGGCACGGGCTGTACCGCGAGCTGCGCCAGGCGCCCGAGGGCGGTGAGGAGCGCGTGCTCGCCGAGCGCAACCGTCGCAAGGAGCTGATCGCCGCCAGCGAGGCCGCCGTCCAGGCCGAGCTCGCCGCCCGGGCGCAGTGCGAGCTCGCCGAGCAGGCGGTCGCGTCCACCGACACCGAGCGCGAGCGGGCCGACGGCGCCCGGCGCGAGGCGGCCCGCGAGCTTGCGGCAGCCGACGAGGAGGCCCGCCGCATCGTCTGGCTCATCGCCAAGCGCCGTGCCGCTCCGCTGGAGGGCGCCTCGGCCGTGCGCCGCGCACAGATCGAGGGCGAGCTCGCCGCCGAGCGCCGCGCCGCCGAGCGCGCCGAGCGCGAGCGAGCCGAGCGCGCGCGCCGGATCGCGGGCATGCGCCGCCGGATCGCCGCCGACCGCGTGCTCGCACCGGACGCCGACCGCCTCGCCCGCGCGCTGGAGGCCGCCGCCGCAGCGATCTCAGAGCGCGTCGAGGTGCTCGAGGCCGAGCTGCAGGCCGATCGTGCGGCCGGCGAGGATCTCGCGACACGGCTGCGCGCCTGTGCTACCGAGGAGGCCGAGATCCAGCGCCGCCTGCGCGAGCGCGGAGAGCTCGTGACCACGGCCGAGGTGCGTGCGCAGCAGGTGCGCGATCAGGCCGCTGACGCCGACCACGAGCTCGTCCTGCTGGCCGAGCGCCTCGGACTGGAGGCCGAGCCGGCCGCCGAGGCGCTGGCGGCCGAGGAGGCGGCCGCGCTGCACGCGCGCATCGAGCGCCTGGGGCGCCGCCGCGAGCAGCTCGGCCCGGTCAATCCGCTGGCCAAGGACGAGTACGAGCAGGCGCTCGAGCACGTAACCGAGCTCGAGTCCCAGCGTCAGGACCTCGAGACCGCGCTGCGCGAGCTGCGCACGCTGATCCGCGACACCGACCGCCAGATCAACGAGACCTTCGAGGAGACCTTCGCCGCCGCCGCGAAGAACTTCGAGGAGCTCGCCGGACAGCTGTTTCCCGGCGGCCGCGGCCGCCTGCGGCTGGTCAAGGAGGAGCAGGGGATCACGGGCTTCGCCACCTTCGATGAGGACCCCGGCCTGGCCCTGAGCGCGGGCGGCGAGCAGGCCGCCGACGGCGACGCCGACGCGGCCGCCGAGGCGGAGGTCGCCGCGACGGCGAACGTCGACGACCTGCTCGGCGTCGAGATCGAGATCACGCCCGCGGGCAAGTCGATGAAGCGCCTGAGCCTGCTGTCGGGCGGGGAGAAGTCGATGACGGCGATCGCCTTCTTGTTCGCGGTCTTTCTGGCCAAGCCATGCCCGTTCTACATCCTCGACGAGGTCGAGGCCGCGCTCGACGACCCGAACATCACGCGCTTTCTCGCGCTTCTGCGCCGCTACCGCGATCGCGCGCAGTTCATCGTGGTGACCCACCAGAAGCGCACCATGGAGGCCGCCGACACGCTCTACGGCGTGTCGATGGGAGGCGACGGCGTCTCGAAGGTCATCTCGCGGCGGCTGCCGCGCGAGGACGAGCCCGCGGGCGCAAGCGCCGCAGGCGCGGCCTGAGCACGCCCGGCCAGGTTCGCACGAGCCGTCCAGCTGCCGGCCCGACGCTCATCCGCAGCTACGGCCGGAGGTCCTTCTCGGCGAAGTAGACCGCGATGTGGTTGTCGTTGTAGCGCGCGATCTCGACGTAGCCCGTCTGCGCGAACAGCGCGCGGCTGTGGCGCTGCTGCGGTCCGGCGTCGAGTCGCACCTGCCCGTAGCCGAGCTCGCGCGCGGCGTCCTCGAGCGCCGCGAGCAGCGCGCGGCCGACGCCGCGCGAGCGGGCGCCGGGCACGACGTACATCCGCTTGATCTCGCAGATCGCGTCCTGCAGGCCGCGCACGCCGCCGATCGCGACCGGGCGCTCGCCCTCGTAGCCGACGAGAAACGCCCCGCTGGGCGCGACCAGCTCCTCGGGTGTGGTCACCGAGCCGGGTCGCACGGCGCGGCCGGGGTACTGCTCGTCGAGCAGTGCGATCAGCTCGCGCAGCAGCTCGCGGCCGGGCGACTCGTCGCAGCGGCTGAGACGGAACTCGAGCGCCATGGCGCTATCGTCGCGCATCGCCCATGGCTCGCGACTGGTCCGATCTCTTCATCACCGATGCAGCGAAGCCGGCCGCGGCGACGGCCGGCGGCGCCTCCGAGCCCGAGCGCAGGCGCGGCTTCTTCAAGAAGCTGCGCCAGAACCTCTCCAAGACGCGCGAGGCGCTCGGCGCCGAGATCCACGCGACGCTGCTCGAGGGCGACGTCGACGAGGAGACGTGGGAGCGCCTGGAGGAGGCGCTGATCATGGCCGACGTCGGCGCGACGACGACCGCGCGTGTCGTCGGCGAGCTCGAGGTGCTGGCCTCAGGAGGCGAGATCGTCGGCGGCGAGGCGCTCAGCCGGCGGCTCGCGGAGATGCTGGCCGAGATCGCGCGCACCGGCGAGGACCGCATCGACGTGCGCCCGACGCCGACCGTGATCATGGCCGTCGGCGTCAACGGCACCGGCAAGACGACGACGATCGGCAAGCTCGCATGGCACCTGCAGCGCGAGCTCGGGCTGAAGGTCGTGCTCGGCGCCGGCGACACGTTTCGCGCCGCCGCCGTCGAGCAGCTGGCGGGCTGGGCCGGGCGCGCGGGCTGTGAGATCGTGCGCGGCCGCGAGGGCGCGGACCCCGGCGCCGTCGCGTTCGAGGCGATCAAGCAGGGCCGCGAGCGCGGCGCGGACGTCGTCATCATCGACACCGCCGGCCGGCTGCATACCCAGGACGACCTGATGGCGGAGCTCGCGAAGGTGCGCCGCGTGATCGCCAAGCAGATCGAGGGCGCTCCGCACGAGACGCTGCTGACCGTCGATGCGACGACCGGCCAGAACGGCCTGCGCCAGGCGAAGCTCTTCTCCGAGGTCGTGCCCGTCGACGGCATCGTGCTGACGAAGCTCGACGGCACCGCGAAGGGCGGGATCGCGCTGGCGATCGCCAGCGAGCTCGGCATTCCGGTGAAGCTCATCGGCATCGGCGAGGGGCTCGACGACCTGCGCCCGTTCGACGCCGACGACTACGCCCGCGCGCTACTCGGCACCACGTAGGCGACGCGCACGGCCGCGGCGAGGGACCGCTACGGCGCGTAGCTCGCGACGTGCACGCGGCCAAGCGGGTCGCCGTCGGGTGCGGGCGCGTACGTGATCCATGCCAGCAGCGCGCTGCGGCGTCCGGCCGCGACCCTCAGGTCGGTCGCGCTTGGGCGCTCGTCGTCGTCGATCCCGCTCACGCGAGACGCAGGCCCCTGCGGCGGCACTTGCGGTGCGATCGTCTCGGTGGGCAGCCAGCCGTCGGGGCCGGCCACGGCGACGCGGATCGGCGTGCCCAGGTTGTACGCGGGCGTCTGCTCCCAGGCGATCAGTGCGCGATCGCCGAGCGCCGCGAGCGCCGGGCGGGCGGCGAGCGCCGGTGGCTCGGACAGTCGCCGCGGGGCGGCGCGATTGAGCCAGGACGCCGCCGCCGCGAGCCGGGAGGTCCGGATGTAGTCGTTGTCGCCGGCCTCGCTGACGATCGTGAGGTGCCGCCACGCGGTCGCGATCCCGACCCGCGGGATCGCGACGTGGGGTCCGCCGCTCGCATCGGCGTCGGCGAGCGTGACCGGCGCCGCAAAGGTGCCGGCGGCGGTGCGCAGGCGGGCAAAGCGCAGGGTGCCTCGCGCGGGGC
>Ga0136640_10000010_pt1 | contig 75440 bp, 87 predicted proteins | sample AntDrymUQ8642106_2_FD_105498 | JGI IMG/M metagenome (GOLD analysis project Ga0136640, IMG submission 105498) | Polar desert sand microbial communities from Dry Valleys, Antarctica - metaG UQ864 (21.06) | ecosystem: Environmental > Terrestrial > Soil > Desert | place: Antarctica: Dry Valley...
GCCGCTAGACGCACGTTCTGTCCTTTCTTACCAATCGCAAGGCTTAACTGATCTTCCTGCACGAGCACTTCCATCTGCCGGTTATTAAGGTCCGTGATCCGCACCTGTGAAACCTTCGCCGGTGACAACGCGTTCGCCGCGAACACCGACGGCTCGTCCGACCATTCGATGATGTCAATCTTTTCTCCGCGAAGTTCCTTGATGATCGCCTGTACTCGAGAGCCCTTCATGCCGACGCAGGCACCGACGGGATCGACATCTTTCTCGTTCGAGGTAACCGCGATCTTCGCTCGATCGCCGGGCTCACGAACGCAAGACTTAATGACGACAGTCTCGTCATAAATTTCGGGGACTTCCATCTCGAAAAGCCTTTTAACGAGCTCCTCGCTTGAACGTGAACCGATGATCTGCTGACCGCGCTGCTCTTTCGAGACATCGTTAATCACCATTCGAATCCGCTCACCCTGATTCCACATTTCGCCGCGGGACTGTTCCTTCCGCGGAACGATGGCTTCGAGGTTGTTGTTAAGATCGACGATCATATCGCCACGTTCGAACCGCTTAACGCTGCCGTTGATCAACTCACCCTTTCGGTCGATATATTCGTCGTAAACCTTTTCGCGAATCGCCTCGCGTACTTTCTGCACTAGAATCTGCTTCGCGGTCTGCGCGGCGATGCGGCCCATTTCTTCCTGAGGAAGCGGAATCAGAAGCGAATCGCCGAGCTCGATCTCGTCACCCGCGAGTTCCTGGGCGTCAACGAGGGAAAGCTCCGCAGACGGATTCTCGACCTCCTCGACGACGACCTTCTCCACCGAGATCTCGATCATTCCCTCTTCGGTATTCCAATCGACCTGGATGCTGTCACCGGTCTTGTCCTGCGCGCGGAACTGCTTACGAGCGGCCGCCTTTACGGCTTCCTTCATGGCCTCGATCACCATATCGCGATCGAGTCCCTGCTCAGTGCACAGCATTTCAATGCTCTGTCCGATGGATGATTGCATACTCACTTCCGACCAAATTCCTTGGATAAATCGATCTTCAAATTCGCTTTTGAGACGCTCGAGTAGTGGATCGTCACCTCGCCCTTCGTTCGATCGTCGATGGTTATATTCTCGCCGTCGACAGCGTTTAGAATCCCTACAAAATTCTTCTGCGCCTGTATTTCGACCGAGGTCTTGATCTTCGCCAGCCTACCGACGAATTTTTCAAAATCCGCGAGCGAATAAAGTTCCCGTTCGATGCCAGGCGACGACACTTCGAGAACGTATTTGCCCGGGATAAAATCGTCCGTGTCGAGAACGGCCTCGAAATCCGACGAAAACCCGCCGCAGTCATCGAGCGTTACACCTTCCGGCTTGTCAATGTAGATACGCACGACCGAATCTCGTTTCGTGCCCGCGACCTCGGTGTGCACGAGCTCGACGCTTCGTTTCACCGCGATGTCTTTCGCGATCTCGGCAATACGGCCGGCTATCGAAAAATCTGCCATTTCAAAACCACGCTTGCCGCAAAAATAAAAAGTGGGCACGAGACCCACTTGACACGCCAAACTTACGCATCGCGGCAAACGACTAGTTTATACAAATGCGAAGAACTTTTGCAAGTAGTTGCGCCTGGATGCCTAGCCATGGAAGGCAATAGCACCCCGATGTTGTATCTGGTTACACCTCATAAGAGACGCAGATACGCATTCCCCGAAACCAGATACACGCTTTCCGAACCCCAGCTACTCGTTTAGGATCCGCTTTTCCGTCGCTGCGACACCGGGTACTGCGTCAACCAGCGTCCCGGACGCCGCCCTCGTCAGTCGCATATCACTGCCCCGCCCTACAGGATTATCCACCGCAGCCTCTGCAGGTCGTGTACGTTTTGTCTTGCCTCCGTGCCTTTGTGTTTAATCCCTAAGAAATCGCTTATCGTAGCGAGGCCGTAGAGCGGGTGTATTTTCCCGCATCGATCTTAATAACACGCTGCGATCCATTTAACGTATCGCTCGAAGCATCGAGCGTTTCGAGGCGGCGGCAAAGGCCTTCTGAAAATGTCTGCTGACAGGATAGCCGAGTTTCGCGAGTGTTGAGCCAGGACGCGAGAAGGCGTAGAGGTCGTACCAGACTTCGCCGGTCTTCGTGTGATGCTCGACCGTGAATCTCTCTTCGCCGATCTCGCCATGGTTGGTTAGGGTGCCGTAGGCAAAGCCGAAACGTTCGACATCACCGGTCTCGTCGATCGTGTAAACGATTCGGGATGCGTTGAGAGAGTAGAAATTTAGGTGTTGGACGAGTATCGCGACGGTGCGGCCTGACTCGATCGGAGTATCCGGCCAGCATAGCGTTACCCAGTCGAAGTCAAACATCTTCCAGCTACGAATAGCCTCGCGGGCGCGTTCTAACGTCTGCGAGCCTTCGCCGAGTTTCATTCGGTTGTGATCGATGTTGTAGCCGGATGGAACCACGCTCGCAGTTGCACCAACTTCGGGATATGAGAAGGTGTCCGGTTCGCACTGCGAAAGGAAGTTGTTGATTTTGGCGTCGGAGGGCCTTCGCAGCAAGAACATGTGATTACCGTATCAGATTTGAATCTCGATCTAAGGCCTTTCGCCCGTTAGACGGCCTGGGCCGATATCTTGCGACGATCCGCAGGTTCGCGTCGCTTCAACCGGGACTAAAGTCCGCTCCGCAGCTGAGGATGCACGGGATCGGGAGTGCGATTCGGGCGCTCGTCGTGGTTACTGTTCGCCGTTCTTTTTTTGCGGAGTTGGACGATGAAGGAGCGGACTGATTCGCTTTGGCGGTGCCGTAGGGCCGCGGGAGCTTTAGCTTACTCAGCCGGGTGATCAGCGAGGAATGCAACCCGGGCGGCGCCGAGAATGCCCGCATCCTCGCCTAGATGGGCCCGGCAGATCTTGACTCGTCGCGCTGTGGCCTCGTAGCAACGCGAAGCTATCTCTCGGCGCACCGGCTCGATTAAGAAATCCCACGATGCCGCGACGCCTCCGCCCAGTACAATCGCTTCCGGATTTAGCACATTTACGAGACCGCTGAGCGCTATGCCGAGATAGCGGCCCGCCGATTCGAAAACGCGGCGGGCCTTTTCGTCACCAGAAATTGCGAGATCGTAAACCTCTTTTGCATTCTTAACGGAGAGACCCGCGTCGATTGCCTCCCGAACTATCGCCGTTCCCGATGAGTATTGCTCGACGCAGCCGCGGCTGCCGCAGCCGCATCGCACGCCGTCCGGCTCGACACAAATATGACCGATTTCTCCCGCGTTCCCGTCGCGGCCCCGAAAAGGTTTGCCTTCGATAATCAATCCGCCGCCGACGCCGGTACCGAGCGTTACGCCGATGACGTGATTCGATCCCTTGGACGCGCCGAGCCAGTGTTCGCCGATGGTCGCTGCCGTCGCGTCATTCTCGAGGACGGCTCGGACGCCAAACGCATCATTCAGTATTTTTGACAGATCGACGCCCTCAAGCTGTGCGAGGTTTGGGAGTCTCGCTGGCAGCCCCGTTTCGGCATCGAATATAGCCGGAATGGCCGCGGCGACAGCTAAGATTTTCGCGTCCGCGGCGACCTCCGCAGCGACGAAGCGCAGGTGCTCTACCAGGAAGTCGGCGAGTGCATCGCCGCTGGTTCCCTCCGGCGTCTTTTCGCGCCGGCGTGCGACGATCTCGCCATCCGCCAAAACCGCTCCGAAGCGCGAATTCGTACCGCCGAGGTCGAGAGCTAGAACACAGTCGATCATCTAGGGACGCTTCGGTCGGTCTGCCTCTGGCACGTTCTTAAAAACGTCCTCGTAGGTTGCAAATCCGTCCTTTATAACCGTGTCCAGCAGATTATTCTTATCGACCGACGTCACCTCGAGCAGGATCGCAGGAACGTCCTTCTTAATGGCGTCATTCGTAAACGGTTTTGAATCAAGACTTTCTTTCTTGGCGAGCTTTATCGCGGCCTCGACGGCGGCATTCGCGAGCGGGATAATTGGCTTATAAACCGTCATCGTCTGTCGGCCCTCCGCGATGCTCTGCAGGGCGCCTTTTTCAGCATCCTGCCCCGTAACGACAACCTTGCCGGCCAGACCTTTCTTGGCAAGCGCGCTCACCACTCCGCCCGCCATCCCATCGTTCGACACAATAAACGCCTGAACGTCGTCGTTGTTTCTGGTCAATGCGTTCTCCGCGAAGTTTAGGGCGAGTTCCGGCTTCCAATCCTGTATGAATTGCTCACCGACGATTTTCACATCGCCTCGGTCGACAGCGCTCTGCAGCACGTCCATCTGTGCCTTTTTCATTATGAGAGCGTTGTTGTCAGCAGAAGATCCATAAACCATCACGTAGTTCCCTTTCGGAACTGCCTTGAGCGCGTACTCGGCGATCTTTGTTCCAATTACCGGAACCTGATGCGAAATGTATAGATCGATCTTGTCGGAATTGATAAGGCGGTCGTAGCTGATCACCGGGACGCCCTGAGCTTTCGCCTTTTCGACCATTGAGGCCGCTTGCGTTGCATCCTGTCTGAGGAGCAATTACGAGAATGTCTACCTGTTGAGTTAGCAGGTTGTCGACGTCATTTGCCTGCCGATCGACACTATTCTCGGCAACGGTGATCCTGCAATCGACGTTCAGCTTCTTGCAATGGGCGTCAAAGGCAGCCCGATCCCTCTGCCAACGCTCTTCCTTCACCGTAGCCATGGCGAAACCGATTTTGATCTTCCTATCGCTGCCGTTGGCAGGAGCGTCCGCGCTTGATTCGCCAGAGCAGCCGACGGCAAATACCGCCGCAACTATTACAAATAAGAACTTTAAGTGCATTCTCGCTCCTAATACGGGCCTTGAACTTCTGACTGAAAGATTAGAACAGAATCAGCAGATTTCGGCAATCTAAAGGGACGGACCTAGCCTTTCTAGAGAATACAGCAGACATATGTGCAAATTTGTATTTGTATTGCCCACTATTTGTGTTATAAATGATAGTCAAACTTAAGCTTACGCATTCACATCAACGCGGCCGCAATGTTTTTCCGGTTTTTGTGCTAAACGGCTCGTATTTATTGACATCTGAACTGAGTTAGCGTATAAGTTGAGAGGTTTGATTTTTCGAAATTATCGATTTGAGGCGACACAAGAGGAGAACTATGAACAGCACACTGTGGATTAAGAAGGCAACTTCGATGACCCTTATGGTTGCGATATTCGCAACATACTCAATGGTGGCACTGGCCGCGGGCGGCAAAGCGACCGGCGAACTTATTGTCAACGGTGCCGAGCAGGTAACCGTAAATGGTGAATCGGTTGCTAATGGCCGCACGATTTTCACCGCTAGCACAATTGCGACTCCGCAGGCATCGAGCGCTACGATCAATCTCGGCAAAGCCGGTTCGATTGAGCTCGCTCCGAATTCGACCGCGACGGTTGCATTTACCGGCGAGACGATCACGCTTGATCTCGGGGCCGGCAAGGTTTCGGTCATTAGTTCGATGAACGCTGTCGCGGTAAACGCCGCTGGAAAAGCGCTTGTCCTCGCTCCTGGCGAGTCGGCCTCCACACAGGATGACGACGACGACGACAAGACCGACAGCGGCAACTGGTTGGTCTTTGCCCTGATCCTGGGCGGCGCCGCAGCTGGATTGCTAATCGCAGCCACTCGAGGTGATAACGACATTCAGCTCGGCGGCACGAGCACCGTTGTCAGCCCGAGGCGGTAAAAATTTGTCATATACCTTTTGAAAGGGATAGCTTTCATGAAGGTCGACTTGTCTATCTCGAAAAGGAATGATTCAGGAGGAATTCACTCAATGTTCGGCAAAAATACTCTTCGTAAGTTAGTCACCTCATTCACGCTTGTTGCTGTGTGGTGCGTATATTCATCGGTGGCTTTTGCTGCCCCCATGGTCGCGGCTGGCGAACTGACCGTAACTGGTCAGGTTACCGTTAACGGCCAGGCCGCTGTGTCCAATTCTACGATCGCCTCAGGAAGCTCGATCGTCACCGGTCCTGACTCGACCGCAACGGTCACCTTGGGCAAGGCGGGACGCGTCGAGCTGCTCGAAAACTCGAACTTGACCCTAAATTTCTCGGATTCGAGCATCGCCACCGTTCTCGGTGAGGGCAAGGTCCGGATCTCGAATTCGGCCGGCGTTGCTGCTTCGGTCGCTACGAGGAATGGTTCCGCGATTGCGGATTCGGGCCAGGCTAACAACTTTACGGTTGAAGCCGAGTGTTCGCACACTCATGTTGACACCACCTCTGGGATCGTCACGCTTCGTGAAGGTGCGAGCGATAAGCAGGTTGTTGCCGGAACGAATGCGACTGCCGGCAATCTTCAGCAGGACGGATGTAAGCCGTGTATGCGCCCAGGTAGTGCACCTCGGGTGGCCGTTGCTGGCTTGCCATGGTTGCTCTTGGTAGCTGCAGGCATTGCTGGTGCTGCCGTATTCCTCGGCTCGCGGAGGAACAAGACCGTCCTCGGTGGTGGGGTAGTGGTCGTCAGCCCCGTCCGATAGGGTCATTTCGATCGATTTTGAGTGCGGGTCATGTTAATAACGTGGCCCGCATACTTTTGTCCAAAAATCACGCCCATCCCATTTAGATATTTGCACCCCGCTACCTATACTTAGACTTTTGTTATGCAGATCGCAGTTATTGGAACAGGTTATGTCGGGCTCGTAACAGGGGCCTGTTTTGCAGAGTTCGGCGTTGACGTCACCTGCGTCGACGTCGATGCCGGCAAGATCGAGAAGCTGAACAAGGGGATCATCCCTATCTATGAGCCTGGCCTTGATCAAATAGTTGAGAAGAATGCGAAGGCTGGCCGGCTCGCGTTCACCACGGACATAGCCGCCGCGGTGGCCGGTGCCAGGGTTGTTTTCCTTGCTGTCGGAACGCCGCCCAAGCCCGACGGGTCGCCTGATATGAGCTATTATCACCAGGCGGCGAAGGATGTCGCACAGGCGATTAACGGATACAAGGTACTCGTGACCAAATCCACTGTCCCGATTGGGACGGGCAAGTGGCTGCACCAATTCGTAACCGAAAATCTCAATGTCGAGACTGAGTTTGGAGTCGCATCAAATCCCGAATTTCTGCGCGAGGGGGCCGCGATAGATGACTTTATGCGGCCGGACCGCGTTGTTATCGGCAGCAACGATGAGCGAGCAGTCGAGGTGATGAAGGAGCTTTATCGCCCGCTTTATCTCATCGAAACCCCGATTGTCATCACTTCGCTCGAGGCCGCCGAGCTGATCAAGTATGCGGCGAACGCATTCCTCGCAACCAAGATCACATTTATCAACGAGGTCGCAAATCTCTGTGACGCTATCGGCTGCGACGTTCACGACGTGGCGAGGGGAATGGGGATGGACAATCGCATCGGCCGCAAGTTCCTGCACCCCGGTCCGGGCTACGGCGGTTCTTGTTTCCCGAAGGATACTCGGGCACTCACCACAGTTGCGGATCACTTGGGCGTCGAAACACGCATAGTGGACGCCGTAATCGAGGCGAACGAGAGGCAACGCGACGCGATGATCCCGAAAATCGCAAAGCTCGTCGGCGATCTCGACGGAAAGAAGATAGCGGTCCTTGGACTTTCCTTCAAACCCGAAACCGATGATATGCGCGAGTCTCCCGCGATCGAGATTATCGCCGAGATGATACGGCGCGGAGCCTCGGTCAGGGCATTTGATCCCGTCGCAATGGAGGAATCCAAACGCTTCATTGAGGGCATCGAGTACGCGAGCGACGAATACGATGCGATTTCCGGTGCCGACGCTCTAGTAATCATCACTGAATGGAATCAGTTTCGAGCCCTGGATCTAGAGAAGGTAAAAGAACTCCTCACGGTTCCACGGATCGCGGACCTTCGCAATATTTACGAGCCTTCGGACATGCGCGCTATGGGCTTCGAATACGTAGGGGTCGGCAGGTAACACATGGCTCTTACGTCAAAAATCCTCGTCACCGGCGGTGCAGGTTTCATCGGTTCCAATCTTGCGGAGGAGTTGATCCGCCAAGGTGCCCGAGTTTCTATCATTGATAACCTCGTTACCGGGAGCCGCCAGAACCTCGAAGAGATCGCCGGCGACTTTGACTTTATCGAGGGCGACATCAACGACGACGATTCGCTGAAAAAGGCCATCGAAGGAGTCGAGATCGTTTTCCATGAAGCCGCGCTGCCAAGCGTACCGCGCTCGGTTGAAGATCCCGCGGAAACGCATCGAGCATGCGTCGACGGAACCTTTAACCTCTTGCTCAAATCAAAAGAGGCCGGCGTGCGACGTTTCATCTACGCGGCGTCGAGCTCAGCCTATGGGGATCAACCGACACTTCCGAAGGTTGAGACCATGCGCCCCGATCCGCTTTCTCCCTACGCGGTCGCTAAGCTGACGGGTGAGCTCTACTGTCGCGCCTTTAATAACGTGTACGGCATGGAGACGATGGCCCTGCGTTATTTCAACGTCTTCGGGCCGCGGCAGAATCCATCGTCGATGTACTCAGGCGTAATCTCGCGTTTCATCGACGCCCTCCTCACCGGCGACACGCCCGTCATTTACGGCGATGGCGAGCAGTCGCGAGACTTTACCTATATTGCGAATGTGGTCGACGCGAATCTAAAGGCCGCTGGCGCCTCGAGCTGCAACGGGCAGACGATCAACGTCGCGAATGGAGAGCGTATATCCCTCAACGAGCTTCTCGAAACTCTAAAACGAGTCACAGGAATGACAGACGTAAATGCGGAGTACAAAGAGGCTCGGAGTGGCGATGTAAAGCATTCGCAGGCCGATAACCAGCTTGCAAAAGAGCAGCTCGGCTACGAGGTAAAGGTCGGCCTGGAGGAAGGCCTGAGGCGCACGATCGACTGGTGGCGAACAAGCCGCTTCGCTACTTCGCCATCGTAAAAACTTCGTCAGCGATGGGCGTGTTTACGAGAATGTCCTTGGCCTTGAATTCGCAGTAGGCCGTGATCTGCCCCAGATCGAACCGCTGGGCAAACTTTTCGGGTACGAGCACGCCATCCACAGTCCGGTACTTATCCACCTCGACCGACGTCGTCCCCGCCTGCGTTCCAAAGTCGAATGCCGAGTCATAGCCTTTAACCTGCTTTGTTTTCTCGTCCACATAGAAATCCGTGAAGCGACCGTCCGGTGAAGTCATGCGGAATCCCTTTTTCTTGGCTGTCTCGGGAAGTGCGGTGACGGGATATGTGGGATCACCGATACGGCCAAGTACGTAGAAGCCCGTGCGGTCGATCGGCGGCAGCTTAAAAGCGTTTGGCATCAGTGTCAGCGTGTCCTTCCCGTCGAAGATTTGCTTTATCGGCTGGAAAGGATTCTCGAGCTCGATCCTGTATTTCTGTCCTGAAAATATCATCGCAAAACCGCCGGGAATGTTTTGGTTAAACGCACTGATCGTCGACGTCCCGCGCAGGATTAGCGTTTTCATTTCCTTGAGCTTGGCACCGCCGTGGGCAGCCAGCGTTGCGGAAGCTAATTCCCGTGCCGCGGTGGTAGCCGCCACGCTCGTGGTTGACGCAGCATTTTGGGCCTGAATTGAAAATGCCGACAGGGAAAAAAGTATAAGTGCGAGAGCGATGGTCTTCATAAACAAATTGAGACGAAATGCGTGATCGCACTCCGACTCATTCCATAATCGATAATTCCAAGAGCATTGTCTAGAACGTAAATCGAACCGATAGATCAATCCTCCGGTTCGCGCTGCTGCCGCCGCCACCGCCGAAGAATCCGAAACCACCGCCGGTCGAACGGGCTCGGCCAAAGGACGGGGACGTAAGCGTCGATACCGGCTGCCCGAGATTGACGGTATTGAAGAGATTCTGGACGTTGAGTCCGAACGTAAGGTTATATGGCTTGCGATTGTCCCCGCCGCCAAACATCCCGCCGCCGCCCATCGGGCCTCCCGGGCCTCTTCCACCGCCGCCCCCGCCCGGACCGGCCGCACCGCCACCCCGACCGCCGCGATTGCCTCCGCGACCGCCACCGCCTCGTGCGGGTTCAGCCGCTGCTCCAGCCGAGCGGTCGCCCCCGCCGCCAAATCCGAATATCTTCGAAACGTTCATATTTACGACAAAATTACCCGTGCCCAGGCCGTAGTTACGCGGGATGACCGTATTGTCCGGATCCGCGATGCCTGCGATGTCGCAGAAGCTATCCGAAAGTGCGAGCACGCGACAGCGGTCAGCGAGTGCCGAAAACGTCGGACGCTCGAAGAACACCGAGTCGTAGTTCGTATCGACGCCCGAGCGAATATTATATCGTCGCCCGCTCGAAGCTATGACGATCGAGTTCACGCGGAAACCAAGCGGAAGCGATGCGCCGCCGAAAAAGAAGATCGAGTGCCGTGCATTGAAAGCCGAAGGAGCAAATTCGTCGCTCAGGTCGTAGCTGTACGCCGGGTAACCGATTGACGTTGCGTTAAAACCGGGCCGCGTAAGCGAGTCCGTATCACCCTTTGCAAAGCTCAGCGTGTAGCCGCCGTTTAACGTAATTCGCTTTCCGAGGGTCGATCGCATATTGAATAGGAGCAACTGCGAATTTCCCGAGCCGCTCGACTCGACTTGATAAATATTACCCGCCGCCGGATTTGGGCGTCGTGCCTGGATCTGAGCCCCGTTGAGCCCGGACGGGCAGGCCGCGACGGTCGGACAAACCGGAGCGTTAATATTTCTTGTCCTCAAATTATGCAGAGACCGCGTCGCGGTAAATGTAGCACTGAACACCGTTTTCGGCGTGATCTGACGCTCGACGCTCAACGCAGTCTGCATCGAGTAGGGCGATTTCAGGTCGTCGGCCACACGGAATGGAATGCTGGCCAGCGGCGTAACGCTCGCGACCTGTGCTGCAGTGGGCACATTCAAAACGCCCGTCGGCGTAAAGACTGCCTGCCCGAGAATGTTATTAGTGTTCGACGTGACGATAAACTGAGGTTGTGACACGCCATTCTGGCGTCGAGCACGCAGCGTATTGTTCTCATTAAAGCGATCGAAAAAGACTCCGAATCCGCCGCGAATTACGGTCTTAGGCTGACGCGCTCCGCCCGCGCCCGGCGAGTACGCAAACCCAAACCGCGGGGCGAGATTAAAGTTATCGCTCATGTTCGTCTGGTTCTCGTAACGCAGGCCGAAGCTCAACGTGAGATCGGGGCGGAGCTTCCAGTCGTCTGTAACGAATAGACCGAAATCTGCCTGCGAAACATCTGCGAGCGGATTGCCCGTAGTTAACGAAAACTGATTCGGGTTGTAGCGCGGGTCAGGATTACCGAGCACCTTCTGGCGAAACTGGTTTATCGAGCTAACGAAAAAATCGTCATCGGAAATTTCGGGCGTCCCATTGTTATCGACAAATCCTGAGAATGTAAACGCGCCGCCATATCCGTTCTCTGATCGATCCGTGAGGCTGATCCCGCGGATTCGCACACCGAACTTAACGCCGTGCTCGCTTCCTTTACCAAACGTTGTCGTGGTGTAGTTCTGCAGTTCCCAGCGGTTCGAGCGGTTAAAACTCTCCCCAACCTGGGTGCCGCCGCCCGTGAATGCGCTCGACACGATGATCGTCGGCGTAGTGTCATTCCCTGTCTGCGAGCGGTTCGTCCTCTCGAATTGAAATCGCGTCTCGTTAACGGTCCGGGCATTTACGATCAGCGAATGCGTTAGGTTGAGCTGATTTTGCGTCGATTCGCCAACGGTCGCCTGCGAGGGCAGCGAGAATCCGCCCACTTGCTGATTCTCCGATGTGTTGCGTTGAAAACTATAGCGGCCGACCAAGGTGTTCTTGTCATTGATCGCGTAATCGATTCGCGGGCTGATCGACAGTCGCCGTGTCGGCACGGTCACATCCTGCTGAAAGTTCACGATGTTGAGTCCCTGATCCAGGATAGTGGCCGCGATCACCGAGTTCTCATCTCGTGCAGTCTGATTAACGTCGACGAAGAACGAAGATTTTTTTGATTGAATAGGTCCGCTGAGGAAGCCGCCAAAGCTGCGCAGCTGGCTCGGGGCGCGATTCAATGCGAAAGGGTTGCGCGAGTTCAGGCTTTCATCATTGAAATTGAAATTTGCGGAGCCGCGAAATTTATCAAAGCCCGGACGCGTCAGAACGTCGATTCGCCCGAAACCGATTCTCTCGTATTCAGCCGAGAACGGGTTGGTATTGATACGGATTTCACGGATAGCCTCCTTCGGCGGAAGGCGGCCGCCTGTAAATCCGTCTATATTGATCTGACCGCCGTCGGGACCCGCCGAGGCTCCCGCGAGAGCTCGCAGAGCAGCCTCGAGTTCGTCCGGATCGTCAGGCAGCGCCTCTAGGTCCTTACCGCTCAGCACTGTCGCATTCGCATTGTTATCGGCCTCAGTGTTGACCGTGCCGCCAGCCGCGACCTCCACGTTCTCTTCGACGCCGGTAACCGTCAGAACGATTGATAGCTCATTGCTTTGGCCGGCCACTACCTCAACCTCGGCGTCCTCATAGAGAGCGAAGTTCGGCGCGATGGCCTTAATCGTGTACTTGCCCGGAGCGAGTGCCGGAATAGAATATTCGCCACGTGCATTCGAGATTGCTTGCTTCTGTTTGCCATCGGCGGTCACGGCCGTGACGGTGGCACCGACGACTACCGCACCAAGCGTGTCAGCCACCTGGCCGCTTATAGTGGCGTTCGCCTGTGCGAAGGCACTGGACGCGAACGCTGTGAGCACTACGGAAATAATAAGAGATTTGAATAATTTCATTTTGCTGCCTGCTCAAATAAATAAAATGCCGATCTGGGACCGGCACGAAAAATTACGGCATGCCGAAGCCGTCGAGACCTGGAATCTGTAGTCCGACCTGGGCCTGACCACGTCCCGCACCGCGTCCAGCCGCCGCCATCTCGGCCATTCGAACAAATGGTTCGACGCCGGCGAGCAGCTTGAAAGCTTTCACCTTGCTGTTGGGACCACTCTTGGAGGCTACGACTCCGATCATTTCACCTACCTTGAGGTCGGCGATCGCGACGTTTTCAAATCGCTCGATCATATCGTCGAGGTTTCCGCGTCCGCCCATTCCTCCGCCGCCGCCCATCCCGCCCGGACCCATTCCCGCAGGACGGCCTCTGCCCGGCTGGCCTTGTGGGCGAACCTGACCACCCGCTCCGGGCGTCGCACCTTGTCCGGCTGAACGGCCTGCCATTCGCTCGGCAAATTGCACTGGAAATCTTTTCATCACACCCGTGCCGGCTAATGAGATCGTGACATCTTTCTTAGTCTGCAGATCTGAAACAACGACTTCGTTGTTCGCCGCGTCCACAGATTTCACCGTGCCGACGACCTGCTGGTATGAGCCTGTAAGAATCTCCTCGGCTGCGAAACTCGCGCCGTCTTCGCTCTTATCGCCGAGTGCCTTGATCGAGTCGTTCTTCGCGACACCCGCCAATGTGCTCTGCTTCGCGTCGGTATATTTAATTGACTCAGGGGAGTATTTCAGAAATTTTGCCGTCGGCTTCGGGTTGACCACGACGTTCGACGTCGCACCCATCGGTCCGCTGACCTTGACGGTGATTTGATTTGTCTCGGAATTTACCGATTCAACGACACCCGAGATTCCACGAGTACGCCATGCATCACTCCGAGCCTTCTCTTTCGCGACCAGATCCGATTTCGAAATAACAAGCACCGTCCGGGCAGGATTCAGTTTCCCGTCGGCCGTCGGAAGTGCTGTCACGACGACGCTGTCGCCTACTGCGATTTCGCTCACCGACGACGGCGTGGCCGCGGTTGCACTAGGGTTTGACGCCGGTACTTTCTTTACCGCTGCTGTAACTGCGATCGTGAGGGTCATAGGCCCTTTAGCCGTTTCAACCACAAGCTTATCGCCGTCGACCGCCTTAACGGTTCCGGAAACGGTCACTGGTTTTGTCGTATCGACTTGGCCGCTCACGACCGCGAACATACCAACAAAAAGAATGGCCGCGGCCGAGAGAATAGCACTCTTGAACATAGAAAATACCTCTTGATCTATACGCTCCCGGAAACTGGATGTTGCACGTTTCTAAGGAGTTAAGACGTTAATGATATCAGTAGAGTTCGGTCGAATTTGTCAAGAAATGCAAAGATTTTGCAAAGAATATGTTAAGCGATTTGCTGCTTTGCACGTGACGAAGCCGTGATAACGAGCCTGACACCGAAGGCAAGGATCGCAAAGACTGCGAGGACCCAATATACGGGAGTGAGAGCAGGAGCGTCCGGACGAAAAGTCCGACGAGCGTCGCAAGCGTCTCTGAACGATTATTTTCAGGAAGAATTGTTTCTGAATCAGTTTTCCGACGCTGAGCTGGAGCGTCACGCGGCCGCAAACATATCCCAGGATGATTACGCCAAGGCGGCAAGGCCCGCAGGAGCTGCGAGCTCGTCAAAACTGAAATTTCTGTCCGGGAGGTGAAGACCGACTTCATCACTTGAGAGGACAGGTGTTGCACGGTCCAACGCGTCCGCAGCGATTTCCATCACCTTTGCGGGAACGATATATCGCCCCGTCACCAGCAGCCTGTCGAGGGTAGAACCCATTTCGCGCGCGTAGCGGTCGTTATAGAACATCAGCAGACGATAGATCTCGTCGTCGATCTCGCTCGCATCGCATGTCACGCTTCGAACGACGGTAGGCTCGTTTCCCCGAAGGATGAGCGCTGTGAATCCGTCGCTCTGCCCGCTGATGAGCATCGCATCGCCCGCATCTTCGGCGCCAAGCAGCCAGTTCGTCTCGCTGACCGCACGCGGAAGGATCAGGCCGACCTTCCATCCGAGGCGTTCGAATACATTCTCAAATTCGTCGATTACTGAAAGCTTGATCGCCGTCGCAAAGTAACGTGCTCGCCCGTCGCGATCGCGAGAAATGCTCTGTCGCGAGATTCTTAGGTCGACCGCAGCCGCGCCAAAACTTTGCTCCGCCTTCCAATCCAAAATTTCGTCCGCCTCGCTTTTCTGCGCGGGTTCGGCCTCGAGCGTGAGTATTGCGGTCCGGGCCGTACTGCTCGGCAGTGCGACCGACCACCGTTTCTGCTTGAGCAGACCTGCACTCGTTACGGCTTCTTCCAATACCTCGGAGAATTGATGCGTATTAGAAATATTCACATCCAGAAAACTAGGCATGACGATGCCCGCCGCTAGCGGAACGGTTGCGACCTGCTTGACTCCAAACGCTCCCTTGCCTTGACGGTCGAGAGCAATAGCCGTTATCGCATCGCTTTCGATTCCGATCGCGGCATTTGGGTAATTTGGTTCGGATAGGAATGAAAACATCGTCAACTAATATTTCGAATACTCGACGCCGTCGCTATCGACACCCTCGGCAAGGCTTTTTACATCCTTGAGCCCCGACTCGGCGTCAGGCGAGCTCGTATCTTCGCCCTGCACCTCGTCCCACTCTGTCTTATCGCGGACCGGATCGACGGGCCGCTCACGCAGGTACTTTGCTTCCACCAGTTCGTCGACCGACTTCGGCAGCTTTTGCTTGTCAGCGTAAAACTGATCGATCGCTCGCCGCATCTGCCACAGATTCTCTTTTAAAACGACTTCGCGGGCATGCTGGACACTGCGCTGATACGTGGGAACGGCCACCGAGATGAGGATGATCAGGATGAACATCGTGATCATCAGCTCAAGGAGCGAGAAGCCGTTTTGTTTTGTAGAGCGCAATCTTTTCATCCTACCAATCAGAATACTTATCCCCGTTCAGGGCCTCTCCCTCGGACGCCGATCGGATGTCGAAAACATTGATATCATCCCAGCTGTCCGAGTCCTTACCCTGATAAGACGAGCGAATCTTCCAGTCCGACTTGCCCGTCATAGGATCAACCGGGAGCTCGCGAAGATAAACTTTTGTAAGTTCTTTCTGCTCGTTGAGTTCCGTAGCCTGCCGCGTGTCATTTCCGAGACCTTGCCCGCCGCGTAGATTGATGCCGCGAGGCTTAACCTTGACGCCGTCGACGAGTGATTCGAGTGTCGGCGGATAGCGGTCCAGGTTTTCGTTGTCGAATATCTTGCAGTCGTCGATCACGACGCGTGAGCGCGGATCAGTCGGAACTCCGCCACCCGGCATTGTCGGGTTACCGCTAACGGGCGCACCCTGCGGGCATGAACCCAACGTGTCGCGTTTGAATTCGTCGATCGCGTTCCGCACATCGCGGAGCGTCTCGATCAGCGCGAGCTCCTTTTCGCGTCTCACGGCATTCTGCGTCATCGGAATTGTACCGATAACCAGAATCGCGAGGATCGTCAGCGTCGCAATCAGCTCAAGCAAACTGTAGCCTGACTGATCGCCCCCAGATGAATACGAGAAAGCCACTATTTCCACTACCTCGGCACCCGAACTACCAAAGGCCTGCCGTCAACGGAGAAAAAACTCAGGATGTCCTGGTCAAACTCGATAGCCGCCGGGCCATCGACCAGAGCCTCGATCTCGATATACGCAATAATTCCGTTTGCTGTGACCGCCTTCCCGGCATCGGCTACGAGCGAGAAATAGGCCTTGCCGTTTTGGTTGAGGAACGGCGTGATCGTCCGATTCGCAGCTTCGCCGAAGGCGTCGCCGAGCGAGATCGACCTAACCGCGTATCTCTTATCGTCAAACTTGAGTCCAAGCGTCGCGGAGGCAAACTGTCCATTACCGGCGATCTGAAGTGCAATTTTTGTCTTCTCGCCAGCTTTGAGCGACGACGTTGCCGCGTTCATCCTAACTTCTACCGCAGGGCCGCTCGCGACCGGCTCGACAGGTTTCGTTTCCGGGCCGATGGTATCAGAGGTTTCCCTGAGTTGGAGCGTCTTGACGCTAGTATCGATAGGCACGAGCCTTGGGTGCGGCAGCTGCGTCGGTACGGTCGCCGCTGTTGTCGAAGGCTGGTTTACAGACGCTGCAGAATTGAAACCGGTCGGAGCGACAGTCGCGCTCGTGCGCACGTACGTCGGGGCGGCAGGCTGATCGGGCAGCTGCACCTCGACATTCGTCGGCATTCGGCGGGCGGCCGCCAACATCTCCGCCTGCTCATCTTCGATCACCATTGCCTCGAGAGAGTTCGACGTAGGAACCGCAACGCTGCCCGTCGGACGCTCGATCTCGTCCTCAGGCAAGATCGCCGGAGCACGGATCACGCGCGGCGTCACTGCAATAACGATGTCTATCTGGCTGTTGTCCTTTCGCGGTGCCGTGAATAAACGGCCGAGAATCGGAATCAGGCCGAGAAGCGGCAGACCGGTTCTCGAATTCGATTCCGAATTCTGAGCAACGCTCGCCAGCAGTAAAGTTTTATTGTTCTGAATTCTCGCGGTTCCCTTGATGGTACGTTCCGTAAAAATGGGATTGCTAAACGTTCCGCCGGCGGCAACGTCTTTCGACTCGATCTCCATTGCCACTTGAACGTCCTGATTAGGAAATACGAGTGGTTTAAACTTTAAGGTCAATCCAACCTGCTCGTAGTTGACGACGTTCGAAACAAAGCCGTTGTTGCCGCCTCCCGGCGTTCCGGTTGCTCCACCCGACACGATCTGGGCCGTCTGAACCGGAACTCTCTGACCGATACGCGCGGACGAATCCTCGTTGTTAAAGGCGTGAATCTGGGTCGACGCGAGCAGTTTTGTATTCCCTTTTGACTGCAATGCGGTAATCGAACTGATCGGAAGGCCAAATGCGATGCCGGCCGCCTCGAGTCCTCTAAACGGAAGTCTCTGTGAAATCGGGAGACTGTTCCCGGCCCCTACTACGCCGAGCCCAGCACCACCGAGGTTGAAAAGCGAGCCGCGCTCGCCGCCCGTGCCAACCTGATTGCCGAACTGCAGAAGATCATTTTTGTTGACTTCGTAGATGGCGACGTCCATTACGACTTCGGCGCGATCCTTATCGAGCGAGCGGATCAACTGGCCGATCAGGCGAATATTCTCCTCCGTATCTCGGATCGTCACGCTGTTCGTGGCGTCATCCGTGAGGACGATCGTCTGGCTGCGTCCCGGCTGTGCCGGAATTGCAGTCTGCACTACCTTCGCGATGTCCTTTGGCGAAGCGTTGGCGAGATAAAATGTTCGCAAGACGAGCTGTTGAAATTTAGTCCGTTCCTGCGACGAAGCCACCAAAATCGTTTGCGGCCCTACCTTTTGGAAGAAAAGCCCCTCCTGCAAAAAGATGTAATCGAGGGCTCGTGCAGCCGTGACGTTTTTGAGATCGATGAAGGTCTTACGCGGAGTGCGGAACGACGCCACCTCGAACAAGACGTTTAGCTCGAGCTCACGCGCAAGCTCTTTAATAATAAATTGCAGATCGACGCCGCCGGGAAAGGGCACGTCGCGGTATTTCTCAAGCCGTTGCGGTATTTGAACAGCAGGCTTCGCCGCGGTTCCATAGGCTGTAGGCACCAGTTGTATGCCGCTGCCCACCGACCTCGGCGTTCCTCCATTCTCGAGTGCGTTTTTGTCTTCCTGCAGGCGCACCATCCGCGCCATCTCCGATTTTGCGAGTTCATTGGTCGGATCAAACGCATAAGCTTTTCGAAAGGCTATGTATCCCGACTCATAGTCTTTCTCGTTCGCCGCGAGAGTTCCCTTCTTCATGTACATCTGCGACGCGTTGAAGAGCGAGCGAGCGAGGTGCAGTTTGTATTCAGGGTTCTTCGGATTCTCGGCAACCGCAAGGGCGAAATTCTCAGCAGCCTTATCCCACTCTTCGGCGGTCTCGTGCCGCATTCCAATCTTAAAATGCTTCTTACCGTCTCCCATCGCGAACGCCGCGGTCGGCGACAGCATCGCAAAAACGAGCGTGAGGCTTAGAACCGCACGGATAGTAATCGATCTATTCATATATTTGCCTGGAAAGTCTGGAGTTTGTTCTTCAAAGAAATCCAATGTTGACACGCATCGTATAGGTTTTAGTTGCGTTTAGAGCACGCAAGTTGGATAACGTGTCTAACTGACGTAATTTTCGAGGTTATGAGGGGAAATTGCAAATCTTTCCTCGTGCAGCCCTGCTATTTCCTCAATAACTGGCGTCTCAGATAGTCGAGGGCAGCCTGGCTTGTGCGCGAGCGGATCAATTCGCGATCGCCGGGCAGGACAAGGTGGGCGGATTTTGTTACACCGCAGCCCGAATAGCCAATAAAAACCGTGCCTACAGGCTTATCGTCGCTCCCTCCATCGGGCCCGGCGATGCCGGTGACGGAGATCCCGTGATCTGCTTTCGAGGTGGCCACAATGCCATTTGCCATCGCCTCCGCGCATTCTGCACTGACGGCGCCGAAACGGTCGATGACTTCCGCCGGCACATTAAGACGCTCCATCTTTGCGTTATTCGAATAGGACACCACGCCCTCAAGAAAGTATCGCGACGAACCCGCAACATTCGTTAGCCGCTGCGCAACAAGTCCACCTGTACAACTCTCAGCCAATGCGACGGTCTCGGCACGATCCATAAGCATCTTCCCCACGACGGCCTCTAAGGGCTCCCCGTGCGTCGTGAAAACGGATTTTCCGAGGGCCGTCTCCAGTTCGCCGGCAAGCTCGTCGACCCGAGCCTTCGCGTCCATTTCGGTCGCCGCCCGGGCCGCAATATGCAGCTCCACCTCACTCTTATTGAAGAGGATCGACGTCTGGACATCCTCAAACAGTCGATAGATAGGCGCCGCGATCTCATCGACGGCCGACTCGCCAAGACCCGAAACCCTCAGCAGGCGACGCGATACGAATGTCTCGCCCGCAACGGCTCGAAGCCGCGGCATCACGTGCTCGAGAAACATAGGCTGGTTCTCGCGTGGCGGTCCGGGCAGCACGACGAGGATACGGCCTTCCTCTTCCACGAGCATGCCCACGGCGCTGCCGTGCGGATTGGGCAGAATGTCCGCATCTTCTACGACGTAGGCCTGCCGCTTATTGATCTCGGGCATTTCCCTTCCCCATGCTTTGAACCGCTCGCGCAGCTTGTGCTCGATTTCCTCGTGGTAGGCAAGCTTGCGGCCAATGGCATCGGCAGCGCATTTTCTTGTTATGTCATCTTCTGTAGGGCCGAGTCCGCCGGTTGTGATGACAATCTCCGAGCGCTTCCAAGCATCGCCGATACTCTCGGTCAGACGGCCGGGATCATCGCCGACGATTGTCTTCGACATCACCTCAACGCCGATATCGTTAAGCTTCTCCGTCAGCCAAAGGCTGTTGGTATCTATCTTCGTTGGCGTTAGCAGCTCGGACCCGATCGCAATAATTTCAGCGGACGGCATCAGTTCCCGTAAATCTCCACCACGGGCTTTCCGTCCTTGTTTATATAGGCTCGGTACATCCCTTCGGAATTGAAAGAGATCGCCATGTTGCCAAATTTGTCCATGGCGACGATGCCGCCGTCCCCGCCGAGATTCTGTAACTTGGTCTTTACCACCAGGTCTGCGGCTTGCTGAACGGTCATGCCGCGATACTCCATCAACGCCGAAATGTCGCGTGCGACACCCAGGCGAATAAAGTACTCGCCCCAACCTGTCGCCGAAACGCCGCACGTCGAATTATCTGCATAAGTTCCGGCCCCGATGATCGGTGCATCGCCAACGCGTCCAAACCGCTTGTTCGTCATTCCGCCCGTCGAGGTTCCGGCAGCGATATCGCCATTCTTATCAAGAGCGACCGCACCGACGGTTCCGAACCGGTTTTCGCTCTCCTGAGCAGTAGGATTGTTTATCGACGTCTTAGCTTTTTCACTCCTTTCCTTTTCGAGTTTTTCCTTTTCTTCCTTCAGGATCTTTTGCAGCGAATCCCATCGAGGCTGCGTCCAGAAATACTTTGCATCAACGAGCTCGATGTTTTGCGTCTTGGCGAATTTCTCCGCGCCCTCGCCAACCATCATTACGTGCTCGCTCTTTTCCATCACGGCACGAGCCAAGGTAATCGGATTCTTGACGTGGTGCAGACCCGCGACGGCACCGGCGGCGAGGGTTTTGCCGTTCATTATCGAGGCATCGAGTTCGTTCTTGCCATCGTTCGTAAAAACCGCGCCTTTCCCCGCATTAAAGAGCGGCGAGTCCTCGAGAATTCTGATCGCGATCTCTATCGCATCGAGGCTCGTTTTACCCGCCTGTAGTGCCTTATAGCCCGCCAGCACTGCTTGCTCGAGAATGTCGCGATACTCTTTCTCACGCTCGGGCGACAGGCTGCCGCGCTTTATTACGCCGGCACCGCCGTGAAGAATAAAGCCGAGGCGCGGGCTCTGCGGCGACTGCCGCTGCTCCACCTCCGGCATCGCGCCCTTTTGCGAGGAAACTGCAACCGGCGAAACCACGATGACTGCGAGGATGAACAGCGAAACGAATTTCTTTTTCATATTCTTGCTCAACTAATAAGAGTGATCCGATTCTGCGAAAAAGTTGGATGGCTCAACTACTAATGTAGTCGCGCACAAGCTTCATGTCGTCCCAGACTTCCCGCTTCTTGTTTGGATCGCGAAGGAGATATGCGGGATGGAATGTCGGCATCACTTTCGTGCCCTGATAATCGTGAAACTTGCCGCGCATTTTGCCGATCGGTTCCTTCGTCTCAAGTAGATTGTGCGCGGCCGTCGCGCCCAGAACTACTATCGCCTTTGGCCTGACAACAGCAATTTCGCGGAGCAGGAATGGCTTGCAGATTGCGCATTCGTCGGGCTCGGGTGCGCGGTTCTTTGGAGGCCGGCATCGGTTAATGTTGCCGATGAAAACGTCCTCGCGTTTGAGACCTATGCTCTCAATAATTTTCGTTAGCAGCTGCCCCGCACGGCCGACAAACGGCTTGCCCTGGATGTCTTCGTCCGCACCTGGCGCTTCGCCAACGAACATCAGAGCGGCGTTGAAATTTCCGGTGCTCTGCACGACTTGCGTGCGGCCGAGCTCGCCCAACCTGCAACGCGTGCAGTCCGGCCCGATCTCCGCGCGGATCTGTTCGATCGTCTCACCCGTCTGACTCGCACTCTTGACCGCTTTTGCAGTCGGCATAGCAGTGTTTACCACCGGCTGCGGACGACTCACTTGTACCGGCCGATCGGAAAGCGAAGGCAGCGAACTCAGGAGAGAGACACGTGGGGCGGAGGGAATTTTCTCCGGTGCAATGGCTGCAATCGCGGCCTTCAGCGGCGAGAGCGCTGGCGCGGCGTTGCTCGTGCTCTTTGTCTCCACATCGATCGTCTCAAGGCCTGGTAGTTGCGCTTCCAGCGTCTCCACGCCAAGTTCCCGCAGGTAAGTCACCTGCTCGCGAACATCGTCAATGATTTCTGCCAGCTCGCTCATTCCTTCTCGCGTAACGCCACAATTTTGTCCAATACTACGTCGGCCAATGCTCGCTTCGACATTAGCGGCAGACTTTCTTCCGTGTCGCGAGTAATTATCGTCGCGATATTTGTATCGACATTGAATCCTGCGCCTTCCTGTGTAATGTCATTCGCGACAACGAGGTCGAGGCCCTTTTTCTCCATTTTTAAGCGCGCGTGGCCGACGACGTCATTCGTCTCCGCGGCGAACCCGACGACCATCAATCCATCATGACGGTTCCGGGAAACATCGGCGAGAATATCCGGCGTCTTTGCGAGTTCCAGGGTCATCGTGTCCCGACCGTCTTTCTTAATCTTTACACTAGCGGCCGACGTCGGAGCATAATCCGCAACAGCGGCCGTGCCGATAAATACGGTTGCGTTTGAAAGCTCTCGCATAACGGCAGTGTGCATTTCCGCCGCGGTGACGACCCGGAATACCTTTACATTCGCGGCGGTGTCGACGGCCGTCCAGCCTGCGACCAGCGTGACATCCGCGCCGCGAGCCGCCGCGGCCTCGGCGATCGCATAGCCCATCTTTCCTGACGAATGATTCGATATAAACCGGACGGGATCGATCGCCTCACGCGTACCGCCAACGGTTAGCAGGATCCGTTCTTCGAGCAGATCCTGTGAATGATGAACGCTGAATGATGAAGGATGAATTCGTTCTTCGCGATTCATCATTTTGCACTCTGCATTCTGCATTTCGAGCAACGCGATAGCTTGCTCCACGATATTCTCCACATCTTCGAGCTTCCCGGTCCCGACGGTCTTGCACGCCAATTCGCCCGCCATCGGCTCGACAAAATGCACGCCGTCCTTTCTCAATTGTGCGATGTTTCGCTGCGTCGCCGCCTGCTCCCACATTGTCGTGTTCATAGCCGGAGCGATCATCACCGGAGCCGTGGTCGCAAGATATGTTGACGAGAGAAAATCGTCCGCAACCCCGTTCGCGAATTTCGCAATGATGTTCGCTGTCGCAGGAACAATCAGAAGCAGGTCGATCTCTTGTGAAAAATTGATATGAGCTATCGGATCGGGATTCTCCGGATCGTAGTCGTCAAGGATCACATGCCTTTCGGTAAGGGCCTTGAACGTCAGCGGCTGCACAAACTCCGTCGCGTGCCGCGTCATCGCAACCGTGACATCGCACTCGGCTTTCTGTAACAGGCGCAGCACCTCGACGGCCTTATAAGCCGCGATGCCGCCAGTCACGCCTAAACCGACCTTATAAGCCATGTATCCAAGAATTTTACATCACTTTCTTTCTGACGCTATGTTAGAATCCGTCCAAGCGGCCAAATCACGAGTGAATGTATGAAAACAAGTCGATTACTAGTAACCTTCCTGGTCACGCTACTCACCGTCAGCTCAGTCGAAGTCGCCCAACAATCCAAGCCCCCCGATACACCGGCAGAACGGTCGGTGGCGACATCCGACGAATCAAAACTTCCGATAAAACTATTGGAAACAAGTGAGGGCTTTCACGGCGATGAGGTAACGGCTCAGACGGGCGATGTGTGGCTCGGCCTGTTCCGATCCGGTGAACGCCACTATCTCCGGTCTACCAAGATTGTTGTTTCGCTGGTAAACGATCCGATCGTCGACGAAGAAAACGAAAAAACGGGGAAGAGCGTTGCTACAAAGATAAAGGATCCTCCGGTCTTCCTTATTAAGAGCCCGCATACCTTTCGCGAAGCTGTTGTGCCGACGCTTTTCAGTGCGCCGGAACCTGACGAATCGACCAGCCTCAATAATGGGGACGAGAGGACATTTTCCTATAGGGGTACGAGTTATCGACTTTTCATTCCCCAGAGTGGCTCTGGTGAGAAGTTTTTGAGCGAAGACTCGAGACTTCTATTGACCGACGGCAAGCACACTCAGGTTTTGCGGACTCTCGACCGATGCGACGACTGCGGCTGGAGTTTGCATTGGGTTGGCGACCTCGACATGGATGGGAAGCTAGACTTCTATATGGATCTCAACTCGCACTACAATGTCTCCGATAAGCGGCTTTTTCTTTCCTCTTTCGCCGGGCCGGGCGAGCTAGTGAAGTACGTTGGCAACTTCACGACTGTTGGCTGTTAATGAAACTCCTCTCATCGACTCCCATTTACAAAGGCAAAGTTTTCAGCGTTCGCCTCGACAAGATTCGCGAGGGTGAGATTGAGTATGAGCGCGAGATCGTCGAGCATCGCGGGAGTGCGGTGATCGTGCCGTATTTCTCGGATGGGACGATCGCGATGGTGAGGCAATATCGGCACGCGACGGGCAAATATTTGCTTGAGGTTCCGGCCGGGATGCTCGAGGCCGGCGAAGACCCACTGACAGGGGCGACGCGTGAACTCGAGGAAGAGATCGGCGTCACAGCAGGCAAGATCGGGCCGCTCGCCGCGTTCTACATTTCGCCCGGCTTCCTCACGGAGAAAATGAATCTTTTTCTCGCAACCGATCTGAGTGAAACCGGCCAAAAGCTCGAAGAGGACGAGTTGCTCACCATCGAGCGCATACCTCTCGATGAAGCCGCCGCGATGGCTACCGACGGCCGCATCGAGGACGCAAAATCCATAGTCGCAATCCTACTTACTCAAAAGATCGCGGTCCAAGAATTAGCCACGAATTGACACAAATGAACACGAATTAAGAATTTCCTCCGATTCGTGTCCATTTGTGTAGATTCGTGGCCAACTTTCTTATCTGTACTCCAACTCGCGATCTCTTAGATACTTCAGCTTATCGCGAATCTCCGCCGCCTGTTCGAATTTCATCTCCTTGGCCGCGTGCCGCATATCGGCTTCGAGCTGAGAGATAGTTTCCTTGAGCTGTTTTGGCGAATACTCTTCGAATTTGTCGAGTTCGAGCGGCACCTTAAAGTAGTCCGCCTCGTACGCTGTGACCAGCGTCGCGTCGATCGATTTGACGATCGTCGTCGGGATTATCCCGTGTTCCTGGTTATATTCCTCTTGAATCTGTCGTCGACGCTCGGTCTCGCTGATCGCGTAGACCATCGACTTTGTGATCTTGTCCGCGTAGAGAATAGTCTTGCCAAAGGCGTTTCGCGCCGCACGTCCCATCGTCTGTATCAGCGAACTCTGCGAGCGCAAAAAGCCTTCCTTGTCGGCATCGAGAATTGCGACAAGCGAAACTTCAGGCAGATCTAATCCTTCTCGCAGCAGATTGATCCCGACGAGCACGTCATGCACGCCGCGGCGAAGGTCTCGCAGGATTTTTATACGCTCGAGCGTGTGAATATCGCTGTGCAGGTAAGCGACCTTGACGCCGACCTCTGAAAAATATTCCGTCAGGTTTTCGGACATCCGCTTTGTCAGAGTGGTGACAAGCACGCGTTCGTTTTTCTCCGCCCGCTGGCGACACTCTTCGAGCAAATCGTCTATCTGACCCTTTACGGGCCGGACCTCGACGATCGGGTCCAGCAAGCCTGTCGGTCGGATAATCTGCTCGATTACTTCGCCTTCTGTTTTCTGTAGCTCATACGGCCCCGGCGTCGCAGATACGTAGATCGTCTGGCCGACCCGCTCCTCAAATTCCTGGAAGTTCAAGGGCCTGTTGTCCTTTGCACTCGGCAGGCGAAAACCGTATTCCACGAGCGTCCCCTTTCGCGACTGGTCACCCTTAAACATTGCCCCGAGTTGCGGCACGGTCTGGTGGGACTCGTCGAGTACGATGAGCGAATCCTTGGGCAGATAATCGAGCAACGTTGGCGGTGGCTCGCCCGGATTCTTGCCGGTCAGATGTCGAGAATAATTCTCGATGCCGCGACAAAATCCCATCTCCTTTATCATCTCGAGGTCGTACATCGTCCGCTGATGCAGCCGCTGGGCTTCGACGACCTTGCCTTCCTCGACGAGAAATTTTTCGTGCTCTTCGAGCTCGGCTTTTATGGTCTGCACGGCCCGTTTTATTACCGGCTTAGACATCACGTAGTGCGTCTTTGGATAAATCGGAATTCGTGTATCGTGCTTCTTGATAACCTCGCCGAGCAGCGGATCGATCGTGTAAATCGCCTCGATCTCGTCACCCCAGAACTCGATTCGATACGCTTGGTCCTGATAGCTCGGATACAGCTCGACGATGTCGCCCCGCACGCGAAAATTGCCGCGGTCAAAATCGATATTCACGCGCTCATACTGCAGCTCAACCAGCCTCTGCAAAAATTCCTCTCGCTTTATCTTTTGTCCCGGCTCGATAAAAACCAGCATTCCAAAATAAGCATCGGGATCGCCAAGGCCGTAGATACACGACACCGACGCCACAACTATCACATCGTGCCGCTCAAAGAGCGCACGCGTGGCCGAGAGCCTTAGTCGGTCGATCTCTTCGTTGACAGTCGCTTCTTTTTCGATGTAGAGGTCGGCAGCCGGGACGTAAGCCTCCGGCTGGTAGTAGTCGTAATAAGAAACAAAATACTCAACAGAGTTATCTGGAAAGAAGGTCTTGAATTCCTGATAGAGCTGCGCGGCGAGCGTCTTATTGTGGGCGAGCACGAGCGTCGGCCGCTGCGTTTGTTCAATGACGTGTGCGATCGTGAACGTCTTACCGCTGCCCGTGATGCCGAGCAGGACCTGATCTTTTACACCCTCATTGAGGTTCTCGACTATTTGCCGGATCGCCTCGGGCTGGTCGCCCTTTGGCACATTTTCAGAGATGAGACGGAATTGCACTCCTTAATCGTAAACGATCTAGGGTGTAGTTTCAAAGCGGCGGAGTACGGCCATATTTTGGACTTACGCGGAGGTCGGGCTAGAATCGCAACAATGAATTCTGCGAGGAATCCGGAAATAGACTACGGCCTCCGGTTGTTGCACCGTGGCAAAGTACGCGACGTGCTCGAGGTCGACTCGGACCGTCTTTTACTTGTGGCAACGGATCGAATTTCCGCCTTTGACTGCGTCCTGCCGACACGCATTCCTTCAAAAGGCGTTGTGTTGACGCAGCTATCGGCCTTCTGGTTCAATCGACTCTCGAGGATTGTCCCTAATCATCTGATCACGGCCGAGCTGGAGGAAATGCCGGAAGAGATCCGCTCTCAATCCGAATTGAGGGGCCGCGCATCGCTCGTGAATCGCACCGAGGTATTCCCGGTCGAGTGCGTGGTTCGCGCCTATCTCGAAGGCTCGGGCTGGAAGGAATATCAGGTGTCTGGACAGGTGTGCGGGCATCAGTTGCCCCGCGGCATGGTGCAATGCCAGCGTCTCCCTGAGCCGATTTTTACGCCGGCGACAAAAGCGGCCAGCGGTCACGACGAGAACATCGATTTCGAAAGGTTCTGCGCGATCGTTGGAGATGAAACCGGCCACTTTCTTCGCGAGACGTCCCTCGCGATTTTCAAAGTCGCAAGCGGATACGCGCTCTCAAAAGGCATCATCATTGCTGACACAAAGTTCGAATTCGGCCGCGACGCGGAAGGCAAGATCCTTCTCATCGATGAAGTGCTCACGCCGGACTCTTCGCGCTTCTGGTCCGCCGAAAGTTATTCTCCCGGGCGTGCGCAGGCTTCATTCGATAAACAATTTGTCCGCGAATACCTCGAAACGCTCGACTGGGACAAAACCCCGCCCGCTCCTGTATTGCCAGCCGAGGTTGCCGTCGCAACTGCTGAGCGATACAACCGAGCCCTTGAATTGTTATCGGGTTGTGGCCTTCGCTAGCCGATCAATTCGATGTCATCGCCGACCATGATCGTCGACCCGAAAGTCTCAGCAATGAGGTTTTGGCCGAATAGGACGGCGTTGCCGTTCATACCGAACAGTTCGTATTTGTCCGGGATGACGTCTTTTGCCATTCGATAGGTGGCGAGAGTTTTGAGTGGTTCCTTTCCCGTAAATTCGCCCTTCGACTGATCGACGGTCGTGATAACGCAGCGTTCGCAGGGCTTGGTCGAGCGGAAGATCGCTTCACCGATGCGGATTCGCGACCAGTTGTCCTCGGCGTAGGCGTCAGAATCCGACACCACCAGATTCGGCCTGAACCGGTTCATCGGCAACGGATCGCGGCCGCTTTCTTCCATCTCTCTCGATAACGTCTTATTCAGGTCCTCGAGCGAAGCCTCGCCCACAACCATAATCGGATAGCCATCCGCAAAGCTCACGATATCTCTTCCGCGATCGAAGATCGGACTAATATGGCGCTGAGTCGCGTCCGGCATCCGGACAAGCTGGCAACGGGTGCCCAAGACGTCCGAAAACCATTCGCTGACCGCACCGCGATAAACCTCTGCATCGCACACGCTTTGCCATATCGTTACTCGCTGCCGCTCACCGTGGTCGGGCTCGAATGGAATTGCCATCTCCCCGGCATTTTTGCTCTCGACTCTCAGCATTCCGCTCTCGACCTTTACTGTGATCGTCGCCATTCGCGGAAATTCACGCTGCGTCATGAAAAATCCGTCTCGATCCGTCAACATCCAGCGTCGGTCGTGCCGCAAACCGCGCTCTTCGACCGTCGCCTCATCCATCGCGTTTCCTTTCAGCGATTTGATGGGATAGATGTTTATTTCAGAAAGGTGCATTCCAAGGAATTGAGTAACCCATGATGACAAGAAGCAGCCCTACAAGAGAAAAAAGGAAAAGTGCAATGAAGCTCTCAAGCTTCGGAAGACCGACGAGTGCGAGAACCAAGCTAAGGGTGAGCAGAGTGCCAATAATGTGAAAATATCGACTTGGCCCAATGCTTGTTTCGAACTCGAACCGGGTCCGAACAAATATGACGAAGAGCAGCATGCCCGCGAGACAGGCGATTATCAGAGCTGCTACACCTAATACGTCTCGGAACCGCCTGTAACTTGAGTGTATCATTATCAACTTTTATGAACTTTCTGTTACATCCTTGACAGGCTCACCAAGGTTTTCATATACTAGCACTCATAAAGACCGAGTGCTAAATCTTTCGTTTTTCTGAAGGCCGCGGCACGATTTTATAACATTCCACCAAGGAGTAACCACTATGGCAACTAACATTACACCACTTCACGACCGCGTAATCATCAAGCGGATCGAGGACAACGTTAATCAGACGGCGGGCGGGCTTTTCATCCCCGACACCGCAAAAGAGAAGCCGCAAGAGGGCGAGGTCATCGCGGCAGGCGAGGGCAAGTATAAAGAAGACGGTACGCGTCAGTCGCTCGACGTAAAGGCCGGCGACCGCGTCCTGTTCGGAAAGTATTCGGGCAGCGAGATCAAGCTCGACGGCGACGAATTCATTATCATGCGCGAGGACGAGATCCTCGGAATCATTTCGCGAGCAGGAGAAGCAGCAAAATAGTTGGCGGTTTCAGAATGTTCTGCATTCTGAATTCTGACTTCTGGCCTCTGTTTCGACGAAGGAGAAATAAATCATTATGGCAAAGCAAGTAGTTCATGGAGAAGAGTCGCGTGCGGCAATCCTGCGCGGTGTAAACCAGCTGGCCGACGCGGTCAAGGTAACGTTGGGACCGAAAGGCCGCAACGTCGTTATCGACAAGAAATTCGGAAGCCCAACGATCACAAAGGACGGCGTGACCGTTGCTAAGGAAATCGAATTGAAAGACACGCTCGAGAACATGGGCGCGCAGATGGTCCGCGAGGTCGCTTCTAAAACGAGCGATGTTGCCGGTGACGGCACGACGACCGCGACGGTACTCGCACAAGCGATCTTTAAGGAAGGCGTTCGCACGGTTGCGGCTGGTGCAAATCCGATGGCGCTCAAGCGCGGCATCGAAAAGGCAGTGACCGCTGTCGTCGAAGAGATTCACAATCTCGCGCAGCCTGTTTCGGGCGACGCGATTGCACAGGTCGGAACTGTTTCGGCTAACGGCGACAAGACGATCGGCACGATTATCGCTGAGGCGATGGACAAGGTCGGAAAAGACGGCGTCATCACGGTCGAAGAGTCGAAGACGATGGAAACGCTTCTCGAAGTTGTCGAGGGAATGCAGTTTGACCGCGGCTATCTTTCGCCGTACTTCGTCACCGACGCCGATCGCATGGAAGCCGTTCTCGAAGAACCTTTCATCCTGATCCACGAGAAAAAAATCTCGAACATGCGCGATCTTCTGCCGATCCTCGAGCAGGTTGCGAAGATGGGCCGTCCGATGCTCATCATCGCCGAAGATGTCGACGGCGAAGCACTCGCGACCTTGGTCGTGAACAAGCTCCGCGGCACGCTCAATGTCGCTGCCGTTAAGGCACCTGGCTTTGGCGATCGCCGTAAGGCAATGCTCGAAGACATCGCGGTCCTCACGGGCGGCAAGGTCATCAGTGAAGACCTTGGCATCAAGCTCGAAACCGTCACTATCGAAGACCTCGGCAAGGCCAAGAAAGTTACCATCGACAAGGAAAACACAACCGTCGTCGAAGGCAGCGGCAGCGGCGAGGCCATTGACGGCCGCATCAAGACGATCCGCAATCAGATCGAAGACACCTCGAGTGACTACGATCGCGAAAAATTGCAGGAGCGTCTCGCTAAATTGGTTGGCGGCGTAGCCGTGATCAAGGTCGGCGCAGCTACCGAGACCGAGATGAAGGAAAAGAAGGCGCGTGTCGAAGACGCAATGCACGCAACGCGTGCTGCTGTCGAGGAAGGCATCGTCGCAGGCGGCGGAGTCGCCCTGGTTCGTGCAGGCAATGTCCTCGACACCTTCAAAACGGACGCTGAGGACCACGACGAACAGATCGGCGTGACCATCGTCCGCCGTGCTCTCGAAGAGCCGCTTCGCCAGATCGCGCAGAACGCGGGTCAGGAAGGTGCGGTCGTCGTCGGCAAGGTTCGCGAGGGCGAAGGTCATTACGGCTTTAACGCTTCGAGCGAGAAGTACGAAGACCTCGTCGCAGCCGGTGTCATCGACCCCGCAAAGGTCACCCGCACCGCTCTGCAAAACGCGGCCTCGATCGCAGGCCTCATGCTCACCACCGAAGCCATGATCGCTGACGTCCCCGATGATAAGGGCGGCGACCACGGCATGGGCGGCATGGGCGGCGGCATGGGCGGCATGGGCATGGGAATGTAACTTCCCGAGTGCAAGCCCCACCCTTGCTACGACCGCGATCAGTTCGCACGTAAACGAAAGGCTTCGCTCATCAATGGGCGGGGCCTTTTTCTTGCGCCGAACATGGCTTGGTGTTACATTTTACATCTCATATCAGCATGCGTCTGAGACGACGCATATCGAATCGACACGAAGGGAGGGTAACGCAATGGACACAACTACACTCATTATTGTAATAGTCGTTTTGCTGCTGCTGTTCGGCGGGGGCGGCTTTTGGTATAGGGGTCGGAGACGCTAGGAGATCCAGCCCCCGAAGAAAAGGGCGGCGGCATGGACATGGGCGGCATGGGAATGGGAATGTAAACTTCCCGGGCCTAACGTCCCGTTTAGTGTGTTAACTAACGAGGCTCTGTCCGGCAACGGGCAGAGCCTTTCTTAATAAGCCTTTCGTCAAACACTTCAAAGTAGCCAACTATGGAAACCGACAAAGTCGTACTGCTAGCAATCGGCGGGTTTTTGGGGTTATTGGGTACCCGTCTTCTTGAATGGTTCAAGACGAGCGCTCAAGAGAGGCTCCACTTACACACGCTCTACGCATCATGGTTCGCGAAGGTCGGAATTGTTGTTCGCAAAACCTTTGTTCTAATTAGGCTCATTGGAAGCAGCATGCTTGAACCCTCGGAGTTTGCAGAGAATATTAAACCAATTTGGACTAGCTTTGACGAAGCAAATGCAATAGCTTGCGAAATCTATTTATTGGAGCCATGGAGCGTAAACCGAGAAAGCATCAGGCAGAAAACACGGCTCCTTAAGACGATACTCCTCAATCTTGAAGCGGAGCTTCATATACAAAAACAAGGTGTGAAGATCAAAGATTTACGCGAAGAGGCTATTGCTGAGGTAACCAGCGGTTTGGCAATTCTCGAGGCGACGGTCGCTATAACTCCAACAAAGGAGCTAGCAGAGCAAATCTCTGATGCAAAGGAAAGACTAGAAGTTTGGAAATCTGATCGGGAACAGCAGCGAGCGGAAATTCGCTCCGAAATGGTTCGTATAGGAAAACGGGCACCAAGTTTGGATATTATCGACTCGCATAACGCGGCTCTCCTAATCCAAATAAGGCGGACCGGGTTTTCGAGGGTCAGAGCGAATTTTGCAAGATGGAGATCTAGGAAGAATGATAAGAAGAACTACGAGGCTGAACAAAAGTTGTTACACGTAGACACGTCGAGGCTTCTCGCAGTTTTGGCGCAAGGTGATGACCAAATAAGGGCGTAGTGCGCATGAGGGAGGCCCTGACGGTCGCCGGGGAGTTTTTTTTGTGGCCGGGGAAGCCCTGACGGTGGTCGGGGAAAGCCCTGACGGTCGCCATGCCTGGCCAGCTCGTGGAGCTCGGAAAAAATGGATGGGAACTCGTCGGTATCGTGGCAAACCACAATACGATGTTCTTCAAACGGTAGACCTAACAGAATAATCAAACCTGGGTTTCTGCCACTTTGTATTAAAAGCCCGTGTTTACGGGCTTTTGTGTGTTTGGAGGGTCGGGAAATTGGCGTTTGTGTGAAGGAAAGGGGCGTGTGTGTCGAGGCAAATGGCGTTTGTGTGAAGGAAATTGGCGTTTGTGTGAAGGAAATTGGCGTTTGTGTGCGGGTTGTTGGCGTTTGTGTGCAGGTAGGCGGCGTTTGTGAGCAGGAAGACGGCGTTTGTGTGGAGGAAAGCGGCGTTTTCCTCGAGTAGAGCGGCATTTAACTTGCCAAGAGCGGGATTTCGCTCGCGGCGTGATTCGGTAAATACAAAAGGCCTCGTCACCCGACGAGGCCTTTTCATTTCCGAATAAGATATCCAGCTCTCTGCCGCTATAATCTTCGCCGGTTCGCCAGGCGAAAGATCGCCAGAACCACGATCGCACCGATTATGGAAGAAAAGAAACTCGGCAAGTTGTTGCCGATATTATCAAACGAACTGATCATCGGATACCCGAGGAAATACTTACCGATGAGTCCGCCGACAACGGCTCCGACGATCCCCAGAACTGTAGTCAGGATCACACCGCCGCCGTCGCGGCCGGGCAAAATAAATTTGGCCAGGTAGCCTGCCAAAAATCCTAAGATCAACCAAATAATTAAAGAAACCATTTTATTCTCCTTTTTCTAGCTCGTCACTGAGGGGCAAAATGCGGGCTTCGTAAGGCCGTCAATTTCATTGAGTGTACACCTTTCGTATTACCAGCGTAACCTGGCGAGCGATCGTCTGTGCGTCCACAGCAAAGGAATTCAATTTAAACGGAAATGTAAGCTCGGCCTACAATGCTCACGCGGTCTGAAGCGTGTTAATTACAAAAGGCCTCGTCACCCGACGGGGCCTTTTTGCGTAGAGTTCGCACAGATGCTACATTTTGCGTGAAATCTTCACCCAATGAACACTATTTACTACGCCGCGACAAGGTTTTCGAAATGCTCTGGAATGATTCCAGACAATACACACAATACGCGTGATATGCGGAATGAATCGGGATAATCATAAGTTCGGCATCTTTCGTGTAGGTTAAGTCAATGCGTATTATCACCAGAGAAGAAGTTGAGCCATTAGAGGCGCATCCTGAATTTAGATGGTATTACGGTGAGGAGTCTGAAAAGCCATGGATATTTGAAGCGTCCGAGCAGTATGTTGCTTTCAATTTCGAGGACAATTCCCCAAGAAGAAAAGATGATTTGGATTGGCTCTGTGAAGATTTAGCAGAGTTGTTTAAGGATTTCAAAGTCGCGTATCTTACGATTATAGAGCCAGAGCTTTTCGTTGCGCCGGGTGTTGCGGTAGTCGAGTCCATCCGTAAAGGTCACGGCGAAAATAGACCGTTGATGGAAGCACCTGTCCATATATTTACAAATGGAGAGTCTCATCTGCTTTGGGGATTCTTCTTTTCAATCGTTCAAATGAGTTGGAGTTTCCATCTTTATTTTCCTGATTATGTTGCCATGATTGGTTACTCTCTACCCAGCGATTATTACTTCATCACTTGGAAGAATCCAGAGCTATATGAGAAAGCGAAGGAAATTCTGAAAGACTTTTACCCAGAGTTTCCAGCAAAATCAGCCGAGTGAAAATATATGCTGAAGAAGTGCGTTTCCGCTAAGCCCGATGCCGAACAAGTCATTCGAGCGGACTGCCCGCCAGCGGTCGCAGAGACATTTCAAAACGTCGCGCGGACAGATACGAATGCGGAAGGTATGTCCCTGACCGCTTTGTAACCTATGGGACAATCCGGCGGCTTCGCTTGTCGCAGAGTTATCAAAGCTATGAAACGTGATGAAATTCAAGAGGCGAACCAGGAGTCGCTGCCGGTGCTGTTTACGCGTCTCGCCGATGATCTGACGCAGCTCTTTGACACGAAGATCGCTCTACTAAAAGTTGAGGTGAAGGAAGATGTCGCGGCCTACATCTCCGGTACGACGATGATCCTTGCAGGTGCGGTCGTGGCGGTCGTGGGCTTTGCACTGCTCAACGTAGCGGTCGCCTTTCTGATCGCGTCGCTGTTTCAGAACAGCGGCCTCAGCCAGCCGGTCAGTTATGCCCTCGGATTTATCATCACGGCTGTCATTTATCTCGCCCTTGGCGCGGCGCTGATAATCATCAATAAGAACAAACTCGCCGCACAGGGACTCGTTCCCGAACGCACCATCGCGCAGCTTAAAAAGGATAAGGAGATGCTCGAAGAAGAGCTCTGATTCTGATAAGGAAATACGACAATGGCAACCAAAAAGCAGATCGCTATAGTAGACACGACCAACATTGAGAAGAGCAAGCAGCAGTTGGAACGCCGTATGGCGCGCACGCGCGAGTCACTCGCCGAAACCGTCAGCGAAATCAAAGACACCGTCGAGCAGGAGGTTCGCTCCGTCAAGAAAACGGTCTCAGGCGTGCTCGATTTTCGCGAAGAGTTTCAAAAGGAACCCTTGGTCTGGAGCCTCGGTGCACTCTCGGCCGGCTTCGCGCTTGGCTACACGGTCGGCTACGCACACAAGAATACAAAGGGTGGTAAGCAAACGGCCGTCGCCGCCTTCGCAAACAGTATGGTTGACGAGATCTCCACGATGGGCCAGGGCCTCGTCATACCCGCGCTCGACGCTAAGATAAAGGAACTCTTCGGATTCGAGTTTTCCGAAATGCTGGCCCAGATCCAGGACACAAAAAAGCCCGCCGCAAGAAAAACTCCCCGTAAGTTACCCGCAAAGGCGAAAGCCAAAAAACCGACGCCGCGTAAGCCGAGCCGCTAGGCCTTGCGTTTTCGTCGTTTTGTTTGACTTCTGATCCAAAAAGGCACACTGTAGAGTCGCAATCGAATCCACCTAAATCTTGTTTAAGGCTCTCCGAATCCATCGGGGCCGAGCCGGATCAAACAGCTTTCACCGCGACCCGCGGCTATATTCTTGTGGTTAATTTTTGTTGTGTGTCTGTTGCGTGAGGTGTATGTCGCTTGAATCGAGTGGCGGCGACGATCCACACCTCTCTTTTGCTTTTCACTCTTTTCAGGAAAACAGGAGAAAACATATGAAACGTATCTTACTAATGCTGGTTGTGACCTTTGCTTTGACAGCCGGAAACGCTTTCGGCGAATGCAGTGCAGCAGACAAAAAGGAGCTCGAAGCGTTTGACCGAGCCTGGAGTGTCGCGGGCGATAACGGCGACCGCGCTGCTTTGATGAATATTTTCGCCGATGATTACGTCGCCATGCCCGCGATGACAAACAAAACGCAGTCTATCGACGCCACGATGCGGACGTTTGAGCGCAATAAAGCAAACCCGCAGAACAGAGACCAAGGTTCATCTGACAATTATATGATCAGCTGTACCCCAACGACGGCGACCATCACTCATCGCAACGTGGTAACGACGAAGGTCGGCACCGGCGGCAAAGAAGAAACTTTTTACAGCCGAAGCGTCCATTTTCTCGAAAAGCGCGGCGGAAATTGGCGGGTAGTCAGCAATACGAATCACGGTCTCGATGATTACGGCGTTCTGATGTATATGGAACACGACTGGAACACAGCCGACAGAAACAAAGATATGGGCTGGTTCGAGAAAAACTTTGCCGCCGATTACAGCAGCATCAGCAGCCGCACGGGTAAGATCGCCAACAAAAGCGAAGACCTCGCCGAGCTGAAAACCGATAAAAGCGTTACCGAGTGGAATGATCTGTCGGATATGAACGTCCGCGTTGACGGCAACACGGCGGTTGTGACGGGCGTTGTCCATTCCAAAGGGCGCGACGACAAAAACCAGGCGTTCGACCGGCGCGTCAGCTTTACCGATACATACATCAAGCGCGACGGACGCTGGCAGGTCTGGGCGACGCAGGGAACGCGAATACCGTAACGGCTTGATCGGCATGGGAACGTAATTCCTGAGCTCAGAGTCCACGCTTCAGCGTGCTAACTATAAAAGGCCTCGGCAATCGCCCGGGCCTTTTTTATTCGTCTTGCCTTACCGACTACGGCCAGCCTTCCGATCCCGCATATGTGACCGTCAATCCGTGATTCGTGATCGAAAATAGAATAAGGCCGCTTCGCGCGGCCTTTCCTGAAGCAAAAACAGACCGGACCCATGGATCATAAAGATATGTGGGTACCGGTTTCTTTGGCGGGAATGGGAATACGGCAGAGGATCACGGTTCCCTCATTGAGCCCTGATTCGATGGACATGGTTCCGCCCAAGAGAAGGCATCTCTCGCGCATGCCCACCAAGCCCAAACCGCCGCTGCGTGTGGCGGCTTTCGGGTTGTGGATGGGATCAAATCCGACGCCGTCATCCTCGATGATTAAGATCAGATTATCATGCTGAAACTCGAGAATGATCACCACGCCTTTCGCCTGGGCATGTTTCAGAATGTTATTTAATGATTCCTGTACGATCCGGTAAACGTGGATATTGATCTCCGAATCAAGTTGTCGCCTCTCCGTCTTTGAAGCATGAAACTCGGCCGGAATACGGTGATTAAGTGACCAGTGTTGGACAAAAGCCCTTACCGAGGCGCGGAGCCCCAGATCATCCAGGCCTTGAGGCCTAAGTTCGTAAGAGAGGAAACTAACATCGGCGTCCATCTGCTTCGCAAAGTCCTGGGCCTGATCGATCTTTTCTTTTATCGAACTGTCATCACCGCCCGTCTGCAGCTCCTGTAATTTGAATCGCATAGCAGTGATCTGCTGACCGATCTGATCATGCAGGTCGCGCCCGATCCGCCGGCGTTCGTCCTCTTGTGCAGATGTTAAGCGGCGCAAAATCCCGACCCGATCTTTTTCGACCCGAAGCCGCCGTTGATTTTCAGCCCTGAGTTTCTGGTTAGCCTGCTCTAACTCGGCGGTGCGTTCCTTAACACGAGATTCCAATTCTTCACGCGAACGACGCAGGTCTTCGTCAGCCTGCTTGCGGTCGGTGATGTCGGTGTGTGCACCCACCCACTCCTTTACCTTGCCGTCCGCCGTCATTACCGGTACCGCACGAATCGAGCATACACGCCACTCGCCGTCATGGCGTCTCAGCCGATGCTCAAAAACAAAGGTCTCGTTCCGCCTGACCGATGCGTTCCATGCATCTATCGTTTTATCCGCGTCGTCCGGATGAACTGCTTTAGACCAGCCGAATCCGTGATATTGATCAAAAGTTTGTCCTGTAAACCTTTCCCAGCCGGGCTGTTCGCCCTCCATCTCGCCCCGCGAGTTGTTAGTCCAAACCAAACTGTCCATCGCGTCAACCGCCACCCGGAATCGCTGCTCGCTAAATCTAAGTGCTTCCTCAGCTTTTTCCGCTATTTCGGTTTGTTCGTGCAGGCGCACGGATGAGATAAGCAGCGCTTCGTTAAACTCGCGAAGCTGCTGCTCAAAAACAGGGTCTTGTGCCCTCTGCTCAATCATTGAGGTCTCGCTGGAACTCATCCTCTCTCATTCCGGTATCGCATCAGAGGTATCCGACCAGGGCGCCGGGACACTGGTGGTAAGGCCGCGATAGCCTCGAAGCGGTTTACCCATCCGAATTCCTTCGGCTGTGATCTCGTATTCGGTCAGATCGATACTGTGCTTGCTGCGGCGCATCTTGACGACCATCATCATCTTGCGTAACTGTCCGTTTATCGAGACATATCGCATACGCAGCAGATCATCGGCGAGGAACGAGACCGCAAAGTTGCTCAGGCTCATCGATGTAAAATTTTCCTCGACCTCGACCGTGCTTATAATCGTAACGCCCATACGCGTGAGCGCACCTATCATCCGATAGAGCGATTCGCGAAAATCCGTTCGAAAGCCGGGGGCGAGCGCTAGTTCAAATCCCACGAGCGAATCGATGACCAGTCGCTTACAGCCGACATCTCGGACCGCATTGACGATCTCGTGAAGCGTCTCGTCTACCGAGAGATCGAGCGGCCTGAGGTAGATGACCTTTAGCATGTCCTCTTTTTGAGGTGTTTCAAAGTCTATGCCGAACTTGGCCGCGCGCTCGACGTACTCCGCCGGTAACTCCTCGAACATGGCCACAATGCCGGGTTCGCCCTGCTGCAAGCCTTCATTGATAAAGTGTTGTCCGAGAATCGTCTTGCCCGCTCCGGACGGCCCCGCGACGAGCAGGCTGTCGCCCTCGGGAATGCCGCCGTCCATCATTGCGTCGAGTCCGGGCACCCCGGTCGAAAGGACTCGTTTGCCTTTTTCATGCTCGGTCCTCTTGGTTAGTCCAAATGTGCGCGGGAAACACTGCAGCCCGTCGGTCGTGATGCGGAACGTGTGCAGGCCGGGCACAGTTTCCTTGCCGCGCATCTTTACGACCTGCATCTTACGGACGATCGAGTTCCGCTCGGTGCTCTGGGCCAGCCAGATCAGCCCGTCGGCTACTGTAAAGACGGGATCGTAGTGTAGATCGGCCTCAACGTATTCGCCGATCAGAAACGTGGTTGCGTGCCAGCTCGTCAGATGGAGAGCGAGGCGTTGGATAAACCCCTGCAGTTCCGTCTCGGTGGTCGTCGCCTGAGCCCTGCGGACCACGGTGCGGAACGAGTCGACCACCACGATGCACGGGTTGCATGCCTCGACTTCATCGATGATCCCAGCGAGTACACCGTCCAGGTCGTTTTCAAGAATGAGTTTGCTGAGATTTACAAAGCGGATAGCTCCGTCCAGCTTGTCCGGATCGAAAAAGCTGTACTGCTGCTGATAGCGGAGCATTTTGACCGCCGGCTCACCGAGGATAGTAAAGTAAAGGGCGGGCCGCTCTTTAGTAGCATTTTCGAATATGATCTGATGTGCAAGAGTAGTCTTACCGCAGCCCGGGGACCCCGCAATAATGTTGAACGAGAACTCCGGCAACCCGCCGCCAAGGATCTCATCGAGGCCGGCTACGCCAGTCTGCATCTGCCGTATCTCTACTGGATCGTGTCCGTTCTTATTGTCGTCTTTGCTCATGCCATTCTATCCCCCCTTTGATAATTCACTCAGCAGTACGTCCGGCCACACATCCTTAACGAGACGCATCGCTCCCGGTTCGCCTACGAAAGTGACCAGGAGCCACAGAAAATTTGCGGTGATAGTCGTACCCGATTCGATTCCGCCATCAGCCGTTACGAGATCCAGCCCCTCGACGCATCCTTCAGGGCCAACGTTTACATCTTTAAGCGCTGGTATTTCCGCCCGAGACAACGCCAGAGAGCGCCGCATGAGCGCCGAAAATGCGTCCGCTCCTGCAAAGCGGGTAAGTGAAAGCTGCAGCTTTGAGCACACCAACGCAGCCACGTGAAAATCCGGCCCCGTTCCCGCGGATGCTTCAGCCGCGATCAACCGGCTCGCTAGCTCTCGAATGGTTTGGGAAGGCTTTTCCATATGGCCGAACGAAAAGACATTAACGGGTCACGCTGCGATAACTCCTACACCTCACGGAGAGCTGCCGCTCATAATTATGGGAAGTTAGTATCATAGCATCCCACTAGCGGTTGATTCCATGCCGCTACGAACGCGTTAGCGTAATCGTGACCGGCGATCTCGCGCTCGTAGTTCGATACGAGCACATCAGCTTCCATGTCTCCGGGAAAACGACCGAGTCCGAGCGAAACTTTCGGGTGACCATTGTCTTCAGACGCGAAAAGGATGGCTGGCGAGTAGTTCATCGCCATGCGGACACGATGATGGCAAAGCAAGCACCACAATGATCGTCACGCCGCGCACGCATCTTTCTGTTTTGTCGATTCGGACGGAGCAATACTCTGTATTATTATTGCTCCGTACAGCAGTATCGCTACCGGAACCGAGGATCTTAATATGCCATTTAGCGTTTTGAAAATTTCGAAGACCGAAGAAAGCCAAATTGAAGTGCTCGGAGAGTTTTGGGACACCGAGGTAGCGCAGAAGTTTGCCGACTTTATGCAGACCGACGGTGAAGGCGGCGATTTCGATTACGTCGTAGAGACGCCCCACCCAGTAGCGCCTCCTGAGGCCAAATAACCGAAGATAAAAATGGATGCTTCAATACGCACGGGCGGCCTTTTTTGAAAAAAGCGACCCTTCATTTCCGTCTGCCGTCGGTGACAAAGAGTTTACGGACAGTCATCGAGGGCTCGTCGGCATCCGATTGGAAGTGATCGAATTCGGCTCGGGTCTGGCGGATCGCTTTCCGATGAGCTATAGTCACGAACGAGAGGAATCGAAATATGAAAATGAAAATCATGCTGGCGATCGCGGCGATTATGGTCATGGGACTCGCAGTTTTCGCATTTGCGTTCACTCGGTCTAGCGGCACGTCGGCTCCGACCATGGCGACCATGTCGTGCTGCTGCAGCGGCGATTCGTGCCCAATGAAGAAGAAAGACGGCGGCGGTAAAGAAGCGCCTTCATGCTGTGATAAGTCCGACTGCTGCAAAGGCGATTCATGCCCGATGAAGGCGAAGAAGAAGGACGGCGAGACCTCTGCCGGCCCGGCCGCCGATCCCAAAGACGACAAGGCCCATTCGATGCGTTGCGATTGCTCTTGCTGTAAGAAAGATAAGGAAATGAAAGACACGCCTGCTGTCTAGCCCTCGTAATTATTCACGTATTCGGTTATAGGCTTCGGCATTCGCCGGGGCCTTTTTCTTTCGCATAATCGATGCCCAAACTACTTTCTTAGCTATGTCTTTCACCGTACAGTTATCGAAATTCGATTTTCTTATACTGGACTCATTCTAGGCTCTCCCAAGAGCAATCGTGCTTTTTTAGTTGGGAATCCACGGAATAAGGGGATAAAAATTATGACCAATCAAGGTACAGGTACAGAAAGAGACTCGGGCATGCTGACAGGTATGTTCACAGACAAAGAAAGTTCGGAAAGCGCGTATCAGTCGCTCCGCTCTCGCGGATACAGCGAAGACGAAATCAGCGTGCTGATGTCGGACGAGACCCGCAAGAACTATTACGGCGACGGCGACACTGACTCGGAACTCGGCAGCAAGGCTGCTGAGGGCGCAACCACAGGCGGCGCGATCGGCGGCACACTCGGCGCGATAATCGCCGGGATCGCAGCGATCGGAACAAACCTCGTGCTGCCGGGCATCGGCCTGGTCGTATGGGGCCCGCTTGCAGCCGCCCTTGCCGGACTCGGCGCCGGCGGCCTTACAGGCGGACTGGTCGGAGCTCTTATCGGCGCAGGAATTCCTGAAGATCGTGCGAAAGAGTATGAAGCAGGAATCAAGAGCGGCGGAACCGTCCTCGGCGTAAACCCGCGTAACACGGAAGATGCTGACTTCTTCGAAAACGATTGGACGACCAATCACCGCGGTCAGAACGTTTATCGCTAAACCGAGCGATTGCAGATACGAGGGTCGCAAGATGCGGCCCTCATTTTATTTGAGATCTATAGACTGGAGACAAGATTATGAAATTTTTATCACTCGTGGCTCTGCTCGGCATAGCGGCACTCGCAGGCTGCAGCACGACCGACACCAACAACGCCAACATGCGTGGAGCGAACACCAATACGGGTTATACGACCAATTCCGAGACGAACGTTAAGCCGACTATGCCGGCCAATATGACCAACATCTCGCCACCGAGCGTTGGTAACACGACAAACATGAACACACGTTCAAATGGCAATATGAACGCCAACATGAATTCGAATACAAGAAGGCCGTAGGCTTTACACTATCCGAGTGAGAAAAGCCCTGCGTCGAAAGATGCTGGGCTTTATTTATGTCGGTAGGTGATGCGGCCCTTTGTGAGATCGTACGGCGAGAGTTCCATATCGACGCGATCGCCCATCAGGATTCGGATGCGGTTTCGACGCATACGGCCTGAGATTGTCGCGAGCACTATATGATCCGTGCCGTCCATCTGGACCTTAAAATACGCATTAGGCTGCTTGTCGATAACAGTGCCGCCCATTTCGATTAGTTCTTCTTTCATACTTTCTTCGTATCGATTAAAACAAGAATGCCTCCGAAAACCAAGTGGTGACCGGAGGCTTCTTTAATTATCACGTTCGGCCTCTTCGGCAAAAACCTTGAATACTACCAGCGCGAACCGCCGCCGCCGCCGTAACCACCGCCGCCGCCGTAACCACCGCCACCGCCGCCACGATTGCCGCCGCGTCCACCGCCGCCGCCACCGCCACCGCCGCGGCTGCCGCCGCGATCTTCGCGAGGTTTAGCTTCGTTGACCTTCAGGTTGCGTCCGTCGACTTCCTTGCCGTCGAGCGTAGCGATAGCTGCATTAGCTTCTTCGCTTGTCGCCATTTCGACAAAGCCGAATCCGCGTGAGCGGCCGGTTTCGCGATCTTCGATCAGATTTGCTGACTCGACCGTTCCGTATTCTGCAAACAGTGTTTCGAGATCCTGCGTCGTGGTATTAAAGGAAAGATTTCCTACGTAAAGTTTCGTTGACATGCCAAAGTTTTCCTTTCCCGTTTTCGGGAATCAATAAAGAAGCGGCGAAGTTGGCACTGTTTCTTCGCGGGAAAAACGGTATGCAACGCGAAGGGCCGGTTTCGGATGCTCAAAAAAATTCAAGAGCTGACTTCTGTGAACCTAGTAACGAACCTGCTCTCAAACTCATCCGCAAAACCGTCTTTGAGAAGCGCACCCTAAAGGTGCAAGAGAAGGATTAACAGCTATATGATGCATTATTAGTACGAAATATGCAATCACAAATGCAGCCTGTCGAGTCACACTCCCCCTTCGGCGGTTCTGAAACTCCTCGACGTAAAATGCGATCAGAGCTGCTGCCATTAGTGCGACGCCGACAAAAGCCAGGACGCGTGGCCCGCCAAAGATGCCGACAAAGAATGCGAGCACGCCCGCCGCTAACAATAGCGAGCCCGCGAACCCGGCCGTTCTTGCTGATCCAGTTGATTTAGCCATAGGAAAAAGATATCAGAATCTACGCAAAATCTTCTACCTCGGCCGATCGTCTTAAAGGGGCCTATCGCCTTCCCTGCCTTAGTCGGTCTTACGCGCTGAGACTGCGGCATCGCTAGCTAGGCAATGCGTGACAGGATTGTATTCAAGCGGACATCGTGAGCGCTCTCGGAATGCTTAGATAATTTGGCGAGACATACTAAATTTTTTCAACATTAGACCGCCGGCAAAACGGCCGGCTTGAGACCAAACAGCTATGGCAAAAAATACCGATAAAGGATTTCGTAAAGGCTCGGTGGACGATCGGAGTCAATTAAATCTGGACGAGAAAAGCGGCAAATTCGTAAAGCGTGATACGGACACCGGGCAGTTCACTGATATTAAAGACGACAACGAGCCATTCAAGGGCGTTGCTGAAGAGCCCGACGGACGACGCTCAAAGAAATGACCGCTCCTACATGAATCCTCGCGGCCCGGCGGCGTCACCGCTCGGCGTAACCCGCTTGCGCCCGTACAGTCGCAGGCGTGCGTTGACGGCAGCCCTATCATCGGGGATATGAAATTCCGCACTATTCGCGTCCCTGGTTTTCCTCGCCCATGCTTGTTCATTTCCGCGATTTCGTCGTAAGGTATTGGTCGTGTAGGTACTTCTGTATTCTGGTGCACAGAAGGCCACCGAGCTCCCTGATATCGTTAGCGCACCTCCCGCAGATTAGATAAGGAGAACAATAACTCTATGGCTGAAGATAACGGAACTGGTAGCAATGCTGTTTGGGCGATCGCGCTCGTAGTCATCGTTGCCGTGATTGCAGGAGTCGTATATTACAGCGGCGCCTTAAAAGGTGGAGGAGTCGACAGGAAAACCGATGTCGATATCAACGTGACGGCCCCTGGGCGATAGCGTCCTCGCGACCGTCCGCTTTGGAGAATAAATATGGCTGATTCAAAAACATGTGAATGCACGATGTGCAGCTGCCCGACGGTCGAGGATAGTGACTATTGCAGCGACCACTGCCGCGACATAGTCGAGCAAGGGCTGACCGAGATTAAATGCGACTGCGGCCACGCAGGCTGCGCTTAAACCTCGAATCTTAAACGTAAAAACGCCCGTCTCGTTAAAATGAGGCGGGCGTTTTCTCTTTGATTTGTGCCTTTCGCGTAATTCGTGGCTAAATACTTCTGATGTCCGAGCCCGTCCTAATGACCGAAGCCGAGGTTCACGCCTTCGGAGTCGAGATCGTCCACAATCAATTACTGGAAGCCGGCTGGCAGATACTCTCGGCTGACGTCTATGCCGAGCGCGCGGAGCATCCGCAAATCGTAGGGACACGCGAAGGCGAGCTTGCACACTTTGTCGTGCGAACCGCGATGTATCCCGGGCGCGGCCGAATGGAGAATCAGGAAACTTTCGAGAGTCTCGTTAAGCTCGCGCGGGCGCACGACGCATCATGCTATTTCGCAAGCGTCGGCATCGCAAACTCAACCGGAAACACAGAAGAAGAGATGACGATACCCGTCAAGGGCGTCGCGTATCACGTCGCCTTTGACGGGCTCGTCAAAATCGAACTTCCAGATTAGGCACAAGCCCGCATCAAGTAAGGGCGATATCCGCATCCGAATTTATTCGCCTTTTTCTCCGTGCGCGCTTGCTCCGGATTAAACCCTCGTCGCATTACCGCGACCAAAAATCAGCCGTACAACTACCAGTAGCAGGATCGCACCGAGGATCGACATTATGATCCCGGCCGCGTAAACGGTCTCACCATCGCGAGGCCCAAATCCCAAGGCCTGTCCGACGAACGTGCCCAAGAATGCCCCCGCGATGCCGAGCAGCGCCGTCAAAACCCATCCCAACGCACCTTCCGGGAAGGCCTCGCGCCCCGGCAGCAGCAGCCGTGCCAGTACGCCAACAATCAACCCAACGATCAGTTGCCAAAAAATATTTCCGATACCCATAGTTATTCTCCTTTTGTTATCCGAAATGTATTACAAACCGCAAGACCTTCTTACACCTTTTTGCCCGCGCATCGCAAGCCGATCTCTCTCGTCTCGTCCAGTTTTACCACCAGCATCTCACGGTTCCTATACTTCTCAAACGAGCACAATTTTCGACTACCGGCCTAAAACCTTTATGTATGTCAAATTGCTTTAAGTAAGCTCTCGCACCAAACTTTGCGTCCGTAAGTCAAGCATGAGCCCCTTTGTCGGACGGCGGTGATAGTGACGATTGCGTAGATGCGAGGGAGTTTGCTCAAATGAGCACGGAGACGGCCCGCAAATGGCGATTCATATCGCGACAGCTTAGGTTGTTAAGAGCATCCACAACGTCGCACACGAAGTCGCACGAAACCTGCCATTAAATCGACGACACCTTGATCAGGATCGATCACGCGTAGATCAGTGAGGCAATCATTCACCGATCACGTGCCGATTATGCCCTGCCGCCTCTCCCAGCTTGACGCTGGGGCGCCGTTTCGATATCCTATGCGTTCGCTTTTTAGCGGATTTTGTGGACACCGGTGTGCGTATGAGTACTTACTTTCCAAGCGGAAAAGGTTTGGCTGAGGGCCGCAAATGGCTCGTCGTCGATGCTAAAGGCAAGACGGTCGGACGGCTGGCGACTGAGGTCGCTCGAATCCTCTCGGGCAAGAACAATCCCGCGTGGACGCCTTTCCTCGATATGGGCGACCACTGCGTCGTAATTAACGCACGCCACGCAGTATTCACGGGCGCTAAGACCGATCAGAAGCTGTATCGCCGGCACACGCTGTACCCGGGCGGGCTTCGCGAAACGAGCGTTAAGGAGATGTTCGCGACCAAGCCGGAAAAGGTAATCGAACTCGCGGTAAAGGGCATGCTGCCGAAATCGAAACTCGGCAAAGCCATGGGCAAGAAATTGAAAGTTTACGCCGACGCCGAGCATAGGCACATCGCCCAGCGTCCGGAGGCGATCGAGATCTAATCGTCTGACTCGCGACTCGCGACTCACGACTCACGACTTTTATGGCAGACATTCAGTATTACGGCACGGGCCGCAGAAAGACTTCGACAGCACGCGTTTACCTGCGTCCGGGCACAGGCAGCATTATCGTAAACCGCCGCGAATTCAACACTTACTTCCCTAACGAAGCCCTGCGGATGATCATCCAGCAACCGCTCAGGCTAACGGAGACGGTCGAGAAATTCGATATCCTCGTGAATGTCGACGGCGGCGGCCAGGCCGGCCAGGCGGGCGCGGTTCGCCACGGCATTACGCGTGCCCTGATGGAGTTTAACGCCGACCTTAGGCCCGCGTTGAAGAAGGCAGGCCTCGTGACACGCGATCCGCGACAGAAGGAAAGAAAGAAATACGGCCAGAAGGGCGCCCGAGCGCGTTTCCAGTTCTCGAAGAGATAATTCGAATGGTGAATGCAGAATGATGAGTGTCGACGGGCTCGTCGGATCATCGTTCAGAATTCAAAATTCACCATTTTTAATCCATCGGCACGATACCTTGGTTCGCTTTGAATCGTTTTGCCGAGTACATAAACCAGGAGAGTAAGTTTTGCCATCTGTAACAATGAAAGAGCTCCTCGAAGCAGGAGTCCACTTCGGCCATCAGGTCCGGCGTTGGAACCCGAAGATGAAGGAATACATCTTTGGCGAACGCAACGGAATTTACATTATCGATCTGCAAAAAACGCAGAAACTGTTTCGTGATTCGCTCAATCACGTCACCGAAAGCCTTACCGAACGCCCGAATCAGAAAGTTCTCTTTGTCGGCACCAAGCGACAGGCTCAAGATGCAATCAAGGAAGAAGCAGAGCGGTGCGGTCAGTTTTACGTAAACAACCGATGGCTTGGCGGCCTGCTGACAAATTTCCAGACTGTCCAAAAATCGATCCAAAAGTTAAAAGACATCGAAGCGATGCGTGAAGACGGCCGCTTTGAAATGCTCACCAAAAAGGAGCGTTTAAAATTAGATCGAGAACACGAAGGCCTGATGCGCAACCTTGCGGGAATAAAGGATTTGAATGGCATGCCGGACATGCTTTTCATAATCGACGTCCGTAAAGAAGAAATCGCCGTAAAGGAAGCCAACCGTTTGAACATCCCGATCGTTGCGGTCGTTGACACCAACTGCTCGCCCGAGGGAATTGACCACGTCATCCCGGGGAACGATGATGCACTTCGCGCTATTAGGCTTTTTGCATCGCGTATAGCCGATGCAATCATCGAGGGCCGCCAGGTCGGAACCGAGGGCCGTACCGCGGACGTCCAGACAGAAGCCGAGGGCGACGAAGCCGCGCAGTCGGGCCTTAGCGAATCAACCATCGCGATTCCGCAGGAATTCCTTACTGATGATGACAAGGCCGAGATGGCATCGGCCGAAATCCCTGAGCCTGAAGAGGACGAGACCGATAGTGCGGAAGGCGAAGGCGCGGCTGCATCGGCTGGAACACCGGAGGTTGAGGGTGATAGCGAGGCCAAGCCCGAGGGCAACGGGGTCGAATCAGATCAGACGGCCGCGGCCGAGAGCACCGACGAAGGCAACAGCGAAGCGACAGCCGCTAAATAGTTTAAGTTTTGATTCGCGTAGCCTTCTTGCCCTAAAAAGGCGGGCTACGCATTTTTGTAAGTATTTGGAGTAAATCATGTCAGACGTAACGGCAGGTGCAGTGAAATCGCTGCGAGAAAAATCGGGTGCGGGAATGATCGACTGTAAGAACGCTCTCGTCGAGGCAAATGGCGACGAGAATGCAGCGATGGAGATTCTTCGCAAAAAGGGAATGGCATCTGCCGGCAAGAAGGCTGGCCGCGTGACAGCTGAGGGCGCGGTCGGCTCCTACATTCACATGGGCGGAAAGGTCGGCGTGCTCGTCGAAATCAATTGCGAGAGCGACTTTGTGGCTCGTGGAGAGGAGTTTCAGCAGCTCGTAAAGGACGTTGCGATGCACATCGCGGCGGTTGACCCGAGATACGCCACCCGTGCCGAAGTCGCGGCGGCCGACCTCGATAAGGAGCGCGAAATCCTGCGTGAGCAACTCAAGAATGATCCCAAGAACGCGAATAAGCCCGATGACGTCCTGAGTAAAATTATAGACGGCCGGTTAAACAAATTCTACGAGGATAACGTCCTCGTGGATCAGCCATTCGTCAAAGACCCGACAAAAACCGTGGGTGAGCTTGTGGCCGAGAAGATTGGTTCGATCAAGGAAAATATCTCGATCCGTCGTTTTGCCCGCTTTAAGATGGGCGAGGGCATCGAGAAAAAAGCTGATGACTTTGCGGCCGAAGTAGCCTCGATGGTTGGGTAAGATACACCCCAGGGCTCAGAGTTGCGGGTTACAAGTTAAAGAGGTGACCACGTGGAGCTTGGAGCGGGAACTCAAAACTATGCCAGCCGTTTATAAACGAGTTCTTCTTAAGCTCTCCGGCGAAGCCCTCATGGGCTCGCAGAACTACGGCATCGACACGGCGGTCGCAAAAACGGTCGCAAGTGAGATAAGGGGCGTCCATGAACTCGGTGTCGAACTCGCGATTGTCGTGGGCGGGGGCAACATCTTCCGGGGCGTATCCGAGTCGGCCGGGAACATGGATCGGGCCGCTGCTGACTATATCGGGATGCTCGCGACCGTCATGAATGCGGTAGTCCTCCAGGACGCTCTAGAACAGATCAATGTGCATACGCGGGTGATGTCTGCCATCGAGATTCCGCAGCTCGCGGAGCCATTCATCCGGCGTCGCGCCATTCGCCATCTCGAGAAGCAGCGGGTGGTGATCTTTGCAGCCGGCACCGGCAATCCGTATTTCACGACAGACTCGGCTGCCGCGCTTCGCGCACTCGAGATAAAAGCAGACGTCATCTTAAAGGGCACAAAGGTCGATGGCATCTACACAGCCGACCCCATGAAGGTGCCGGATGCGGTGCGATTTGACAGGATCAGCTATCAGGAAGTTCTTGAAAAGCAGTTGAAGGTCATGGATTCATCTGCGATTTCGCTTTGTATGGACAACGATTTGCCGATAATGGTATTTAATATGCGTACCGGCGGCAATATCGCGAGGGCCGTCAGCGGTGACCTCTCGATCGGCACACTGGTCGGTGAATAGAAGCAATATGAGTGCTCAAAATATCGTAAAAGAAACCGGACCAAAAATGGATCAGGTCGTCGAAGACTTCAAGCGAAAGCTCGGAAACATTCGGACGGGCAGGGCAACCGTCGGCCTTCTCGATCCGATTATGGTCGATTATTACGGCAGTATGACGCCCCTTAATCAGATGGCTAGTGTCGCCGTCCCCGAGCCTCAGACGATGACCGTACAGCCGTGGGACGCGAGCGCACTAGGCGCCATCGAGAAAGCTATTAACGCCGCAAATCTCGGCTTGACGCCTTCGAACGACGGCAAGATAATTCGCCTCTCGGTGCCGGCGCTCAACGAGGAGCGACGCAAACAGTTCGCCAAGCAGGTTCACGAAATCGCCGAGGAGCATCGGATTGCAGTTCGCAACATCCGTCAAAAGCACAACGACGTCCTGAAGAAGATGCTCAAGGATAAGGAGATATCGGAAGACGACGAACGCGGTGCTCTCGACGATGTTCAGAAATCGACGAACACTTACATCGCCAAGATTGACGAGCTTTCGAAAAATAAGGAAGCGGAAATAATGAGCGTCTAGGCGTCGGGCGAAGGCAAATCCAAAGGCTCTCGAATCGTAAGATTCCGAGAGCCTTTTTTTGCTTATCGCGGCTTTGTTGTCTTACTGATTCCTAGCGGGACTCGCTATCGCCCGATCGAGCTCGCGCTTGATGTCCTTACAGCGTTTGGTCATCTCGCCGAGGTTGTTTTTATTGTCTTCGATAGCCTGCTTGACTGATTCTTTGATACTACTCACCGCGTAATTCTTAGCGGCACGTACAGCAAAATTATCTTCCGGGTTGTCCGTATGTGTAACGAGTGAATCGACCACCTCATCGCACTCGCGCACACCTGTCTTCCCTACCGCGATGTTGGCGTTGGGGCTCGCGCCGGTAGTCGCATTTGCTTGAACCGAGTTCGATGCTGGACGATTCGCGGGCGTGTTCGTTTTCCCAGATTCGTTGAACGGGTTGATCGACCCGCAACCGAGCACGGCTGCAAAGAGAGCGGCTGCGGATAAAAAAGCGGCAAGCTCATTCCTCATAACGTCGGAGCACTGGACGACGGCCCGCCGGTAAAGTCATAGATCACGAAAAGGTTCAGCGCGTTATCTCTTATCTCAGCACGGACGTCCTGAACATTCGCCTTAAGGACGCCGGCAGCCGAGACGATCGGTGCATTGATCGCAATCTGCTGGCCGGAGAGAATCGCGATCGGATTTACGCGGTTATTTAGCGTCGTCTGTACTATCGGCGTCACAAAACCGCTCAGTATGGGGTTCACGCCGTCCAGATTGACCGTTTCGACATTTATCCGCCCGAATACCGATTGCAAGGCAGCGTCGTAACGCAATTCCAGATTTGCCTGCGCCCAGCCGGTAAAATTCAGACAGCCAATCGGCGAATTGTAGCTTCCCGAAAATGCGAGCGGTGCTGAGATCTGGTTATTCTCGAATCGGACTGCAGTCGCAACTCCGCTCCCCTCTGGAAGTACGGTGATACGTCCATCGCAGGCCTCCGACTGAAAGGCCGCCTGCCAGATGCGTGGCTCATTACTCTGTCCCGAGGCGGCCAACTGAAAGGCCGGGTCGTTCATGTCTCGAAAGATCACAGCAAGTACCTGATTGAAGAAATCCTGCTTGAGCGTGATCTGCGCCGTCCCCGCTTGCTGGGTCGCGTCGGGAGGCTGAATCGGCGAGCCCGGATTCTGCCCGGCCCGCGGCACCCCAACAAAGAAATAAAACACCAGCGCGCCGCCGATGAGCATCCCGATTATCAGACCGATTAAAATCTTTGGCATAGATTATGGCGTTGGTGTCGCCAGCGACTGCACCGACTTAACGACCTGACCGAGAACTGCCGCGATCGAACTAAAGATAATATCGACCTGTGCGCGAACCTGATCCGACTCAATCTTTTCAAGCCCCGTCGGCTCATCAAAGAGCGTTGCCGGTGCGTCGCTTCGTAGGTCCGTCATCTCGGTCACTACTTTCAGTCCACTTACGCCCTGCACATTTCCGCCGCCCGTAGATTGCGACGTCGTCTCGGAGCGGAGCGGAAGCCCGGTTTCCTTATCGACGATTAAGAATGACTCAGTCGCAACCTCGCCGGCACGCGTCTGGGTGTTTGCGGTTGCATTGTAGCGATATTTGATCACATCGCGGCCGTTATATTTTTCCTCACCGACACGCTCAACTCCGCGGACAAACTTGACCTGGGCGACGATCTGCTCCGGCATCAACATTCGCCGAACATCGAACCCGAGCGACTGACGATCGAGCTCGGCAAACTGGCGTTTCTCGGGCAGGATCAAATAATTCTTGCCGCCCTTGTCGAGAAAGATCACACGGCCGCCAGCCGGCATCGCAAACTCCATCCGCCTGTCGTCGCCGCCGCGTGCGACCTTGGCGCTGATAGGCGGCAACGCCGTGGCCTGCGCACCGACCGTTTCGAAACGCATCGTTACCGTGGCCTGATAGGCCTCCGGTTCCTTTGTTTCAACTACAGCTCCCACCGCAGAATTCGAATTAGACGCGACCGAGTTGGCCGTGTTTGTATTCGCCCCATTTGCGTTCGTTACGACGACGCTGCTGTTTGTAACGCCTGGCTGCGGCCCGCACCCAAGCAAAAGCCCGCTTCCGGCTAGGACGACGGTCTGCCAAAGTAATCTATTCCTCATAGCGATAGCTCCCCCATTTTTTTTCAGTCTCTCCTGAGATTAGCAAATTTCTCGATCAATTTCTTCTGCCCGAATCCGGGAAAGCTGATCGTCAGCTTTACATTATCTCCGCTTCCCTCTCGTCGCAGAACTAAACCCTTACCGTATCGCTCGTGGGTCACGTGGGATCCGGGAACAACGCCCGTAGCCGACACTGATGGAGACGACGATCGCGGCGGGGATGAAGGTTTGGGCCGCGCGGCCACAGGAGGCGGCTCTACAGATCTGGAAACGGTTGGCCGCGGCGATGCGGATTCTCCAACGCCTTTCTTTTTGAAAAACTCGGCCACCGCGTCCGCATTGTCGTACGTCTTGCCCGTGTAAACGGCTTTGGGTTTTTGTGGCACGGTCTCTCCGCGAAGCGACGATGGCATTGCCTTTGCCGCAATCGTCGTCGAACTCCGCGCATACGAGAGCCACGACGCTCCGTGAGAAAGATCCTCCACTAATTCAAGGGGAAGCTCGTTCAAAAACTGGGATGGTTCGGAGGCAAACTCCTCGCCGTACGTACGACGGCGCATCGCGTGGGTGACGTAAAGGATTTTTTCGGCACGTGTGATCGCGACGTACGCGAGCCGACGCTCCTCTTCCAGCTCTTTCGGGTCGTCGATCGATCGCGAATGCGGAAAAATACCATCCTCGAGTCCGACGAGAAAGACCACCGCGAATTCGAGTCCTTTCGCCATGTGTACCGTCATCAAGGTGACGCCTGCGGATGCATCGTATCGGTCCGTATCAGACGTGAGGGCCGCGTGATCGATAAAATCGCGTAGCCCGTTCTCCTCTTGCCTATCGTAATCAACCGCCGCGTTTACGAGCTCCTCAAGATTCTCAAGACGCATCGCCGACTCGTCCGAGTTTTCAATGCGAAACGCGTTTGCGTAGCCCGTGTCCTCTATCGCAGCAACCACAACGTCGGTGACCGCCTTGTCACCATCCGCGGCGACATTTATCACTCTAATGAGCTTCTCTACGACCTCGCGAAATGAGCGAAAAGCTTCCTTCGCACGAGGCGTTAGTTTTGCATCTGTCGAAATGTCGTTATCGGTCAGTGTCGCGAGCGCCATCCATAGGGACGAACCGTTTGCCTTCGCGTACCGCTGCAGTTCGTCAAGACTTGTCTTCCCAATGCCGCGAGCAGGAGTGTTGACGACGCGAAGCAGCGCGAAATCGTCGAATGGATTCATCGCGAGTTTTAGATATGCGATCACATCTTTGATTTCCGCCCGCTCGTAAAATGAGAAGCCGCCTACGATGTTGTAGTCGATCCGCATCCTGCGCAGCGCTTCTTCGAAAAGTCGTGATTGAGCGTTCGTGCGATACAGGACGGCGATTCGCTGGCTGGCATTTCGCCGGCGATGCTCCTCTATCTGCGAAGCAACAAATCGCGCCTCGCCGTCGGCATCGTATGCCTGAAAATAAAAGACCCTCTCGCCCCCGTCATTCGCTGTCCAGAGCTTCTTTTTCTTCTGGTTGACGTTGTTCTCGATGATCGCGTGAGCTGCGTCGAGGATGGTCTGGGTCGAGCGGTAATTCTGTTCGAGTAATATTACCTTCGCGGTGGGGTAAGCCTCTTCGAAACCCAGGATGTTCCGAATATCGGCCTGCCGAAAACCGTAAATGCTTTGAGCGTCGTCGCCCACGACGCAGATATTCTCTTGCTTCTCGGTCAGAAATTTGATCAGAGCGAATTGCAGTGCGTTGGTGTCCTGATACTCGTCGACGAGAATGTATCGGTACCGCTCGTTATATTTTTCTCGGGTCTCTGGCGAAACACGGAGCAGCTTCACAGTCTTTATGAGTAGATCATCAAAGTCGAGTGCGTTCGCGGTCCGAAGACGCTCGTCGTACATCTTAAACACCTTGGCGACGGCAGCGCGCTTTTCGTCATCGTACTCGACTTTCGCGGCGAACATTTCGTGGTCCTCGCCGCGATTCTTTTCAGAGCTGATCGCACCTCGAACATAACGCGGCGTGATTTTCTTCTCATCCAAACCGAGATCCTTGAGACACGCCTTCACGACTTTGTTCGAGTCGTCGGTGTCGTAGATGGTAAACGACTTTTTGTAGCCTTCGTCAAGTTTGTCGATATCTTGACGGAGAATCCGCACGCAGAGGCTGTGAAATGTTGCGATCAGCGGACGCGAGTTTAGTCTCTCGTCCTTCAGCAGCTCATCAACCCTTGAGCGCATTTCGCCGGCAGCCTTGTTAGTGAAAGTGACGGCGAGAATATTATGCGGCGCGACTTTCTCGGCCGCGATAAGATACGCGATGCGAACGGTGATAACACGCGTTTTACCTGAACCGGCACCCGCGAGTATGAGTAGCGGGCCCTCGGTAGCCTTGACAGCCTCTACCTGCTGGGGATTTAGCGACGAAATTAACTTCATTTGATGAGAGCTTGTATTTCCTTAAAATGCTCATGCCGCGAGTCGCTCATAAGCTCGAAGAGCGCCATCTCGATCGACGAAGGTACCGCGCCTGCAAGCTTCATCTTCGCCAGCCCAGCCTGCTTGTCGTGCTCGAACCGGGATGCGACACAGTCTTCGAGCACGTGGACTGCAAAGCCTCCGTCGATCAGGTCGTGAGCTGTCTGGTTGACGCAGACGTGCGTCTCAACGCCGCAGATGACCACAGTGGTCGTACCCTTGTCTCTCAACTGTTCTATGAAGCCATCGCCGCCGCATGAGCTGAAGGCGGTTTTCTCGATGACCGTAAACCCGTCAGGCAGAATCAGCGCAATCTCTTCAGCGGTTCTCCCCAGCCCTTTCGGATATTGTTCGGTCACGATCACCGGAACACCCAACATCTGAAAACCACGGACGGCAATAGAGGCGCGGCTGGCGATCAGAGCAAAATCTGGAATCGCCGTGCGAAACGCTTCCTGCACGTCGATTACCACGAGGGCTGTTGATTTTGGATCAAGTACGTTTGCGTGTGACATCTTCCCTACCACCTACTGCCCGCCAACTTCTGTCTTCTGACTTCTGGCTTCTGGCTTCTGGCTTCTTCTTTCTTCCCGCTGCCGCATTTCCTTGCGATAGGTGCGGACAAAGAAATACATCGCAATTCCGGAAAGGATAAGCGTGAGCACCATCATCCCGATGATGAAGAATATCTCTGAGCGGCCAGAACCGGGCATTCCTCCAGTGTACAGTGAACATCGTACAGTGAAAAGAATGCGCCTCAGGCGCCTCTTCACTATTCACTATTAACTATTAACTATTAACTAGGCGGCTGATCCTCGGGAAATGCGTCCGCACCGTCGTCGAGCAGACGCGCGCGGTAGACTTCGGGGAGCGTCTTCACTTTATGATTCCGATCCGTGACGAGATGAAGCGTTTCACCCTCTGCGACGAGCGTATCGTCTGCGGCCCGATAGACTTCGTAATGAAACCTGAGTGAGCGGCTCCGAGCCTCGGCGACCTGCGTGCGGACCGTGAGAACATCTTCGTAGTACGCTGGCGACTTGTACCGGCAATAGCTTTCGGCAACGACGAGAAGCGCGTCACCTTCCTCTTCCATCTCGCGATACGAAAATCCGCGAGCCCGGCATAGGTCGCTTCGGCCTACCTCGAACCAGACCAGATAGCTCGAATGGTGAACGATTCCCATCTGATCCGTCTCAGCGTACCGGACGCGAATCTCCGTCTCGTGAAATGTTTCCATAGCAGTTGTCGGCTATCAGCCGTCAGTTGTCGGATCGGATTTTACTGACAACTGACAACCGACCACTGGAAACTGATTTTGGCTGGGAGACAGGGAGTCGAACCCCGATAGGCAGATCCAGAGACTGCAGTCCTACCATTAGACGATCTCCCAGCGCTCCATCTAATTTACGAACCAGCAGCAAATGTTGTCAAACCGCACTCCCTCTACAAGTTAATTGGCCGAGGCTTGGGTTCCCATGCCAAATTATCGATATTTCGTCTTGGGTTAGCTGGAAAGGAACTTAACCAGCCGGCGTCCCAGCTTGTCGATGTCCTGTGTTTCGCATTCCCAAACTGTCAACACCTTATAGCCCGCCGACCTATATAGCTTTATATACACCTTATCCCGTCGAACATTGGCGACCCGTTTCGATGTCCAATAATCGGCATTAGTTTTCGGTGTAACAGTCCCGCGCTTGCATTTGTGCATATGCCAGAAGCATCCGTGTACAAGTACGATCCTGTTATGCCTTGGCAAGACAATATCGGGCTTTCCAGCTAGTTTTTTGTGATGGAGGCGGAAGCGGTAGCCTAGCGAATGCAGGATCGAACGGACAGCTATTTCGGGCTTTGTATCGCGACTACGGATATTCGCCATATTCCGCGCCCGTTGTTCTTGCGTAAGGTTGTCGGCCATCGTCTAGTAAGCATTTGAAAAGTCCATAAAATACGTTTCGTCGTCAATCTTCCAGAAGCACACGTCGGAACGCCCATAACGATCCAAATCCTCTTTTTGGACAGCCTCTCCTAAGTCCACCGCCAGACGCTGACGAAAATATTTGCCCATTACGCTGTTGTCATCCGGCGTGTGGATGGCCTTGCCGTGGTCCTGCGCCCTTGCGCAATGTAGCGTCTTGTTATCATCAGTAAGCACGGTGAAACGCGCCGGACGCTGCGGGAAAAAATCTACGTGATATACGACGGACGGCAATTTAATGTAGGCCTGATTCGGCTCGCGGCCGTCGCGCTGTCCCCAGTTCAGTCCCGATGACTGCGGCAGTGTGCCGTCGTTCGCAAGGAAACTGATACAGACCTGCGGTAAGGCGGTCAGGTCTGCTTGTCCTGACGCGGTCTGCAATGCTTCGGCCGCTTCCGGCGGCACATGCGGTAGACCAAGACGGCGGGTCAGTAACTTGTCATTGTAAATTTGAACCAGCTGATCCGCATCATTGTGGTTGCAATAGATGCTTTCAGCCGCAATGTTCGTTATGTAAGTGTCACACAAATTCGGATCACACGGAGCGAGCACTTCACGCTGTTTTCCGAACGCATTCTGTGTATAGTTCGCGGAGCCGGCAAACGCGGCAAGCGGCTTTTGATCCTTAAGCCAAACGTACACCTTCGAATGCACAGCGGGCGGGCGGTAGATATAGCTACACTGGAAAAAGTCTTTCGCTGATAAGTCCTGAAAGCCCTTGTGATTTGTGAGCGAAATGCCGTCGACGACAGGCATCCCGACAATAAGCTCCACGCACACAAACTTCTCAAGATTATTGAGGGATTCGATGTGCCGCAAGGCCATTGCGGGTGTTGCATAGCCCGACAAAACGCGCAGGGTATCCGCGCCCGCCAGGACAGGTTTTATTAGGACTTCTTCAAATAGATCAGATGTAATCAAGCGGTTTTGAATAACGGTTGTTCAAATACGATGTTCGGTGCAACCGATGCATATTCGGTTCGCGCAAACGTTTTCAGGATACTTTCGAATATTATCTTAACCCCCTTCGGTGGTACAGCCATCCCAATTTGTTTCCGAACGCTTTGCGTTGATCCGCAGAAAAAGTAGTTATCGGGAAAAGTTTGCAACCTCGCCCGTTCACGATTGTTCAAGGCACGGGGTTCTTCCCAATGGTAAACATACGTCCCACCGCCCCCGCTGCCCGTCACCGTGTAAGAAGGTTTGTCAGGATGTAGACGCCGATATATTAAGCTAATCTTTGCCGCTTTAACGTTGAGCTGTAGGTCAATGGGGATGTCCGCAGTAAACGCATTTTGGCCCGGCTTAATGTAATTAAGACGATCCATAACCGTTTGTGAATTCTTCATCCTTTCCTGATTCGGTGCGTCCGCAGGTATCGGCGGCACGGTCAGGGCTGACCTGGCCGATACGTCCGCTTCGTTGAAGGGTTCAGGCGAAGGAACCTTAAAGGTCAAATTCAAATCCTCGCGGATGCCAACGATAATAATTCGGTGGCGCGCCTGAGGAACACCGTATCGTTCGAACTTGTAAAGATGCGGAACTACGGTGTAGCCCGCGTTCGAAAGGTCATTCAGGATTTTTCCGAAAATGTTACCGTCGTTCGAATTACGAAGCCCGCCGACATTTTCGGCAAGAAACCACTTAGGCTTGAAATGTTTCAAGGCGTCGACGCCGTATTTATATAGCGGCCCGTATACACCTTCGATCCCCTTTTGTTCACCGACGACCGAAAAGTCATTGCAAGGAAATCCGAAGGCGAGCCCATCGATTCCCGAAATCTTTTCGAGCGCCGAAAAGCTGAGTTTACGTATATCTTTGCACACGACCGTTTCGGGGTCGTCGGGACAGATGTTTGTCCGATAGGTTTCGCAAGTTTCCTTGTCGTAGTCCGTCGCCCAAACGTGCTCTATTGCGTAGGCTGTACCGTCTGGCCCTCGGAAAGAAGCTGTTTTGGCCGCGATAGCCAAACCGCCAGGCCCGCAGAAAAGTTCTCCGAAACGAAAAATCATATCTTTGTGGTTTTAGCCGTGACCGTAGCTTTCTCGTCAGCATATGTTAGTACCGGTCGTGTTGCAAGCTTGAAACGTGAGGTGGCGGAGAGCGAACCTAGTTGGTGTCGTGCCTCGATCTGGCGCATCGCATCGTACCGCGACGCTGTCGGCCCGCCTTCGTATTTCTCCCATGCTCGGTCAGGACTCATAAATCAAGTAGTCAGAAGTCAGTAGTCAGAAGCCAGTAGTCGGTAGTCAGTAGTCGGGAGTTTCCGATTGTCGGCTTTTGGTTTTCGTCACTCATCACTCGTCACCCGCCACTCATCACTGCCCTCTGTCCGCTGACCACTGTCCACTGTCCACTTCCGGCTGTCGTATACTTGCCTCATGACCCTCGACGCCGAAATCCTCAACAACCGCCAGGCCTATTTCGAGTTTCATATACTCGATAAGTTCGAGGCCGGGGCGGTTCTTGTTGGAACTGAGGTAAAAAGCATCATGGCCGGGCGGATTCAATTAAAAGATGCCTATGTCACAATCCGCGAAGGCGAGGTCTGGCTATTCAACGCGCATATTTCGCATTATTCTCACGGAAACAAACAGAATCATGATCCACTGCGCTCTCGCAAACTGCTTCTCCATCGTAAGGAGATCGTAAAACTGGAAAAGGAAACTACGCAGAAGGGCATGACCCTCGTGGTGACCCGGATTTACTGGAAGAGTGGACGCATAAAATTTGAGATCGGCGTCGCAAAGGGCAAGAAACTCTATGATAAACGTGAGACCGAGATGCGAAAAACGATAGAGAAAGAGACCATGCAGCAGTTGAAACAAGGAACAAGATAAGTTATAGATAGTAAACGCTTTCGTGACGAAACAAGCATAAAATATTAGAGGTGTAGATGAAATTCGCTGGGATATCCGGAAATTTTACCGAGGCAAATGTCGAAGCGCTCGCGGTCGCCGTGTTCAAAGACGAAAAGGCTTCGCGCGGCGTACTTCGAGAATTGGACAAGTTGACCGGCGGTCTCATCGCGGCCGTAATCGCAAATGAGCACTTCAAGGGCGATATCGGCGACACGGCGTTGCTGCGATTCCAGAAGAAGGGCAAGGTCAAGGCAACTCGCCTAATGCTCGTTGGCGTCGGGGCCGAAGACGAGTATAAGACTCATTCCGTCGCTCACGTCGCCGGTGGCGCCGCAAGATATCTTCGAAAGCGAAACATTGAATCCTTTGCGCTCCTGCCCCGAGCTGAGGGCGACGCGATCGCGATCGCTCAGGCGGCCGTGCAGGGCGTCATTACCAGCCAATTCGAACTCGACAAGTACAAAACCCAGGACAAAAAATCCGGTGCTCTGACTAACTTCGTCATCAGTATCGAGGGTGCCGAAAGCGCCGCCCTGAGAAAGGGCGTCGAGACCGGCCAGGCCGTGGGCGATTCTATGAATTTCACCCGCGATCTCGCAAACGAGCCGCCAAACATTCTTCAGCCCACCGAGATGGCCAAGCGCGCACGGGCGATGGCACGAGAAGTCGGTCTGAAGTGCGAAATCCTTGACGAGGCCCAGATGTCAAAGATGGGTATGGGCTCGCTGATGAGCGTTTCGCTGGGCTCCGCACAGGCCGCTAAGATGATCGTCCTTCGTTACACGCCGTCAAAATCGACCGCTAAGAAGGGTGAACTCCTGGCTCTCGTCGGCAAAGGAATTACGTTCGATACCGGCGGCATTTCGATCAAGCCTTCCGAGGGCATGGAAGCGATGAAATACGACATGTCCGGCGGAGCGACAGTCCTTGGCACGATGCGAGCGATCGCCCTATTAAAGCCAAGCATTCCGGTGCTGGGTATCGTGGCCGCTGTCGAGAATATGCCCGATGGTGCGGCCTCGCGTCCGAGTGACGTGGTTACCGCGATGAACGGCAAGACCGTCGAGATCCTTAACACCGACGCTGAGGGTCGACTGATCCTCGCAGATGCCGTCGCCTATGCAGAGAAACAGGGAGCGACTCGCATCGTTGACATGGCGACACTGACAGGTGCAGTGATAATTGCTCTCGGCGATATAAACACCGGAATTATGGGCAACGACCAGAAACTTATCGATGAGATAGTCGCCTGCGGAAAGGATTGCGGCGAGGGGTTTTGGCAGCTTCCACTCGGCAAGGAATACTCGAAACAGATCAAATCCGAGATCGCGGATATCAAGAACATCGGCCCGCGCGGCAAGGCCGGCACGATCATGGGAGCGGTCTTCATTGAGGAGTTTGTCGACAAAGCAAAGTGGGCTCATCTCGACATCGCCGGCACGGCTTGGTCGGACGCAGTAAAACCGCACCAGGCGAAAGGCCCGACCGGCGTGGCTATAAGGACACTTCTAAAGCTCGTTGAAAATTCGCAGTAAGTTATAAATGAAAATTCACGAATATCAGGGCAAGGCGATTCTCAAGGAATTCGGCGTGCCCGTTCCGCGCGGCATCATCGCTCACACTCCTGAAGAGGCCGAAAAGGCTGCCATCGAACTCGGCACCGACATTGTTGTCGTCAAGGCGCAAATCCACGCGGGCGGCCGCGGTAAGGGCGGCGGCGTAAAGCTCGCGAAATCGCCTGCCGAAGCGAAACAGATCGCGGGCGACATGCTCGGAATGATGCTGGTCACACACCAGACCGGGCCTGAGGGACGCGAAGTCAAGACGCTCCTTGTCGAAGAAGGACTGCCGATTGACCGCGAGTTCTATCTCGCCGTCACACTGGATCGAGTTACGGGGCGCAACGTTTTCATGGCGTCGTCAGCGGGCGGAATGGATATCGAGAAGGTCGCCGAGGAAACTCCTGAACTAATTTTCAAAGAACAAATCGATCCATCTATCGGGCTTCGCGGTTTTCAAGCACGCAAGCTCGCGTTCGGTCTTGGCATTCCGAATGACCTCGTCAACCAAGCGGCGAAGTTTATGCTCTCACTCTACGACGCGTACGAGAAGATGGACGCGTCGCTGCTCGAGATCAATCCGTTTCTGCTCACAACGGACGGCCGCCTGATTGCACTCGACGCTAAGGTCACTTTCGATGACAATGCGATGTTTCGCCATAAGCCGTACGAGGAGTTGCGCGACCTCGACGAGGAAGAGCCACTCGAGATCGAGGCGTCAAAGCACGATCTCAACTACATCAAGCTCGATGGCAACATCGGCTGTATGGTGAACGGTGCCGGTCTCGCAATGGCGACGATGGACATTATCAAACTTGCTGGCGGCGAACCGGCCAACTTCCTCGACGTCGGCGGCGGTGCTTCGCAGGAGCGCGTAGAGCAGGCATTCAAGATTCTCTTGGCCGATACCAACGTAAAAGCCGTACTCATAAACATCTTCGGCGGCATTGTTCGCTGCGACATGGTCGCTAACGGAGTCGTCGCGGCCGCGAAAAATCTCGGCGTGTCGATCCCGATCGTCGCCCGCCTCGAGGGCACGAACGTCGAAGAAGGCCGGCGCGTCCTCGCGGAATCAAATATCGGCATCATAACCGCACAAGGCATGAACGACGCCGCGAATAAGGTCGTGGCCGCAGCCGGTTAACTTAAGTTTTTAATCGAGTCAATAGGGGCACGAATGCGAGTGACCTCGGATTCGTGCCATTCCTCTTTTCAGAGTGTCCGCGCCTTACGCCGGGACCTTTCGTGCTATTTCACGATCCCAATTTCTGTGCTGAGCAATGGCTGCGACAAACTTTTTAGCAGCTTTCGCCCCATCGTCCATAACGATTACGCCACTGTCATTTTGCGCCTTCCCCGCGAATGTGTTGTCGATGAAGGGGCCGCTTCCCGCGGTCGCACAGACCGCTTTGCAATGCTTGAAAGCCTCGTTGATAAAGTGGTGTGCGTCCGCCTCGCTCGCGAGAGCGTCGATACTATCTGAACCGCCGGGCACATAAACGGCGTCAAATAGAACGGAGGCCGCCGTCAAAAAACTGAAGTCTGCCGCAACAGCCTTTCCATCAGCGGTACGTATTATTCCCTGACGGGGTGCGACCGTCTTGAGCATCGCACCGCGCTCGAGCAGTGCTGTCTTCATCGCTTCTAACTGGTCGCCGTCGAATCCGTCCGCGATCAGCGCCGCAACCTTCCGAGTCTTGATCGTATCCTTAACGGTGTCGGCCATACTGAGCGGCCCGGATATTGTCGGCTTCGTGATGAACTTCTTCGGCTGGACCGATTTCGGATTAGTATCGGCGCCAAACGACTGATTCATCGGCATCTCGGGTTTAGGTACAGGGAAGCCGAGTCCGTCCGCAACCTGTGCAGCGAGCCCCTTGTCAATCTGTGACAGGATTCCAACCATCCGCGCCCGGATCGCCGGAATCTCCACCTTGCCGAGCTCGAACCGGAGAGCGTCGACAATATGTTTCTTTTCCGGCTCCGACTGACTGTTGAAGAATAGTGTGGCCTGACTGAAGTGATCGTGAAAACTCGGGCTGCGTGCGCGAATCTTCTTAGCATCGATGCGTTCCGGAAAACTTGTAAATCCGCCGTCCTTCATCGCCGCCTGAAACGGACAACCGCCGGCAATCGAATTCGGCTCGTAGCTAACTCTGCCGGTATTGATCGTCTGACGCATAGAGCCATCGCGCTGATTGTTGTGGACGGGAGCGATTGGCCGATTGATCGGTATCTCATGAAAATTAGGCCCACCCAGGCGAATCAACTGTGTGTCTGTGTAGGAAAAAAGCCGACCTTGCAGCAGCGGATCGTTTGTAAAATCAATGCCCGGCACCACATGGCCGACATGGAATGCAACCTGTTCTGTCTCGGCGAAGAAATTGTCCGTATTGCGGTTGAGCGTGAGTTTCCCGATTCGCTGGACGGGGACGAGTTCTTCCGGAATGAGCTTGGTCGGGTCGAGCAGGTCGAACTCAAATTTATGCTCGTCCGATTCTTTCACCAACTGAACGCCTAGCTCCCATTCGGGAAACGCCCCCGACTCGATCGCTTCCCACAGGTCACGTCGATGAAAGTCCGGATCTTTCCCTGAGATATTCTGTGCCTCGTCCCATGCGACGGAATGTACCCCTAATAGCGGCTTCCAGTGAAACTTAACGAAGGTCGATTTATTCTGCTCGTTTATGAAACGAAACGTATGGACTCCGAATCCCTCCATCATCCGGTACGAGCGCGGCAGCGCCCGGTCGGACATGACCCACATAATCATGTGAGCGGATTCCGGCATCAATGAGATAAAGTCCCAGAAAGTATCGTGGGCGGAGGCCGCCTGCGGCATCTCGTTATGAGGTTCGGGCTTGACGGCGTGGATGAGGTCCGGGAATTTGATCGCGTCCTGGATAAAGAAAACGGGAATATTATTTCCGACGAGATCGAAGTTCCCTTCGTCCGTGTAGAACTTAACTGCAAAGCCCCGTGCATCACGTGCGAGATCCGACGAACCGCGCGATCCGGCAACGGTTGAGAAGCGTACAAAAACCGGCGTCTCGCGCTTCGGATCCTGCAGAAAGCCGGCCTTTGTGACCTTCTCCATCGACTCGTATACCCGGAAAACTCCATGCGCGCCTGAGCCGCGGGCATGCACGACGCGTTCGGGGATCCGCTCGTGGTCGAAGTGCGTGATCTTTTCCCGGAGAATGAAATCCTCGAGCAGCGAGGCTCCGCGCGCTCCGGCCTTGAGCGAATTCTGATTATCGTTGATTCGAACGCCGTGATTGGTCGTTAAGAACTCGTCGACGCCGTCTTCACGGTTCATATCGAGATCCAACTGCTTCTCAGTTACGTTCAGGTTTTTCTTCTTGCTTGGCATTGTTATATGTTTCCCGTTATCAGAATAGATCCCTAGTTATATGCAGACTCGGCGGAGGCGAGGAACCGCTCTTTTTCAAACTCCATTTCTTCACCGAGCTCTTCCCACTCCTCTGTAGAGAACTGTGATTCCGCCATCGGAAACATCTCATTCTCCTCTTCCACGACGTGGTGACGGACGTCTTGGATCAGCTTAATGAGCAGCGGCTCAAATTTATCCTTAACTGCGGTCGCGACATCGAGCTCGCCGAGGAACACTTTCATTTGCATGTGCTCCTGTACCGCCTCCGACGTAAGCTCGACGAGTGCCTGATTCCCTCCCGCCTGCAAATGCGGATAGAAGACCGACTCCTCAACCCACGCGTGGGCCTCGAGCTCGCTCTTGATCTGCTTGAATATCGGAACGTGCTCACTCGCGGCAGACTTCTCGACTTTACGAAAAAGTCCCTCAACGGCCTTGTGATCGGCCTTCAATAATTGAACTGGATTCATATTTTGCTCCGTAATCTTCCCGCGAGTTTAGCTCGCCGATGCACCGCGTTCAGTATCGTAGGCGACAATTCTCTTGTGATCCGCTGCCGCGAATACAATCTGGCTGCGAAGCGGTGCGCCGATGCCGGCCCCGCCAGCACCTCGACGCTGAAATCACTCTGATATAATTGGCGACAAGGAGTTTTTAATTATGAGCACCAATTTTGCCGGCGTGGTTGACGAGGTTAGGCAACTTTCCCTTGAAGAAAGGAGAGAGTTGATCGATGTGCTCGAACAGTCAATCATTGAAGAACGCCGAGCGGATATACTTGAGAACGGCGAAGACGCGAAACGGGCTTTTAGAAAAGGCGAGTTGAAGCTTTACTCTGATGTTGATGACCTGATGCAGGCTTTGAATGATTAAGGTCTCGTATAACTCGTCGTTCAAGAGAGCATTCAAGCGAAAGCTCGTGACCGGCTCGGAACGCGAGGCGAGAGTGCGATCCAAAATCGCGCTGTTTCTTTACGATCCGTTCGACAAAGAGTTGAGAACCCACAAACTTTCCGGCAGATTAAAAGGCTACTGGAGTTTTAGCGTGGAATATGACCTGCGGGTCATTTTTTATTTTGAAGACGCCGAAACCGCCGTTTTCGTTGATCTCGGCACGCACAAGGAAGTCTATTAGTCGAGGCCGCCCGCCGCCGGGTAAAACGACCGCGAAGCACCGTCGAATCACCGCGAAGCTACTTCCAAACACCGCGAAGCTACTTCCAACCGTCGCGAAGTGCGTTCCAACCGCCCCGAAGCTCCTTCCGATCAAACCGAAGCTCCTTCCAAACGTTCCGAAGCGACTTCCGCCCGCCGCGAACCGTTTGACAGCCGCAAAAACGCGCGTATCATCGTAAAACCGCAGTATTCTCACGGTAAATCACAAAATTTGGAGGTTCCTCATATCTTATGAACGATAAAAACCGTCGCCGCATCGAGGCAGGCCAGCGTTGCCGTCAATGGATCGTCGATTACGCCGCTCTCATTCCGGGCGGCAGTGTGTTCGAGACCAAAACCGGAGAACTCACCGCTGCCGTCAACACTCTCGAAGACTTCGCCGGCCAACTCGAATCCGCTGTCGGCGAAGGCCTTAGCGCGACCGACGTCAAGGGTTCCGAGCGCGAAGACCTGCTCGAATTAATGGATGGGATTCGCGATGCCGCCAGGGCCGCCGAGCCCGATGTCCCGGGTACGCAGGATCGCTACCGCTTCGCACGCAACCTTTCGCACGAGGCCCTGCTCGCCGCGGGCCGCAGCTTTGCCCTCGGCGGTAATGACGATCAAGACCTGCTCGAATCCTATGGCGCACCGAGCAGCTGGCCCGTCAATACGACCGCCGCCTGCGATGCTTTCGAGGCCACCTTTGGTCAGCAGGCCTCCGCCCTGGGCGACCGCGTCGCTAAAAATGCCGAGATCAACGAAACGATCGAGACCTTTATGCAGCTCAAACGCACCATCAGCCTGATGGTCCCAAATATCCTCTCCGGCAACACCGGCGCCATCGCCGCCTGGAACTCCGCCGCCCACGTCGAAGCTCCACCGAAGAAGAAACCGACGCCACCAACGCCATGATTCGAAACGTGCCCTGAAAACCGTCCAGCAAGAACTCATCGCCATGATCGAGAACGCCGGATTCGAAGCTGTTGAAAGGGATACAGTTTATAACCGCGAGTGGCGTCAGCGTAAGTTTGTTGTTCAGTTTTACGGTGAGTGAAGTGTGGGTGATACGTTTGGATAGGGTCTGCTGTCATAACTTGTTAGTTATATGGAATGTAAAGTCTTAAGTCAGTTTTGGACACCCCTACTCACCCTTCTTGGGGTAATTGTCGGAGCTCTCCTGACGGGGATTCTTTCTCTTTTGAACTCCTACTTCCAGGCAACCGCGCAAACAGAGCGGGAAAAAAATAAATTGATTCTAGAAAAGCTAGAAGAGCTGTTTGGTAGTATCGAAGTCCTGCGAATTCACTTCAAAAATTCCTTCTTAATTCATCACCGATACTTGATTTTGACCGAGGATTTGCCTAAGGCAGCTCCTCCCGAAGAAAGTAATCCAATAGTAAAGATTCTCGGTTTAGCCTCATTTTACGCGCCTAATCTCAAGCCCCAACTAAACCAAATGGTCGAGGATGCATCCTTATTCTCCAAATTTCAGAAAGAGGTATTGTTGTACCTTGCTAATAAAAAGGTCGATCAGGGCGAGATTGACCGAATAATAAATCAAGGAAAGACGATAATGGAAAAAATAAACAAAAGCTGTCTCGATATGCAAAAGGATATTACCGATCTTTCGAAGAATCATCTTTATTGAATGGAGATAAAGTTATGCCAAGTTCAATTTCCTGTCCGGTTTGCGAAAACCTCTGCTCAACGGAAGCGGATGCGTGCCCTCGTTGTGGTCATCCGTTTAAGAGGCCAGTCGCGGCTGTGCCAGCGCTTTTTCAGCCGCCGTTCACCAGCGTCTACCGAGGATTGTCTTGGTTATGCATGACAGTCGCGGTTGTAGCAGGCCTTGCAGCCATTGTCGTTGGGTTACGACTAGTGTTCGAGAAATTAGAGTATTATCGGATCATGGAATTACAGGAGGGATTGATCTCACGCGTTGTCTGGTGTGTAATAGGTCTCGGGGGTTTCGTGTTTTTCCGATGGCTTTCAAAAGCTGGCGAGAGATATCGAAACCTGTAGTACCGAAATCGATACCACCGCGATTCAATTGACGCTGGCGCGAAAGAGACAATTCGATTCTCATTCACCGTGCGTTCCATATTTCGTCCTCGCCGAGCGGAACCTGAAAATCCGGGTTGGCCTGCGGTCTTGATCGCGGGTCATTTTACATTGCCGTTTGACTACACCTTAAGGTAGATTCGCCGGCGATACAGCAGCCACATCAGAACTAGCCAGATAAGGATAAAGATGACCGCGAAGGCGAGCGAGGCGTCGATCGGCTGCAAGACAGGCAGAAAGATATTCTGCATCGACCATCGCGAGAGCGAAACGGGCGAGCCATCGATTCCGGTCACGCGGTAGGCTGAGAGCATTCGGGCCGCGATGCCGGAGAAGACGAAAAGCGGCAACGCGTTTACCCCAAAAACGACAAACGGCCACGCCCATTTTTTGTAGCCCTTTAGATCGATCAGCCAGTAGCATGCGCCGAGCACAAGCAGTGCGAGTCCACTCGTGACGACGACATACGAACTAGTCCAGAGAGCTTTGTTGAGGGGCAAGTAGTACGACCAGATGTAGCCGACCGCGAGAAGAACGGTGCCGAAGAAGAACAATCCGGCAACCTTATTCAATGATGAATGGTGAATGATGAACGATGAATTAAGAGGGGGCGTTGATTCATCATTCTGCATTCTGACTTCATCATTTCGAGCGAACCAGCGTCCCGTCAACACGCCACTCAACGCCGTTACGATCGCCGGAATTGTCGAGAGCAGCCCTTCGGGATCGTAAACCTTGCCGCCGCGCCAAATATGATTCTCGGTGAGGATGAACCGGTCAAGATATGCAGCGAGATTACACGCCTTGTCGTCGATCGTCGTCACATCGCAACCGGGGACGGGAACGACGCTCATAATTAGCCAGTAACCCAGAAGCAAGATCACTGAGATTCCGACCTGCTGCCTCCACGTCGTATGCAGAAATAAAACTGCCGTGATGGCGTAGACCACCGCGATCCGTTGTAACACGCCCATTATCCTGAGTGTGCCGAAGTTGTAGGGTACGACGTTATATCCCGCGAGATTCATCCAGGCGATGCCCGCGAGCGCCGCGGCGAGCAATCCCAGCGCCCACCAAAATTTTCTCAGAAGCAGAAAGAAGAGCGACGCTGTAAGAAGCAGCCATACGAGCATCTTCGCGAAGTCCGGCGCATCGGTCGCTTGGAACTGGAAGAACGGCAATATCGACATCGCGGCGCCGAGCAGGTAGATCGAGGCCGCACGCGTGAGGATTTTTAGGTAGACGTTAGTAGAGAGCTTTGCGCGGCTGCTCTTTTCGCCATCATTTATCGCCGGGCGCCTGCCTAAGGATATTGCGATTGAAACGCCGACTATAAAAAGGAAGAAAGGAAAGATCCAATCGGTCGGCGTGAGGCCGTGCCACTCGGCGTGATTTAGCGGGCCGTACACTGGCGAGCCCCCGGGATTATTGACGAGCACCATTCCCGCGATCGTCATTCCGCGAAAAACGTCGAGTGATATCAGGCGACCTTCGGACATACTGACTACGGATCAACAAGCGACGAACTCAGATAAGAAATCTTAAGATCAGTATTAATCCGCGTCCATCTGTGCTTTTAATTTCTTACCAGCCGCTGCGCTGTCGAAGCGATGTTATATGAGCGGTGTGATGCAGCGAATGCCATGCGTAGAGCGCAAGGGCCGCGTCGAGCGTCCAGCGGCCCGTTTCGGGATGGATGAACTCGCGAGCGAAATCGGCCTCGGTCATCGAATCGAGTAACGCACTCCACCGCGCATGAACGCTGGCGGTCATCGAGAGTGATACGTCGACGGGAAGAGAATTGTCTGCGAGCTCGGCCCAGCGATCTTCGTAATAAGGCGTGATCGTCGGCGGCTCGTCCTCAGTCAACGCGAGTTTGAAACGCGTTAAGGAATTCGAATGCGAATCGGCGATGTGATGCACCGTCTGCCGAAGCGTCCATCCGCCGTTTCGATACGGCGTGTCGAGCTGCTCCTGATTAAGGGCGTCAACGGCGTGCGCGAGTTTGGAAGGCAAACTTCTGATCGTTTCGGTGTTTACCGCACGATCGGCGTACTGCTCTTTGGTAAATTGCCCGATTGGGAAGCGTGGATCTTCGCTCATGATATTCAATGTTTCGCCCTCACTTTCGCGCAGGGGTAATGCCTTATCCGCTGATGAAGTTTTCGAATCTCGTAAATTCTTTAAGGAACGCGAGCCTAATGGTACCTGTTGGTCCGTTGCGCTGTTTTGCGACGATGATTTCGGCGATGCCTTTATTCTCGTCGGTTTCATTGTAATAGTCTTCGCGGAATATGAATGCGACAACGTCGGCATCCTGCTCAATCGAGCCGGATTCGCGAAGGTCAGACATCAAAGGCTTTGGCGGATTTCTTGCCTCGGGTGCACGAGAAAGCTGTGAGAGCGCGACCACTGGAACGCTTAATTCTTTGGCAAGGCCTTTGAGTTCGCGTGAGATCTGCGACACTTCCTGCTGACGCGACTCGGTGCGCTTGCCGCCTGACATCAACTGCAGATAATCAACTACGACTAGGTCGAGGCCCTTCTGCTCGGCTGCGAGGCGGCGGCATTTCGCACGCATCTCGAGCACGGAAATTCCCGGCGTATCGTCGATGAAGAGACGCGCGTCCGAGAGCGTGCCGATCGCGCCCGCGAGGCGTTCCCACTCGTTGGTCATGAGATGCCCGGTGCGAAACCGATGCGCGTTGATGCGAGCCTCGGAGGCAAGCATTCTCGTGACGAGCTGCTCTTTGGACATTTCGAGCGAGAAGACCGCGACGATCGCGTTGCTGTTTAGCGCCGCATTCTGCGCAAGCGTGAGACACAATGCCGTCTTACCCATCGAAGGCCGACCGGCAACGATAATAAGATCAGTGCGTTGAAATCCCGACGTCAGATCGTCGAGCTCGTAGAATCCGGTGGATAGGCCCGTGATTCCATGCGAGCCGCCGCCCTCGGCGTGCTCGCGGACACGTACGATCACGCGCTCTGCAATAGGTGCGATGCGCGAAAAGCTCTGCGTCGTACGCGCTTCGGCGAGTTGAAAGATCTTCTGCTCGGCGCGATCCAGGACGGCACTCGCTTCGTCTTCTTCGGCGAGCGCTTCGCCAGTGATCGCGTTGCAGACACGGATCAGGTATCGCATCAGCGACTTGTCACGAACGACGCCGATGTATTCCGCTACATTTGTAAAATGTGGCAGTCCAAAGGTGAGGTTCGTTATCGCCGTCACGCCGCCGATAGATTCGAGCGAGCCTTCTTTCTTCAGCTCTTCGCCGATCAGGATGGGATCGATTTGCCGATCGCGTTCAAAAAGCTCGATCATCGCTGCGTAGACGCGACGATTCAGCGGCGAGTAAAAATCCTCGGGCTTGAGATGCTCGACCGCCTGGGCCATCACGGCGTTGTCAAGCAGGATCGCGCCCAAAATCACGCGCTCGCCTTCGCTGCTCGATGGAAGCGCTTTTTCGAGGTACTGCTCGCGTCGATTGTCAGGAAACGGACTCGCCATGGGAAGGTTTGTGGGGTAATTTTAGTCGCAAATGTATCGGCTGTCTAAGGACATTTTTCGAAAGCTCGTAAGGTCAAATGGATCGGGCAGTTACGCCAGATGCGACGTCCAAGCCGGAACAAAAAAAGCCGCGAACATATCGCGGCCTCTCTTATAACGACTTTGCGAGCCATCTCAAACCATTAGGCTTCCGGCGTCTCGCCCTCAGCCGTTTCAGCTGATGCGTTCGTATCCGAACCGGCGTCCGGTGTCGAATCGTCGGTTTCAGCCTTTGCTTTGCGACCCTTCTTTACGGACTTCTCTGCGTCTGCCTCGCCGCCTTCGGCGGTCACGGTCACCGGAATGTCGAGAGTGACGTCGCGGTGAAGTTTAACCTTTACGGTGAATTCGCCGGTCTCCTTGATCGCGTCCTTCATTACGATCTTGCGGCGGTCCGTTTCGTAGCCCTTTGCCTGCAGCGCCTCGGCGATGTCCATCGATGTGACCGATCCGAACAGCGTACCGCCTTCGCCGGCCTTCCGCTCGAATGCGAGTGAGATCGACGCCATCTGGTCGCGCTGCGATTCGGCGGTCGAGCGCTCGACGGCCGCTCGTTTCAGCAGGGCCTCTCGCTCTCTTTCGATCTGTTTAACGTTACCTTTTGTTGCGAGTGTCGCAAATTTTTGCGGCAGCAAATAGTTACGAGCGTAGCCAGCTTTTACCTTGACCACGTCGCCGCGACCGCCGATATTATCGAGGTCCTCACGCAATAAAACTGTGATGTTTGCCATGATGTTAGTTCCAAATTTGAAGTTTCAGGTTTCAAGTCAAACGCAGGCAGTTCCCGACCTGGAAACTAAAACGCGTGGAACTTGAAACTCTCCATTAGTCCGCAACAAACGGCAGCATCGCCATTGAGCGTGCCCGTTTGATGGCCGTCGAGATGCGGCGCTGATCCTTTGCTGAGATTCCCGAAATGCGACGCGGCATAATCTTGCCGCGCTCGGGGACAAACTGTCCCAAATATTCGATATCTTTCCAATCGAGGTAGTCGGGCACCATCTGGCGTGGACGGCGTCGCTGATATCGGCGAGGGCGATCACCGATCACGTCTTCGCCGACACCAAATCCGTCGCGGTCGTTTATTACTTCCATTTCACTATCTGCCATAAATCTGTTGTCAATGGTCGATCCTCGGTAGCAAGTTAATCTGAATGCCGCGAACGGCAATCGTTGATTAACATCTGGCTACTGAGCGTCCACTGCCTCCGCTTCTTCTACTTTGACTGTCGTCGCACGTGTCGCGCGCTTTTCGTTTCGGGCATCGCGTTTCGCCTTGATTGCCGAGGCCTTTTTACGATCCTCGTCGACGCGTACTGTCATATAGCGCATAACCATATCGTTGACGCGCATACGACGCTCAAGCTCGGCGATCTCCTGGCCCGTGCCGTTAATCTCGAACAAAACGTAATGACCTGTCTCTTTCTTCTCGATCGGATATGCGAGATTCCGAATACCGATGTCATCCATTCGAACAATCTCGCCACCCTCCTTCTCGATCAGCTTACCAACAGCCTCATTGAGCTTCTCGATTTTCTCCGCATCCGTTTCCGGATTGATGATATACATCACTTCGTAGGTTCTATTTGCCATATCTACTCCAAGTACAACTTTTTAACTAAACTTTCCCATTGCCTCGTCGACGCCGTTCGTGATTATCACGCCGATCGCGTCCGCTGCTCGCTCCAAAACGGCCGGCAACTCCTTTCTCTCTGCCGCTGAGAACTCAGAGAGCACGTACCTTGAGGCGTCGCGAATCTCGTACTCAGGGCCGATCCCGATACGCAGTCGGATGAACTCCTGAGTTTTCAACTGGTCCATGATCGACCTCAATCCATTCTGTCCGCCGTGACTTCCGTTCCGACGGATGCGAATCGTACCAAGCGGCAGCGCCAAATCGTCCGAGACTATCACCAGCGTTTCACGCGACCTCGGCGGCTTGGACACAAGGCAATTAACCGCCTCGCCGCTTAGGTTCATAAACGTCTGCGGCTTTGCGAGCTCGACGCCTTCGTTTTCAATGTCGCATCGGCCGACCAGCGAACTGCATTCACTCCGTCTTATGCGAGCATGTCCTTGCTCAGCAAGCAGATCGACGAGCATAAACCCGGCGTTGTGCCGCGTATTCGCGTACTCGCCGCCCGGATTTCCGAGCCCGACGATCAGCCAGCCTGACACTCGTTAGCTCTTGTCGTCGTCGCCGTCGCCGTCCTCTTCGGACCCCGGAGCCTCACCCGTAACCTCAGGCTCAGCACCCGCCTCGATCTGCGGTTCAAGCACTTCTTCGCTAACGATCACGATGGACGCGACGACCGTTTCTGGATCGTCGTGGATCTCGATACCCTCGCCAACTCTAAGATCCGAAACGTGAATCGAATGCTCTGACGTAAGGCTCAAGATGTCGACGTCGATCGAATCCGGCGTTTTCGCGGGCTCGCAGAGCACCTTGATTTCGCGCATGGCCTGCGAGAGAACTGCACCTTCTTCCTTCAATGCTTCCGGTTCTCCGATCAGGTGAATCGGGACGGTCATTTCGATCTTCTCGCCCTTTGAAAAGCGGCGAAGGTCAGCGTGCAAGAGCCGTCCGGTGACCGCGTCGATCTGTCGATCCTGAAAAATAACGTCGTCAGTCGCACCGGCGACGTCAAGCGAGAACACCGTGTTGACGCCCGCCGATGTTCGCAGGATTGCCGCCAGCTCGCGGAGGTCTGCCGCTACAGACGTTGGCGGTTCGCCGCCGCCGTAGACGACGACCGGAATCTTTCCATCGACGCGCAGCCGACGGTTTACGTTTTTGCCCGTCACCTCACGCTTCTCACCCTTTATAGTAATTTTTTCAGCCATAACTTCCCTTCAGCTCGCGGTTGCCCGTAAAGACAACTGACTATCAACTTCCTATATAAATAATGAAGAAACGCTCGTCTCATCGTGGATCGATTTGATCGCCGACGCGAGCAGCTTCCCAACACTCAGGACTTCAATCTTTCCGCCAGCGACAAGCGGCATTCCGTTATCCCTGATCGGTATTGTGTTCGTGACGATCACCTTTTTGAGATACGACGAACTAATATTCTCAACGGCCTTGCCTGACAAAACGCCGTGAGTAAAACACGCGTGAATTTCGTTGGCTCCCGCTTTATGCAATGCCTCGGCGACCTTGCAGATCGTGCCGCCCGTGTCGCACATGTCGTCGATTATCAAACAGTTCTTACCCCTGACGTCGCCGACTATATTCATGACGTCGGACTCGTTTGCACGCTCGCGACGTTTGTCGCACAGTGCTAGTCCGGCGTTTAATCTCTTTGCGTAGGCCCTCGCCCTTTCGGCTCCGCCGGTATCCGGTGCGACGACGATAAGGTTGTCGATCGGATTCGACTTAAAGTAGTCGACTACGATCGGGGCCGCATATAAGTGATCGACCGGAATGTCAAAAAACCCCTGAATCTGCGCCGCGTGTAAGTCGATCGTCAAAACGCGATTCGCTCCCGCCACACGTATCAGATTAGCCACCAGCTTCGCCGCGATTGGCACACGCGGGCGATCCTTCTTATCCGAGCGGGCGTATCCAAAGTATGGAATCACCGCCGTCACCCTTTCCGCCGAAGCCCTGACAAAGGTGTCGATCATTATCAACAGCTCCATCAAATGCCGGTCGCTCGGCGGGCAAGTCGGCTGAACGATAAAGATGTCCGAACCGCGAACGTTTTCGCCAATCGAGAAGTTGTACTCGTCGTCCGAAAATCGTCCAGTCAGCGCCTTGCCGAGTTCACATCCAAGCTCACGGCAGATCTCCTCCGCGAGTTCGGGATGCGCGTTGCCGGCGAAAATTTTTATCCTTCCAGTGACGCTCACGATAAATCAGCAAAAAAAAACGGACAACCTCGATCGGTTGTCCATTTCACATTTCACACTTGGCTGGGGCGGGAGGATTCGAACCTACGAATGCCGGATCCAAAACCCGGTGCCTTACCACTTGGCGACGCCCCA
>Ga0136640_10000011_pt1 | contig 72985 bp, 70 predicted proteins | sample AntDrymUQ8642106_2_FD_105498 | JGI IMG/M metagenome (GOLD analysis project Ga0136640, IMG submission 105498) | Polar desert sand microbial communities from Dry Valleys, Antarctica - metaG UQ864 (21.06) | ecosystem: Environmental > Terrestrial > Soil > Desert | place: Antarctica: Dry Valley...
GGAACTTGGCTCAAAGAAGGACAAACTTATCTTGTTTATGCCTACAAACGAGAACCACTGACGAGCAAGGAAATTGCGAAAAAGCTAACCGAAGAAATAAACGAGTTCAATAGCAAAGTCAGTCCAATTACATCAAGCGTCTGCACACGAACGACTAGCATTAACTATACGGCGGTAGAACTTGAGCAAGTTCGCAAAATTTTTCCAAACGCAAAACGGTTTTCTACTCAGACCGATGCCCAACCGGTAATTGGACGTGAGGCGGAAACAGCGACTTTCTTTCAACGGCTTCTCTCTTTCTTGGGCTTGCGTGAAGCCGGTTTCGCCCCACGTTAACTCCGCCCTTTGTGTTGCGTCGAGATACGTCGCTGTGTTTCATATTTGGCAATGGAGCTTCCAGACCTAAAACACGATTTCCATGAGGCGCTGATTGACAGCGTGAAGGTTGGTCCGCGTCGGGAAGTGACAATGACAATCCAAGCCTTATTGTGGGAGGGTCAACGCGGATACAGAAGCCCAAACATTTATCTCCGTTGCGGCGGTATTACTAACTACGATGAAGTAAAAGCATTCTTCAACAAGTCCCCCAGTTTGGAGGTGGCTTGGTTGGGTTATGCGCAATCCCAGAATTCTAAGCCAGGCAAATTATTTGTCGAGTTGCAATCGAGCGCACTGACGACAAGCTCATCATTCAATGCAGCAGCGTAAGTGTCGCCGACAGCTAGTAAAATCTCATTACGCGACAGGCGACAAGGTTTCCGAAATGCTCTTAGAATGTTTCAAGACAATACACAAAACATGCGTGTTATGCGGAATCATTCCGCTCAATCAGAAGTTAGGCGTTTACGGTTGCTGAAAGAACGGCTATACCTAGAAACGATATATGAAACGGACAACCGTCTGGCTTTTAATTTCGCTTGTAACTTTCACGTTGGGCGTTGTAATCGTTTTCGTTTGGGTTGACCGTTCCAAATCACCGAGCGCAAAATCCGAATCGGTTTCTTCTATCGCTCAAAAAACCGATACTCCGAGCGAACTGCCAATTCTTGCGTATTGCGAGTTAGTAAACAATCCTGAAAAATACGACGGTAAAATCGTGCGCGTGAGTGCAAAACTTTGGTTCTTTATTCACGGTTTCAAATTTCTGGACAAAAATTGTTACGCCGTAGAAAACGAACCCGCCGTTACTTTCGCTGCCGGACGGGAGGACGAGATTTTTGCTAAACTTGCGAAAGAAACAGGGTCAGCAGAATACAATCCTTGGACTTTCCCAGAAGTTGTCGTCGTTGGAAAACTTAGTCGCGTAAAGCCATCGCGGAAAAGCGATTCGATGGCTGACAATGCTTATTTACAGTTTGAGATTTTGGAAGTTGAGAAAGCGTCTAAACAATAGCGGCACGTCGAAAAATTCAACGGACGTGAGGGCTTGTTCACACTTCGCGGCGTGTTAAACTCGCAATTTCGCCTTTCGCGTTTCGTTCCAATGCCGCTGAAATCAGTTCACATAACGAATTACTACCACAAGAACTCGGGCGGCATCAGCACTTCGTTTAACAATCTGATGGCCGCGGCCGAGCGGCACCAGCGGCACGTCCGGCTCATCGTACCCGGCGAAACCGAGGGCGAAGAGGACGTGAACGATTTTGCAAAGATCTATTACGTCCCGGCGAAATATTCGCCCGTTTTCGACAAGCGATACCGCCTCATAATGCCTTGGCAATATATGGGCGGCGACTCGATAGTCCGTCGAATATTGGAAAAGGAAATGCCCGATTTTGTCGAAATTACCGACAAATACACGCTCTCGATGTTTGGCGCGATGGTCCGAAGAGGCAGCTTCGAAAAGCTCGGAAGGCCGATGCTTGTTCATTTTTCCTGCGAAAGGATGGATGACAATGTCGCTTCGTTCCTGTCGAAGGGCAAATTTGGAAAGTGGCTCGCGGCCAGCGTGATCGGCAATTACATCCTGCCGAGCTTCGATTTTCACATCGCGAATTCCACTTATACGGCCGAGGAATTCTCTAACTCGCTCGCAAACCGCTCCAAGGGATTCCTCAACCTTTGCTGGCGATTTTTCAAGGCACCACGCCTCCCTGTCGACGAGAGAATCCGCGTTTGCCCGCGAGGCGTCAACAACTCGCGCTTCTCGCCCACGCGAAGATCGGACGCCGTCCGCCGTGAGATGATCGAGCGCTCCGGCGTCCCCGAGAATGCTACGCTGCTGCTCTACGCGGGCCGCATTTCGCCCGAAAAAAATGTCGAGCTCCTTGTCGAGATGATGAAAATCCTCGCTCGCGACGCCGACCGCGATTACCGACTTCTGGTCGCCGGAGCAGGCCCGCAGAGCGATTGGCTCGGCGAGGAAACACGTCAGCATTTTCCCGGCAAGATCATCCAACTCGGCCCCGTCGATAAAGACTTGCTCGCCGGCTTTTATGCGAACGCCGACGTCTTCGTGCACCCGAATCCGCGCGAGCCGTTTGGGATCGCACCACTGGAAGCCATGGCCTCAGGCGTAGCGACGCTCGCACCGAATTCCGGCGGCATTCTCTCATACGCGACCAATGAAAACGCTTGGCTCGTCGCGCCAAGCGGCGAAAGCTTCGCGGATGGTGTTCGCGAAATAGTCGGCGATGAGGCCGCTCGGAAACGAAAAATCGGGAACGCCCTTGCCACGGCTCGAGCCAATACGCGTGAGGCCTCGACCGATTTCCTGTTTGCAACCTACGACGAGATTTATCACGAATTCCAGCGGCGGCGCGGCGAATTTACCGACCGCGAGGCCGCGAGCAGCTTCGATTTTGCACGCCTTCTCCATGCTTGAGCTAATCTTTGCAAATCTAAGAGTACGTCCGCTCCGCACCGCGATTTCCATCACGGGAGTGGCCTTGGGCGTGGTCTTGGTCGTCCTTTTTACGAGTCTAGCGGAAGGGATGACGAACGACATGGCCAAGCGTGCGTCTAATTGGAAAGCCGAAATTATCTTTGCAAGGCCGGGCGGAATGGAGGCGACAAGCTCTAATCTCAACGTCAGCACCGGCTACGTACCTCGCCTTCAGGAGATTGAGGGCGTCGATATGGTCGTGCCCGTCGGCCGCTATATTTCGCCCAGCTCCAAGGGGAGATTTGGCATTCAGCAGATCGACGGGGTCGATTGGAACTCGTTCGCGGCAATGAACGAGATGCAGCTCATTGAGGGTCGCGAACCGCGCGCGGATAACGAGGTCGTCCTCGACGAACGTCAGGTTCGCCAGGAGAAAATCAATCTCGGCGAAACCATCGAGATCTTTGGCGGAAAGAAATATTTTGTGGTCGGAGTTTTCTCTCCGCCCTCCGGTTCACGGATAAAGATGTCACTCGCGGCGCTTCAATCCGTTCTCGATTCGCCAAACAAATGCACCTACATCCTTGTCAAAGTGAAAAATCCTGCTGAGGCCGAGACCGTCGCCGCTCGCATAAACGAGGCCTTACCGGGCAACACCGTCCGCCTATCGAGCGATCTCATTACTGACGCAAAGGACCGAATCCCCGGACTTAACACATTTCTTCGCGTACTGGTCGGGCTCGGAGCTTTTGTCAGTACGATCTTCGTCCTGCTTTCGATGTACACCACGATCACGGAACGCAGAAAAGAGATCGGCATCCTAAAATCGCTCGGCGCCTCCAAGTCCTTTATCATCAAGGTAATTGAGGGCGAGGCCTTTCTCATCGGGATTTGTGGGGTCGTTTTGGGATTTCTTGTTTCGTTCGTCGCGGCGTTTGGCATCGGAAAAATGTTTGAACTAGCCTTCCAATTTAGTACCGGTTGGGCCTTGATTGCCGTTTCGATTGCCCTGGCCGGAAGTCTGATTGGGGCCCTATATCCCGCTTGGCGCGCGTCCTCCATCGACCCGGTAGAAGTAATGGTAAACGAATAATACATCTCTAATTGTTGTAATTATTGATGTTACTAGCTGCCTTCTTTTTCCGCGAATCCGACCCGCTTAAATTCACTTAAGCTAAATCGCAATCTTTTTCTTGTCATACGCATTGATCTGGATTATTCTGATGGTGTTTCATCTATGCAACTGTGTGTAATCTGCTGTTAGATGCCTGCCTCACTGCGATTAGTAAAAACGCTCGCCCATTTACAGGAGGAGCAACGATACACCGACGAGATTTCACTCGACTCTATCGGTCTGTCTTTTGTACGCGGCTCGATCGTCGAGATCACTGGCGGACCGAGCACAGGAAAGACGAGTCTTTCTCTGTCGTTGATGTCGAAGCTAACAGCTGTGGGTGAAATATGTGCGATCGTCGATGCCGCAGGGGGATTTGATCCGTGCACTGCGTTTTTATCGGGCGTCGAATTTAAAAATCTGTTGTGGGTAAAATGCGCGGGCGACGTCGAAAAAGCATTCATATCGGCCGACTACTTAGTGCAGGCGAAAGGCTTTGGTTGTATCTGGTTGAATCTGAGCGGCATGTCTCGCGACACGCTCCGAATGGTCCCAAAAACATATTGGTACCGCTATCGCACGCGGATAAAAGAAACACCCACGCTATTTCTCGTCACAGCCGCCGAGCACGTCACAGGCTCGGCATCGCACCAGACTTTTCGTTTTTCACGCCGCGAAACTCGGTGGTCGGGTCAGGGAAAGTTCAAGTTATTGAAAGAATTCGACCTGAAGATGAATGTCCGTAAAGACCATTACGGCGAGACGCTTTACGGCGAGATAGGGATGGACTATAGGAGTGTTCACTAATATGCGTCACGACGATCAGTTACTTTCCACGATTGCTACCAAAAGCTGTCTGCCGCAATTGTGTAAATTATGCGGTAATTTCCTACGCGTACTCGAAAATAATCGGTGTAGCAAACCAGTTTTTTGTAACCAACCGGACGGGGATTATCCGAGAGCGAATCGATCTTATCAAGGATTTTTTTTATTGGCTTTTGGTATCCCCTTTAACTGCTGCGGGCCGGAGCGGAAATTCAACGACATACCTCATCAATTAAAGGCCGAACTCTTTACGCAGTTGCTCGACGGAATATGTCTTGCCGGTGCGTTGCATTTCCGCAACAACCCGGTCTGCCTGTATGCCGTCTCGTATATCCTGCGTCTCCTGTCGAGTCAGTCTTTTCTTATTGCGCTCAACACCTTGCAGCGCGTCCAACACTTTCATCAACTGCCGTTCATCATCCGTTTTCCCGACGTTGTATCGACGAGTCGCTTTGCTAGGTATGTCGATCACTATCTGTCCCATATGAATTGAATATAACACAACAAATGCCAAAGCCTTACGCATCGATAATTTCGCCAAACGCACCGGAAAACAGGGTGGCGTTGCGTGATATTGCACGCACCTTTTCTCACTCAATCGAGGAGTTGGCAGATGGCATTTTGTTTGACGTAAGCGGCCTCGAACGCCTGATCGGAAAGCGCGAAGCCATCGCGAAAAAGATCCTGGCCGTAATGCACGCCGTAGGCATCAACGGAAATGTCGCAGTCGCCGAGACGATTAATACGGCACTGCTTCTTGCTCGTCAAAATAAAGACGTCGACCGGTCGATCGCCTCGCCAGAAGAGTTTCGGCAACTGCCGCTCGAAAGCCTGACGATTGAGAATGACTCGCTCGGGATCTTTAAAGAACTGGGAATAAAAAATGTCGAGGAGCTGCGCCAAATTCCTGTCGACGATTTGATAAATCGTTACGGCCGCGATTTTCAAAAAATCATCGACATGATTCAGGAAAAAGGTGCGCGCCAGATCGTGTCGAATATCAGGGACGACCGGGTCGATTGGAGCTTCGAACTCGATTTTGCGGTAGATGATTTTGAGCAGCTGATCTTTGTCATCAATCACGGCCTCGACGCACTCTACGCTGACACCGCGCGGCGGTCGCTTAGCACAGAACACCTCGATATCTGCTTCAAGCTGGCCGACAAAGGGACTAGAAATTACGAAATAAAAACTTCGTTTCCGACGCTCGACAAGACCTTTTGGCTCAGGCTAATAAATTTGCGCATAGCACTCGATCCGCCCCAGGCAGCTATCTTGTCCGTGGGCGTGACGGCGCACTTTACAAAGCCGCGGCCCAATCAGAAAGGCCTCTACGCCGTGTCGCGGCCTGAACCCGAAAGCCTCCTGCTAACAGTAAATAAGCTGAAAAAACTCGTTGGGGAAAACCAAGTCGGCGTGCCACTTTTAGTTAACCAACGCACACCCGAACCGTTCGCTCTCGATGCGGACAAGTTACCCCAAGGCATCGAGAATCTGGACACAAAGGAAGAAAACGCGGTTATCGCTTTCACTTATTTTCGCCCGCCGCTGCGTGCCGAGGTGCTGATTCGCGCGTCTCGTCTCGTATTTATAAAAACGCGCAATTTCTCAGGCCATGTAAAACAATACAGCGGTGTATGGAGAACAAATTCTAAATGGTGGGAAGGTGGCTGGCGACGGCAGGAATGGGATATTGAGATCGAGAACGAGGGCGTCTATCGCCTATCGAAAGGCCGCGATGAGTGGCTAGTTTTGGGGGAGTATGACTGATGAAATCAGTAGGTATCTTCGCGTCGTCTCGCTATGTAGAGAATTACGATGACGAGGACTCGATCCTGAATCTCATAGATTATTCGATAATTTCCAACTCGGATTCTATAGAGATTTTCTTCATCGACGAGTTTTTTGTAACCGACCGGGCGCGGCTCATCACCAAGCTTATCGATAGCCTTCTTAATCTTTTCAGTTGTTTTTATGTCGAGCCGGCGGAGTGTTTTAAAGACCGACTTTTTGATTTCGATCTTATATTTCACAAGCCGAGTTGGGCTTTAGCATCTTTCCATGAAATCGATTCTTCTTTTCTCGCAGTCCGAGCGGCGCGAATGTCGGAAAGATCTTCGGAAGTCAATTTGGAGTAATCCAGCCGGACACCGGATGAATCGAGAAACTTCATGAGCTCGGATAGTTTTTTTTGATCGATTTGATATCGACGCTTCAGGCGATTAGGGGTTTCAATGACGATTTGTCCCATAAGTTGATTTTAACATACATACTTTGTTTGCCGAGCTTCATACACGATCCGCTTTTAGCTTCCTATCTTCGGGTTCCGAACCGCAGCGTCTCGCGGCGCGCGCTGCGGAGCTTGGGATGCCCTCGATCGCATTGCTTGATCGCGACACGGTCTCAGGTGCGGTGCGATTTCATTTTGAGGCGCGTCAACGCGGGATAAAACCGATCATCGGCGCCGAGATAACAATGGGCGACGGGAGCCTTTTGCCGCTCGTTCCATTGAATTTTGAAGGTTATCAAAATCTCTGCAAGCTGATCACCGATGTAAAATTTCGCCACAAAAAAGGCGAGCACTTTGCGACACGTGAAGACATAGAAAAGCACTCTGCAAATCTGTTGTGCTTTACGGGCGGCGGTGACGGATTTCTTTACAACAGCATAAAGAACGGCCAGGGCCAGCGTGATCTCGCATGGCTGAATTATGTTTTCGAGAAACGTCTTTACGTCGAGCTGCAGCGCCACTATCTTCGCCACGAGGAACACGTAAATCAAACACTTCTTGGGCTTGCCCACAAGCTCCGGGTTCCCTATTTCGCATCAAACGGCGTATGTTACGCCGACGAACACGACCGCGAATTGTACGACATTTTTACATGCATAAAAAATCATACGAGCATTTACGACGCCGGGCATCTGCTTGCCGAGAATAGCGAGCGTTATCTGAAATCCGACTCTCAGATGCGAAAGCTTTTTGAAGATCTGCCGGAGGCGATCGAGACGACAGAGGCGATCGCGGCACGCGTTAGTTTTTCGCTCGATGAGTTATCGTACAGCTTTCCCGAATACCCGTTAAAAGCAGGCGAGACAGCGATGCAAGTCCTGCGTGAGCGCACCGTGGCGGCCTCGGCCCCGCGTTATATTCATGAGCGTTGGCCTATACGAGCGAGCGTGCTGTCCCGTCTCGAGAAAGAGTTTAAGATCATCGACATGAAGGGACTTGCGGGATATTTTCTGACCGTCGCGGACATCTCTAATTTTTGCAAACAGAATAAAATCCTCTCGCAGGGTCGAGGCTCCGCGGCGAATTCCGTCGTCTGCTATGCACTCGGCATCACCGCCGTCGAGCCTATAAAAAACAAGTTGCTGTTTGAGCGTTTTCTCTCGGAAAAGTACGAGCAGTATCCCGACATCGACATCGATCTGCCATCGGGCGACGATCGAGAACGCGTAATACAGCATGTTTATGAAAAGTATTCTCGTCGCGGTGCGGGAATGACCGCAAATGTCATCTGCTATCGCGGCAAATCTGCGGTTCGCGAGGTGGGCAAGGCATTCGGATTTGGCGAAGAAGTGCTGGGACGTCTCTCGAAGCTAAATTCGCATTACGAAACATTCAAAGGCGAGGAACTCAACAGTCGTCTCAAGGAAGAGGGCTTCGACGCAGCAGAAGATTTTCGCTTGAGAAAATTTGCGGATATGTACAACCGCATTCTCGATTTTCCGCGTCACCTCGGACAGCATTCAGGCGGGATGGTCATCTCATGGGGAAAGCTCGACGGCATCGTGCCTCTGGAACCTGCGTCAATGGTTGACCGGACGATCATCCAATGGGACAAGGACGATTGCGAAGCATTGAAAATCGTAAAGATCGATCTCCTCGGCCTGGGAATGATGGCCGTGCTTCGCGACACAATGTCTCTTATCAGCGAGCATCATGGCGAAGACCTCGATCTATATAAAATTCCTTATAACGACCCCGAAGTTTTCGACACCTTGCAGCGCGCCGATACGGTCGGAATGTTTCAGGTCGAGAGCCGCGCTCAAATGGCCTTTCTGCCGAAATCGAAGCCAGCAACTTTTTACGATATCGTCGTGCAGGTTGCGATCATTCGCCCCGGGCCGATCGTCGGAAATATGCTCCACGCATATATAAATCGGCGGCAAGGCATTGAGCCCGTGACCTACCCGCACGAATCGCTAAAACCGATTCTCGAACGCACGATGGGCGTGCCGCTCTTTCAGGAACAGCTGCTAAAAATGGCGATGGACATCGCGGGATTTTCCGGTGGTGAGGCTGACGAACTCCGACGCGCGATGGGCTTTAAGCGGCCGGATAGAAAGATGGAAAAGATCGCGCAAAACCTGCGCGACGGAATGACACGCAACGGCATCCCGACCGATGTGCAGGAACAAATCGTCGACTATACAAAGGCGTTTGCAAACTACGGTTTTCCAGAGTCACACGCTTTCAGCTTCGCACTGCTCGCATACGCCTCGGCCTATTACATCGTGCATTACCGCGCGTGTTTTATGGCCGCGATGTTTAATAACTATCCGCTCGGATTCTATAACGCCGCGACACTCGTCAAAGATGCCCAGCGACATGGCCTGCACTTCATCGCGATAGATATAAATCACTCTGATTATGATTTCACTGTAGAGGAGATTGCGGGCGACAAGCACGTGCGCGTTGGCTTGAGATTTATACGCGGCCTGCGAGAAGAAATCGGCAGGAAAATAGTTTCTGAGCGGGCATATGCTCTCTACACTTCCATCGCAGACCTGATCGACCGCGTTCCCGACATCAACAAGCGTGAGATCCGCGCTCTAAGCCTCGCAGGCGCGCTAAATTTTGGCAACACCGTCCACCGCCGTCAGGCCCTATGGGAATCCGAACTTGCGATACAACCGACAGGCGAGCTGTTTGAAAATTCAGAATGCAGAATGCAGAATGCAGAATACGGAATCGAAGAGACTGCTGATTCATCATTCATCATTCCTCATTCATCATTTCTAAACCGTATGCAGGGCATCGAGTTGGTCGATGCAGACTTGCGAAAAACCGGCATCTCAATCGGTAAGCACCCCATGGCCTTTTATCGTGACGAGATGAGGCGAAGCGGTATTCTTTCCGCATTCGAAACACAGCACCTTAAGAAAAATCAGGTAGTATCTGTCGCCGGGGCGGTGATTATCCGACAGCGCCCGATGACCGCAAAAAACGTCGTGTTTCTAACGCTCGAGGATGAAACCGGCTTCGCGAACTTTGTCGTAATGCCCGACAAATTTGAAGAATATCGGGCCGTCATCAATCAAAACGATTATCTAATTATTCGTGGGATTTTTGAGGAGCGGGGTATGCTGAAAGCAATAAAATTCACGCCACTTACAGAGATTACCACCGAGGTAGAGTCGCACAATTTTCGGTGATTAATTTTCGCGTCTGCCAAAAACCGTCAGAGCTATTCCGCCCAGAATCAGCATTCCCGCGATCACGAGACGCAGATCAGCAATCTCGTTCAGAAAAACAACGCCGATGATTGCCGTAATAATTGGCACGGCGAGCTGCACAACGGCGGCGCGTGTCGTAGTTAGATCTCTAAGCGCCGTGTACCACACCGCATAGCCGATTCCCGACGTAACCGCTCCTGAAATCACCGCGAGTAAGACACCATATGCTGACAAGTGAAGGCTCGGTAAAAAGAGCAGCAACGCGGCCGCTCCAAACGGAAGGGATTTCAAGAAGTTTCCTGCCGTCTCGCCAATCGGATCGGCGCTCCGCTTCCCGCGAAGCGTGTAAAGTCCCCAAGACGCTCCCGCCGCAACCATAAGCGCAGAACTCGCCGCCGGTGGGGATGAGAGCCCCGGATAAAAGAGATAGATTAGCCCGGCCAGTGCAACGGCGAGGCCCAGCCATTCCAGAGCTCGTGAGCGCTCGCCGCGAATCAGCGAGGCCAATATCATGGTGAACTGCACAGAGCCGAACAAAATCAATGCTCCGGTTCCCGCCGTTAAATTTAGATATGCAAGCGAGAAAAGAATCGCGTAGGTGAACAGAAAGAGTGCGGACATCCAGCTGCCCCCGACCTTCTCGCGTGTGGACGATGCCCCATTGCCCGACCTGTATACAACGATTGAGCCCAGGACGACAGCACCTGCCGCCAATCGCACCGCCGTAAATGCGGCCGCGTCCGCTTCTTCGCCACGGAGCGCCAGCCGACACAGGATCGAATTGAGGGCAAATGCAATAAGGGCGAAGGCTGTAGAGAGTACAAGCCTCAATTTGCCTCTACACTCTCATTTTCCTCGGCAGCTCGAGTTCGTTCCGGTCGCAGATGCGGAAAGAGAATGACGTCGCGGATCGAGTGTTTGTTGGTGAGCAGCATCACGAGCCGGTCAATGCCGATGCCGATGCCGGCGGCGGGCGGCATACCATACGAAAGCGCGCGGATATAGTCTTCGTCCATGATCATCGCCTCGTCGTCGCCACGTTCCCGCTCGGACATCTGATCTACAAAACGCTCGTACTGCTCGCGCGGATCGTTCAGCTCGCTAAAGCCGTTAGCGACTTCCATCCCGTTAATGAATAGTTCAAACCGCTCGGCGATCTGCGGATTCTGCGGCGACGCTTTCGACAGCGGCGAGATGGATTTCGGATAGTCGATGATAAAAGTCGGCTGAATCAGCGTATGCTCCACGTCGTTCTCGAACTTCTCCAGCAGCTTATTGTCATCATCGTCCAGCGGCTGAGTGCTAACGCGCGTAACCGCATCTGACATCGATATGCGTGCGAAGTTCGAAAAGTCGATCTGCTTTCCTTCGTACTCGACCGTCAATCCGCCCGTGGCCTGTCGAACCGCGTCTTGCATCATCTGCTCGCAAAAATCCATCATCCCGTTCACGTCCATATAGGCGCAGTAGAATTCGAGCATCGTGAATTCGGGATTGTGCTTGAATGAGATGCCTTCGTTGCGAAAGTTGCGGTTTAGCTCGTAAACCTTTTCAAATCCGCCGACGACGAGGCGTTTGAGGTACAGTTCCGGCGCGATGCGAGCGTACAGCGTGATATCGAGGGCGTTATGGTGCGTCTCAAAGGGCGTCGCGGCAGCACCGGTGGCCTTTGCGATGAGCATTGGGGTTTCTACCTCGACGTACCCGTTATCTTCCAGATAGCGACGGAGCGACGAAATGACTTTCGCCCTTCTCTCAAAGACTTCACGCGTTCCGAGTTCACGAGCCGCGCCTTCCGCTTCCTGACCTTCGACCAAAAGACTCGAACCGATCAGATCGTAATACCGCTGGCGCTGGCGAATCTCAGCATCGGCGATCCCGTGCATTTTGTCGGGCATCGGCAGCATCGCCTTTGTGAGGAATTGCAGCCGCTCGACATGAACACTCAGCTCACCGGTATTAGTGATAAACAGGTAGCCCTGGACGCCGACGAAGTCTCCATGGTCGAGCAGCTGCCAAACTGCCCAGCCGTTTTCTTCATCGACCGTGCCCTCACCATCATTCTTAATAAGAGCGAACGTTCCCTTCTTCGCGTAAATCTGCAGCTTTGAAATGCCGTCAGTGAGGTGAACAAAATTCCCGCGCGGCGGCGTCGTCAAGCGGCCCGCGATGCGGATGCCGCCAAGTTCACGGAGCCGAGCATTGAGTGCATCCTTGATTTCTGCATCGGGACGTTCTTTTTCCGCAAGCTTTGCCACGACTGCCTCGATCTCGATGACGACGGCGGATATCGTAGGATGGCTTTTCAGAGCGGTGATCGTATCCGCCCGCCCTGTCAGTTTCGAGCGTTCAAATTTATTCGGATAGGCGTTCCCGACAAGCTCACGCAACGCCGCGAGCGAGGCCGCACGGGCCTCGGTCTGATCGTTCGGCTCAATAATCTCTTCGAAGCTAGGAACGCTCATAACTGAATGCTCGATTATAGATTTCGCTTCCGAGCACAGCAAACTCCGATTGCTTGTGGCAGAATTAGGATGACCGCGAGGAAACGCCCGTCAGGGTGTTTTCTGCGGCTAGATGCGTTTTAATGGTGAGCGAGTTCGACAATTTGGTTGCTGAGGTTCGTGGCGGATCGAGGGTAGTCTCTGTTTCCGGGCTTACATCTATCTCTGCAAAGGCGAGCATCCTCGCCCGCACCCAAAACGAAACGCAAAAACGCCTGGCGATCGTGACAGAGTCGAACGCCGACCTCGATGCTTGGTGCTGCGATCTTAACTTCTTTGCCGAGCGCGAAATCATCTCGATTCCCTCATTCGAGACCGACCCTTATTCAGGCGTTTCGCCGCACGCGGAAACGCAGGAACAGCGCGCACTCGCGTTATGGCGGCTCCGTCGCCACGATGCCAATTTTGCGGTCGTGTCTTCGAGATCTCTTATCCAACGGACAATTACGCGCGATGAAATCGCAGTGTTGGGGAGCGTGTTGCGACGCGATGAGGACTTTGCGCCCGAGCGTCTTGTCGACCGCCTCATCGCCGCAGGCTACGTCCGCGAAGAGCCTATCTTCGGTCCAGGCCAATTCTCACTGCGAGGCGGCATCGTCGATGTCTGGTCGCCTGATGCGGACCTTCCTGTGCGGATGGAATTCTTTGGCGACACGGTTGACTCGATCCGCGAGTTTGATGCCGATTCGCAGCTTTCGACAGGTCAACTCGCGGAAATCTCGATTGCGCCCATGCGCGAACTCTCGGCCACCTCGCAGGATTTCAAGGACTGGGCTTTTTTTGCGAACGAGAGATTTGTCGACAATAGATACGAACGAAACCTGCAGGATCGAGTAGATTTCGCACGCGAGGGTGAAACCTTCTCCGGATGGGAGTTTCACCTTCCTCTCGTTAAGCCATTTGGTGCGACCATCTTCGATCATCTCTCCGATTTTGTCCTCGTCATCGACGAGCCCGCGACAATCGACTCGTCACTACGACATATCTACCAACATCTCGAGGACAACTTGCTGGCTGCGAATGAGGCCGGTGACATTGGACTCGCCCGCGATGAGCTTTTCTTATCGCCCGAGGATTTACGCAGGCACCTCACAAGCCGGCCGAGCATAGAATTGCGGGCGCTCGGCCGCACTGCGGCGAGGACTGACGAGCAGCTCCAATACGAGAACGAAAGCACTACTGGCGTCTCGAGTCCGCCGCTCTTCATTTTTTCAACCGCTGAAAAGTCGAGCGAGATCGAAATCCTCTCGCGCGGCACGCGCAAGTACCGCGGCGACGTCCCCGCGTTTATCGCTGAGCTTTCCGATTATACCGAGCGCGGTGATGTAAGGATCGTCGTTGGCACGACGGGAATGGCGGAGCGTATCGAGGAGCTTCTTCGTGAATACGGCTCGCCAGTCGGCTCGGATGCGATACAGATCGGCAATGTCTCGACAGGATTTGAGCTTCCCGAATCTCGGTTGACGGTTTTTGCCGAGACCGACATTTTTGGCGAGACGACCGCCGGACCGACCCCGAGGAGCACCGACAAAAAGCAGACGACCAAGAGCAAACTCGGGGCATTTATTTCCGATTTTCGCGATCTCAAGAAAGGTGATTTTGTCGTGCACGTCGACCACGGCATCAGCCGGTTCGACGGCTTACAGACGATCTCATCGCAGGGGTCCGAGCGGGAATTCATGCTGCTGATTTACGCTGACGACGCAAAGCTCTTCGTGCCGGTTGAGCGTATGGACCTCGTCTCGAGATATTCCTCTGGCGAGGCCACGGCGGCTACTCTTGACCGACTCGGCGGCCTCGGCTGGCAGAAGACTAAGGCGAAAGCGAAACGCGCAATGCGCGACATGGCCGACGAACTCCTGAAGCTTTACGCCGAGCGAAAGCTAGTTCGCGGTCACGCCTTTCCGCCCGATGCCCCATGGCAGCACGAGTTCGAGGACGCGTTTCCATATGATCTGACAGTCGATCAGGGCAGCGCCATCGAAGACGTGAAAACTGACATGGAGAATGCGACACCGATGGATCGACTGATCATCGGAGATGTGGGCTACGGTAAAACCGAGGTCGCAATGCGTGCCGCCTTCAAGGCGGTGATGGATGCCAAACAGGTCGCGGTTCTCGCACCTACCACGGTTCTCGCGTACCAGCATTTCGAGTCATTCAAGAAACGCTTTGCCGCCTTCCCCGTGAAGATCGAACTGCTCTCACGCTTTCGCTCGACCGCCGAGCAGAAGGCTGTTACGGAAGCCCTGGCAAAGAGCGAGGTCGATATCCTGATCGGCACACACCGCATACTATCGACCGATGTTAAAGCTCCCAAGCTCGGACTTGTCGTCATCGACGAAGAGCAGCGTTTCGGCGTAGCCCACAAGGAAAAGCTCAAACAGCTAAAGAAAAAGGTGGACGTGCTGACACTCTCTGCAACGCCGATTCCCCGCACCCTGAATATGTCTCTGCTCGGTATGCGTGATATGTCCGTAATTGAGACTCCGCCGCGGGATCGGCTGGCTATCAATACACAGGTCGTGCAGTTTTCGGAGGGCGTCATTCGCTCCGCAATCGAACTCGAACTCGCCCGCAACGGACAGATCTTCTTGATTCACAATCGCGTTGAATCGATTGAATCGATCGCGGCATTGATACAGAAGATCGTGCCCTCGGCCCGCATCGCGATCGGTCACGGCCAGATGAATGAGAAGCAAATGGAGGACGTGATGCTCGCGTTTGTCGACTATCAATACGACATACTCGTCGCGACGACCATCATCGAAAACGGCATCGACATACCGCGTGCAAATACAATCATTATCAACCGCGCAGATAGTTACGGCCTTTCGCAGCTTTATCAACTGCGCGGTCGCGTCGGCAGATCAAATCGCAGGGCGTATGCCTATTTGCTGATTCCCAGCGAACTCGAGTTGACACCTATCGCCCACCGTCGCCTCTCGGCCATCCGCGAATTTTCCGATCTCGGAGCCGGTTTTCGTCTCGCTGCCCTGGACCTCGAGCTGCGCGGCGCGGGCAATATTCTTGGCGGCCAGCAGTCCGGCCATCTCGACGCATTGGGCTTCGACCTATATACAAAAATGCTCGAGCGAACTATCGCCGAGATCAAGGGCGACGAAATCGCCGACGAGACGAGCGTATCGATCAATCTTGGCGTCGACGTCTCGATTCCGAAGGATTACATCTCTGAAGCAAGCCAGCGGCTACGCACGTATAAGCGAATTTCGGCAGCCGAAAACGAAGATGCCCTCACTCACATTCACGCGGAGGTCGCAGATCGCTACGGACGCATCCCGACGGTTGTCGAAAATCTTTTTGATTATGGGCGTCTCAGAAAGCTGGCGGAGCGAATACGTATAGTCTCGATCGACAATGCTGCGGGCGGCATCGCGATCAAGCTAGGCGAAAACGCATCCGTGGACCCAGAAAAACTGATGAAATTTCTTGCCGACAACGCGAACGCGACTTTTTCGCCCAATGGCATCTTGCGATTCGAAGTCGCGCCGGGCGAACGCCTCATTACGAAGGCAATCGAGACTCTATCCTCGATCCGTATTTAGTAGGAAGATTCCGTGCAGGCGCTTGCGTGGAATTCCTCACATCTAAACAGTGCCGGCAGAAATTCGCGGGTCTGCCGTCGTACGTTCTGCCAAACCAGTGAGCCTGCATATTTGTCGCGCGTCCAGCCGAGGCGGTGTCGACTCTTCCATACGAATTCGCAGGCAGGCCGTTTTTCAGCCGTTTCAACGAACTTCCGTAGAGAAAAGCGCATCAAACGCATCAGCAGTTGCAAAATCGCGTCACCGAGGCTATAAATTGCCTTACCGCGCATTCACGGAGATTTAATGAAATTGTTAAAAAACGTAGGTATTTTTGTTGCTCTTGCCGCTTTCTCATGTCTTCCGACGCTCGCCCAGGAGACCGAATTAAAGGTCATCGACGAGGTCGTAGCACAGGTAAATGAGGGCGTGATCACTCTCTCACGCGTTAAGCGTGAGTCTAAGGACCTGGTCGAGGCGAAGGTTCAGTCCGGCTCGACACGTGAGGACGCTCAAAAGGAGGTCGACGAGAAACAGGGGCAGCTCATCGCCGATCTTATAAATGAAGAATTGCTGGTTCAAAAGTCGAAGGAGATTGGCGTCGACAAAGAGATCGAGGCTGCGATTAACCAACGTCTCGTCGATATCATGAAAGAGCAGAACTTCAAAACGGTCGAGGAGCTCGAAGGCGCGATGCGCCAGCAGAATATCGATCCGACGGAAATGCGCGACGTGTGGAGAAAGCAGTTAACGACCGAACGCGTCATCTCGAACGAAGTTGATCGAAAGATCTACTGGGGTCTCAATGGCAAGGAGCTAAAAGAGTATTTCGAAAAGAACAAGTCGAAATTCACAAAGCCGGAGACCGTATCGCTGAGCGAGATTTATCTAGGCTTTGCAAACAATGACCCGGAGGCGGCGCGAGCAAAGGCGAAGGATCTAGTTAAGCAGCTGCGGGCCGGAGCGGATTTCGCAAAGATGGTCACGGAGCATTCCGAGCGCCCTGATGCTGCGAAGACAAAAGGAAAAACAGAAACCCTTGTCATTAACGAATTGTCGCCAAAGTTCGCCGGGCCTTTGAAGGACGTGAAGGCGGGAGGCGTAACCGACCCGATCGAGCTCGACGGCGGCGGCCTCTTGATCCTGCGTGTGGACGAACGGACGGCCGCGAGCAGCCAGGCAGAGTTTAGGGAGGAATCGGTGCGAATGGCTATCACGAATGAGCGTCGCAGCGACGCTGCCAAGAAGTATATGGCGGAACTTCGCGAGAACGCGTACATTCGATTGAGCGAATCCTATCGCCCGCTGGTCTCGCCCATCTTGTTTGCTGAGGAGCGTAAGGCGAGACCTACAAAATAGCCCAAAATCATTACAATCAGAAGAACCGGCGAGACTCGCGTCCGCCGGTTTATTTTTTTATCCGAGAATATCGCGAATCGCAGACTCGAAAATCTCGGCCTTGCGCTTTGCCCGTTTTACGTTCGGGTGGTCCTTACTGTAAGTACGCATTAGACGTGCTACATCCGCCTCGAGAGCCGCACGTCGGACGATCATCTTACCCAGCGCCTCAGTCAGTCTGGCTACCTCGGTTGGACGCACGGCGAAGATACGATCGAGATCGCCGACCAGAAATCGGAGTTCGTTCCGCGCGTCAATGACCGTCGGATTCTGCTCCGTGTAGTCCGCGAGATAAGATTCGATTTCGGCCTCGAGCTCGGCTTTGCGCAGCGACACTTCGGCGAACGCGGAGGAGGAACGGATCGGCCCGATTTCTCGCCCGCCCTTTTCGCCGCCCTGTGCCAGAGCCGCTGAAAAGCCGACCAACACGAGACACAAACTGAAAACAAACTGCCTAATCACGGTCATAGCATCATAACGACTAATAGAATTCCAATAGGTCTAATCATCTTTTGTGGGTTAGATTGGTTGTTGCATCGCAACCGCCGCCGAACGAGGGATCGACCGGCCCGCCGCCGCGTCGCAGGATAGAATTTCGATGTCGTCGGAGGCCTCAACGATGCCGTCACCAAAAGTATTATTGTGCTCGAGCGTTTCGAAATACGTTGAGATATTTTCGAGAATCTCCTCTGCCGAGTGCGAATGGTAGAGCGTCTGCCGAAACTGTGCGCCGCCCACCAACCCTTTTGTAAACTGTCCCGCGAGTTGCTTCATCTTGCCGAGTGCGATGATCTCGGCCATCTCTTCACGACACATCGAAAAGAACTCGAGCAGCACATCCTTTTTCTCGGCGACGTCCGGTTGGTAAGGTTCGCGCCCCGCGAGAGCGTCCGCAAACTGCCGGAAAATCCACGGATTCTGCATCGCACCACGCCCGATCAGAATGCCGTCTACCTTGGTCTCGCGCCATTTGCGCATTCCATATTCGATCGTGGTGATATCGCCATTCCCCGATACCGGAATCGTCACCGCCTGCTTTACGGCCGCTATGAGATCCCAGTTGGCGAGGCCTTTGTAGCCCTGCTCGCGTGTCCGGCCGTGAACCTGGATGTGCTCGACGCCGCATTGCTCGGCCATTTTTGCGATATCGACCACGTTGATGGATGCATCCGAGTAGCCCGTTCGAACCTTGAGCGTGAGCGGAATCGAAATCGATTTCTTGATACCGGTCAGAATCGTCTCGAGGAGTTTTGGGTCGCGGAGAAGCCCCGAGCCGCCGCCGTTTCTTACGACCTTTGGCGCCGGGCAACCGCAATTGACGTCGAGAATGTCCGCTCCGACCTCCTCGGCCATCTCGGCTCCCATCGCCATCCGATCAGCTTTGCCGCCAAAAATCTGCACGGCATATGGTCGCTCTTCCTCGTCGAATCGCATCTGCCTCTTCGACTTCGGATTCCCACGGGTCAGGCCCTCGACCGAAATAAATTCCGACACGACGAGACCGACACCGCCGCGCCGTTTTATCAAACGGCGAAACGTATAATCCGTCACGCCCGCCATCGGCGAAAGCACGAGCGGCGGATCGATATCAATATTTCTGATCTTAAAGGGCTTCAAAACCTTACGTCTTCGTCAGAACAACACCCGTCGCGTCGAAAGAGACCTCGGTCACCGTACCGTCTGCATTGCGATTCGGGAACTTTGCTCCGTCGTCGTTAATCAGGTGATCTACATGATCTTTGTCAAGCACTTTTGTCTTGAAAACACCTTGTGCCCTGACCTTCATTCCTGCCGAATTGAGCGGGATAAAAAATTTGTGATCGCCGAAGGTGACGCGAACGGACTTACCATCGACCTTATCGGCCATCTCCATCCAGCATCCTTCCTTTTTGCAAGAACGCACGATAACGCCCTCGACTTGAACTGTCTTTGCGGAGTATTTCGTCGGATCGGCCATGACCTTCTCGACCGTCATCTTCTTCACATCCTTCGCAAGCGCATCGCCGCGAGTGATCGTCGCTCCCGCCTTCAAATCAACCGGAGCATTATCCTTGCTCTTCACCACCGGCTCGCCCTTGCTGTTGAGCACAGGCTTTGCGTCCTGGGCGACGGCGGACAAAGTGATTCCGAAAGTTATAACAAATAACGCGAATAGTAATTTCATTATTTATCTCCAAAAACGCAATTATATCAGATATTTGGGCCTATTTTGCTTCGTACGCGACCTTGCCATCCACCACCGTGATCACGACTTTAGCATCTCGAATCCTGACCGGATCGATCGTGAAGATATCATCCGAAAGCACAACAAAATCAGCGACCATTCCCGGGGCGAGAGTTCCTTTCGAACCGTCTTGAAATTCGGCGTAAGCGGAACCCCAGGTGAATGCTCGCACGGTTTCGTCCACCGTGATCTTCTGTTCGGGAATCCAGCCAGTCGGATTCTTATCATCGAGCGTGCGCCGCGTTACCGCCGCGTAAACGCCTAATAATGGATTGAGCGGAGCGACGGGCGAGTCCGATCCAAAGGCAAGGATTCCGCCGGCATCGAGAATCGTGCGAAACGCATACGTGCCCTTGAGGCGTTTGGCGTCGAGCCGTTTCCACGCCCAGCGGCCGTCGTCGATAATATGAAAGGGCTGCATAGAGGCGACGACCTTCTGCGAAGCAAATCGATTCAGGTCCTCCATCCGCATGTGCTGCGCGTGCTCGATGGTAAAGCGTCGGTCTCGCGCACCATTCGATTTCTCGACTGCAGAAAGGTGATCGAGTATGGTGGCATTCGCCTTGTCGCCGATTGCGTGAATGCGCACCTGCAGGCCTGCCTTGTCGGCGTCTGAAATCGTTTGCCGCATCGTCGTCGTAACATCTGCCATCGCAAGACCACGCGAACCCGGGGCGTCGAGATAAGGATCGAAGAACCACGCCGTTGTCGAACCTAGGCTGCCATCGGCGTATCCCTTCAGGCACCCAACCCGCAGCATCGCGTCGCCAAACGCGGAGCGGACGCCGGTATTCTCCCATCGCTTGTAATCATTGAGCGGCGAGCAGCCATATATTCGCGTTTTCAGGGAGCCGCGCCGTGCGAGTTCCTGATAGGCACCGACGCCCGTGCCCGCGGACATGTCTTGGACGCTCGTGACGCCAAGCGAGGCCGCATGCTCAGTAGCCGCCTGAGCGGCTTCGAGCTGCTGATCGAATGTGGGCGCCGGAATGACCTTTCCGATATAGAATGCCGCGGAGTCCTTGAAGATGCCGGTTGGATTTCCGGACGCGTCTCGCACTATCTCACCGCCCGCGACATCCTTCACATTTTTATCGATGCTCGCGAGGCGCATCGCCGCACTGTTCGCGAGCGACATGTGGCCGTCGAGCCGATTGATAAACACGGGATGGTCTGGCGTTGCTGCATCAATGAGCGCGGCAGTCGGCAGGTTGTTCGGTGTCCAGTTTTCATGGTCCCATCGCCCGCCTGTTATCCAGCGTCCTTTTGGCAGCTTGGCGGCAAAGGCTTTGATCCGGGCGACAAACTCCTCCGGCGATTTCGCATCGCGCAGATCGACCGACGCGAGCTGGTAGCCGGTTCCCATGAAGTGGACGTGTGCGTCGTTAAATCCGGGGATGACCGTCTTGCCGCCCGCATCTATCACTCGCGTTCGAGCCCCGATTAGTGACTTTGTATCGGCATCCGTGCCGATAGAGATGATCTTGCCGTTCATCACGGCCATCGATCTCGCGATGCTGCGTTTCGAGTCCATGGTGCGAATATTCGCGTTCGTAACTACGAGATCGGCCTTCGGCATTTGAGCAAGCGAAACTGACGCAAGAGCAGCTAAAAGAAGCGCGGTTGTAAATAGATTTTTCATAGTGATTCGGCCAGTCAAAAAACGTATTCTAGGTATCGAGACGATTGTATCAATGAAGCAACAGTATATCCATATTCTCTCCATTGCGATCGTCGCCGCGGGTTTTGTGTTTGTCGCCTTTCTCTACTCGACCGAGCCTCGATCCCTCGCAGAGGTCGCCTCGAAGAGTCAGGTAGCTATCGGAACCTACGAGATCGACCGCGTGCAATTCGACCGAGGCCTGTCTGCATTTCGGGCGGACCAATTTGTCGAGGCCCGCGCGGCATTTGATCGTGCGGATCCTGAGAAACGAGACGCCGCCGCGCAGTTCTACACTGCTTACAGTCTTTACCGGCAGGGCTGGGGCCGTTTCTCGAGCGACGATGCCCTCTTCAAAAGCGGTATCGAGGCGGTAAATCGCGTGCTCGCAATCGACCCTAATTTCCGCTCCACTGACACAACACTATCCTTGCGGTCACCGATCGAGCTTCGCACCGAGCTCGAGGAGGGCCTGAGAATTACAACCTCCGATTTCAACCCGCTCAAGTTCACAAGGGAGCGGAAATGAAGCAAACCGCCGAACAAGAGGCTGCCGACTTTGTTGACGCAGAAATCATCCCTCTAGAGAAGGGGACGCTGGGCCCGCACGCTCCGGCTAAGTCACGGCCGAAAGATTCGCGCGGTGCTAAGGACTACGTCATCCTTCCGCTGCTTTTTCTAGCCGTCACTCTGCTCGGCGGATTGCGCTTCGGAGCGGCCGACAATGCCTTTCTGTTTATAAAGCCTGATCTGATCTGCCTGGTGTACTCCGCGATCCTCCTGCTGCTTTTCGTCCGCGCAGGTCTCGTACGGTTGAACAGTTGGCTCGACGAGGATTTTGCTCTTCCGCGTAACGTGGCGAATGCGGGCATTTTACTGACGCTTTTTGCTGCAAGCACGCAGGTTTTTAACTCCGTGCTGCCCGAGCAAGGAATTGCATTCTGGGTCGTCGCGTTCTTTTTCTTTTGGACATTGTGGAATAACCTATTTGCCGAGTTCGACGCAAGAAAGCTGCTAAGAAGTGTGGGTGCGATGTTCGCACTCGCATTCGTCGCAAAATATCTCGTCCTGGCAAATCTAACCGCGGCACCGGCGGACGGCGGCTGGCTCGCCCGGATCTTCGAGAATCCTGGCAAAGAGACTCTTACCTGGCTGCTTGATCTGCCTCGCTATGGGCGCGCTTCGGGCTATGTACAGTTCTTTGCACTGAGCTTGTTCTTGCTTGGGCTTTATTTGACGCCCGCGAGGATCGGCGAGAAATCTTAGGGCTTGGTTAGATCGATGTCGAGCGTCTTTCCCTCACGTTTTACGCGAATCGTCTTGCCTGAGAATGCCCCGTTGAATGAGGTTTCCTTAACTACCTTTTGGTCGTTGATGGCTTCTACGACATCGCCCGATTTCAGGCCAACCCGCTCCGCAACGCTCGCGGAGCGAATAGTCCCTACCGTGTAACCACCAGCGGCATATTCAACCTCCGCTCCCAGGCTCCTAAGAATGTCTTGAGCGGGAATGCCGGCAGGATTCTGCATGTCGCGCGGCTTTCGGGTAATTGGACGGCTGTCGGGATTTATACCTCGGGGAAGCACGCGCCGTGCAGCGGTAACGGCAATGTCGAATGAGCCGCCGCCCAAACTCTTTTCGGGCGCCGCACCAGTCGAAACGGTAGAAGCCGATCGCGGAGGCACCGTCCCAACGTTGTTTGTCGTCAGCCGTTCGGGCAAAGCTGTCGGCGCCGCCGATGACGCTACGACGGTCGGCTGAGCTGCGGGTGCCGTAGACTGCGCGACGGGTGCGGCGGCCAGTTGAGGCTGCTCGACATCTGCGATCCCTGGCGAGGTAAACCAATACGTACCTACGCCCAGAGCGAGAACCGCCGGGGCTGCGAGGCCGAGCAGTGGTGCGAACCGGAAGCGTCTCTCCGGAGCAGATGCACCCGAGGCGATCCGCGCACTAACCTTGAAATTGAAATCCCCGGGAGCGTTGACGCGTGGAAGCGAAGCCAGCAGTCCTGCCACCTTCGCGTCGTCGTTATTTGAATTATTCTCAATCATCGAATTCTTATAAATACTGTCTTAACTTCTCTTTCAGCAGAGCCCGTGCTCGGCTGATTCGCGATTTCGTTGTGCCCAGTCCGAGCTGCATGATCTCGGCGACCTCGTCATACGACTTGCCCTCGACGTCGCGAAGAATGATGGGAACGCGATATTTCTCGGGCAAGCTCTCGATGGCCGCGGCTATTGTCCGGCTCCGCTCGTTGTCGACGAGTTCCGCATCGGGCAGCACCCGCGTGTCCGGTGGCTGAAACTCCGTGCCAGCCTCATCCTCCGACTGAAACAATCCTGTCAGCGAGAGCAGTCGCCTTCGCTTTCGCCGCCTGATCTCGCTGATGGCGAGATTAGATGCGATGCGATAGATGTAAGTCGAAAAGGCATATTGAGTGTGGTATCGATCAAGTGCAAAGTACACGCGAACAAAGGTCTCCTGCGCGAGATCGACTGCCTCTTCGTAGTCATTCAAAAATCTGTAGAGATAATTCGTTATCGGGTTTCGATAACGGTCCATTATCTCGCCGAAAGCGGCCTGGTCGCCGCTCTTCGTCGCTTCGATAAGTTCGTGATCGCTCCGCTTTGCGTCAGGCATGGGCGGCTGAATGCCTCCTCTGCCTGCAAAATCGAATTTGTCGAGCGCCATACATCCATATCTTTTTACAACACCGATCGAGCAACAAGAAAGGCCGCCCGGCACTTTGAATCACGCCGAACGGCCAATATTGTTGCGAATTTTCGATTTGTCGAATTATGAGGGTTCGTTGAATAGGTCCGGTTCGACCTTCTGCCCGTACGTAACCGTCCCGACTTCCGTTTCCTCGATCACCTTTCCGTTGGCTGTCAGAACGATTCGGTAAGGAACGAGCGTCCCTTGGGCAGAATTGTGATTGTAGAATTTGCGCTTGTACTTCACGCCGCCATCTTCGTACGAGATCGCCAGTATGCGGTAGGACTTAGCGCTGATATGGAACCGCGCCGTGCGCCCTTTCTTGTCCGTAACATCGATCAGATGCATTTCGACGCCCATCTCTTTATCTTTACCGGCGAGTACGAGCGTTGACTCATTCTCCTTGTAACGCAGCAGCATATCAGGGCCGCGAAACACTGCATTCTCAAACGCCTTCGCTGCATCGTCGCGAGGATCGAAGCGAGTACGGTTGAGCAAGCCGAAAAGCTTATCTTCGTTTTGTACCAGAGCGTAACGGGCGTTGGGGAAATCCTGATCGAGCCTGATCTTGTCCTTTTCTAATTTGCTGCCCCGAATTACGAACCGCTGGTACGACGCCTGTTCCGTTTTACCGTCGTCCGCGGTGAAGGTGGTTTTGCCGCGCTCGATCGTCGTCTTTCTGATTTGATCGAGGAGGACTCGCCCTCCGCCGAGTCCATAGATGAAGATCGTGCCCTCGGCGATCTGCTCGGCAGTCGCGTTCGCCTGCGGAGCGTTATTCTGCGCCTGTCGGGCGGGCGTCGGACTCGGGCTCGGCCTGGCTTGCGGAGCCGCAATTACGTTTGGCGTACGCGCGGGCGTCTGCGCCCCGACGGCCGCCGCGAAACTAACGACCATGAGCCCAACAAAAATTAGACGTACAACGACCACGTGAAAATCTCCCAAAAATTGTTTACGCTTTTGTGCGGATCCGAGTAAACGCGGATTGTAGCACAACTATATCGACAATCGGCAGGCCAAGGGGAAAGTGCCGTTTTTCGACTGTAAAAGAGATGTCTTTTCGCCGAGAATAGATGCATCGACTTGAGCGATTTGCGAATGTTTCACGTAGCCCTTTTCGAGCCGGAGATACCGCCGAACACCGGCAACATTGCACGCCTCTGCGCCGCATTTGCGACGCCGCTCCACATCGTGGGCGTGACAGGATTTAGGATGGATGACCGGACGCTTAAGCGTTCCGGACTCGATTATTGGGAGCACGTCGATCTTCACCGCCACCTCGACCTCGCCGAACTCGCCGTAGCCCTGCCCGCGTCACGACACGTTTATCTGACTACCAAAACCTCGCGTTCACTTTATGAATTCAAGTTTCATCCGGGCGACTGCCTGGTCTTCGGGCCTGAAACACGCGGCCTTCCCGACGAGTTGTTAAAAGCGAACGCCCCTCACTGCCTCACCATTCCTATGCAAAACCCGAATGTGCGCAGCCTGAATCTCGCCACGAGCGTGGGCATTGTCCTCTCGGAAGCTATACGTCAGAATCGCGCCTGAAGCCTAGATTCAGTTGTCCTCACCACCACTCCGCGCAAACTCTTCCATCGAGTCCGCCTATTTTGCCTTTCACGTGCTAATCCGTCATTATGTTCGTTTGCCCTGAGGCACGGACTTACGACTATGATCAGCCCGGATAAGATTAGAAACATCGCTATTATCGCCCACGTTGACCACGGCAAAACGACGCTCGTGGATGCGATGCTCGCCCAGTCCGGCACGCATCGAGACAATGAGACGGTCGTCGATCGAGTTATGGATTCGATGGACCTCGAGCGTGAGCGCGGCATCACGATCATGGCGAAAAACACGTCGGTTCGTTACGGCGACTACAAGATCAACATTCTCGATACGCCGGGCCACGCAGACTTTGGCGGCGAGGTCGAACGCGTTCTGAAAATGGTCGACGGTATCGTCCTCCTCGTCGACGCGGCCGAGGGATGCCTTCCGCAAACGCGTTTTGTGCTGAGAAAGGCATTGGAATTAAAGCTTCCCGCGATCGCGCTAGTTAACAAAATCGACCGCCATGACTCACGGCCCGAGGAAGTCGTCGATGAGATCTACGACCTTTTCATTGACCTCGGCGCGAACGATCAGCAGATCGAATTTCCAATTCTCTACTCGATCTCGCGAGACGGTATCGCCAAAAAGGCTCTCGCAGACGAAGGCAAAAATCTCATCCCGCTCTTCGATCAGATAATCGAAACGATCCCTGCGCCGCACGCGTTGCGCGACGACGCGTTGCAGCTCCTGGTCGCAAATATCGATTACAATGCCTTCGTTGGACGCCTCGCGATCGGCCGCATATTTTCAGGCGAGATCGCTAAAAATCAAGAAGTCGCGGTCTGTAAACGTGATGGTTCGGTCGTAAAAACGCGCGTGAAAGAGCTTTTCGTTTTCGAGGGGCTGGAACGCACGACGGTCGATAGTGCGGGCACCGGCGAGATCGTTTCACTTGCGGGTTTTGACGACGTCGAAATCGGTGAGACGATCACGCTCTTCGATAATCCCAAGCCGCTTCCGGTCATCGCAGTTGACGAGCCGACGATCTCAATGATCTTCGGCGTGAACACGTCGCCATTCTCGGGCCTCGACGGAAAATTCGTCACGTCGCGGCAGATCAAGGAGCGATTAGACCGCGAGCTTCTGGGCAACGTCGCACTTCGCGTCGAAGAGACCGAGGCTGCCGAACAGTTTAAGGTATCCGGCCGCGGCGAATTACAGCTCGCGATCCTGATCGAAATGATGCGTCGCGAAGGCTACGAGGTTCAGGTCTCGAAGCCCGAAGTCATCACGAAGAAAGACGAAAAGACCGGCGAAACGCTTGAGCCGATCGAGCTCGTCGTCGTCGATGTTCCCGATGAATTCATCGGCGTAGTCACCGAGGCGATGGGCCGCCGCAGGGGTCAGATGACCAAGATGATCAACAACGGCTCGGGTCGTGTTCGATTGGAATTCGAGGTTCCGTCGCGCGGGCTGATCGGTTTTCGCGGCGAATTCCTGACGGAAACAAAAGGTACCGGTTTGCTCAACACGCTTTTCCTACGCTTCGACAAACACCAGGGAGAGATGAAATCGCGACAAACGGGCTCGCTCGTCGCCGACAGAATGGGCGAAACAAACACCTATGCTCTCTATAACTTACAAGAGCGTGGCGTGCTCTTTGTAAAGCCTCAGGTAAAGGTTTACGAGGGAATGATCATCGGCGAAAACGCTCGCGCGGTCGACCTCGACGTCAACGCGATCAAAGAGAAGAAGCTCAACAACATGCGCACGACATCCGCGGATGAAGCGATGCGTCTCGTGCCGCAGCGTGAGATGTCACTCGAGCGCGCACTCGAATTCATCGCTGACGACGAGCTGATTGAGGTAACTCCAAAATCGATCAGGCTACGTAAGCGCGTGTTGAAATCTAACGAACGCCCCAAGAAATAGAGCTGTTTTTCGATTCCTCATTTTAGTCTTTTTGGTTTACGCTGAGCCACAAGGAGCAACTTCGTATGTCCGATTCAAGAAAACAACTAATCGAAAAAGTAAATGCGTCGTTCGAACAGAACCAACCGGAAACTTTTCTTGACATGTGCGCCGAAAATGTCACATGGCGGATGGCCGGTCACGACGTGCAGGAGGGCAAGGCCTCGGTCCGGAAATTTATGGCCTCGATGGGCGACATGGAACCTCCGAAGATCAACATTATTTCGATCATTTCGGACGGCGACCGCGCCGCCTGCTATGGCGATATGATGTTGAAAGATAAGGATGGGTCAGAGGCAGAATTCGACTACTGCGACATCTACAGATTTGAGGGCGAAAAGATCGTGGATCTCACCTCGTTTATGTCGAAGCGCGGCGCCCAGTCTAGCGAGGCCGGATCGAGCGACGAGCAGGGAGGATAATCAGCAATGCAAAAGATCACACCGATGTTGTGGTTCGACCACCAGGCCGAGGAAGCCGCTGCGTTCTATAAAGGAATTTTCAAGGACTCCAGCGCCGAAGAGCGGATGGAATATGACGCCGCGAGCGCCGAGCGCAGCGGTCAGAAAGAAGGTTCGGCGATGGTGGTAGATATCGAGATCGCCGGGCAGAAGTTCATTGCGCTAAATGGCGGGCCTCAATTTACATTCAACGAGTCGATCTCATTTGTCATCGACTGCGAAACGCAGGACGAGGTCGACTATTATTGGTCGAGGCTCACGGCGGATGGTGGCCAGGAGTCGCAATGCGGCTGGCTAAAGGACAAATTCGGCGTATCATGGCAGGTCACGCCGCGACGTCTCGTCGAGTTGCTGACGGACTCCGATAAAGAAAAAAGCGGACGTGCGATGCAGGCAATGTTAACGATGAAGAAGATCGACATCGCGAAGCTCGAGCAGGCCGCCGCCGAAAGCTGAATCTGCGGTGCGAACACGACGAACTTCCTTTTGGTACAGTCGCTGTTTGGCCCGGGCTTCGGACCACCGATCGGCCGACCGTTCACTGCTCAGTTGGGTGCTAGATTTACCTTCTAGTCTCGACTAGGACGGATAATAAATAAAGGCGGGATCTCAACTAACGAGATCCGGCTTTTTTTATTTTTCTTTGTGACCCGGCGAATTCGCGGGAATCTCTTCTTCGTCTTTTTCTGGTTCGTACCGCTCATAGCCGTGAGCGTCGTCATAATAGTAGCCGTGCTCGCGCTGATCCTCGGCCCACGCGCCATCCTTTTCTGGCGGCAATTCCGGCCCATCTTTTTCTGAACACTTGGTTCTGCCCGGCATAAATCAACTATAATCGAACTGAAGAATTAAGTTCGAGGTTTTATGAAAGTTGATCGATTTCTGAGAATCGCCGTGTTGGCGCTCTGCTCACTTTTTGCAACGGCGGCGCCTGCACAGCAGCCGCCTTTTCCCCCGGTCGCAGATAACGAATACCAGGCCGGTGCTACGCTCTGGATGCAAAAGGCTGCCGAATATCGCGCCCTCGCTTATCAAGCATTTAATCTCGCACGCTGGCAGCTCGACGCCGATTTCGACAGGAAGAATGTAAAACGATTGCCGAAAGCCGAACGCAGTCGCCCGCGCGCAATCGTCGTCGACATTGACGAGACCGTGCTCGACAACTCGCCTGATCAGGCACAAGGGTTGAAAAAACGCGAGGCATTCAATCTCGAACGCTGGTACGCCTGGGGCGAGATGCGCAAAGCAAAGGCGATTCCGGGCTCAGTCGATTTTCTCCACTATGCCGTGTCAAAAGGCGTCAAGGTTTTTTACGTCTCGAACCGCGACGAAGTCCAAAAACAAGCGACGATAGACAATCTCAAGAAGGTCGGTTTCGCGGATGCAAATTCCGAAAACGTCCTTTTGCGGCAAAAAGATGCTCAGGGCAACTCGGTCTCGACAAAGACTCCGCGGCGTGAGTCAGTCTCATCTCGATACCGTATCGTGCTCCTCCTAGGCGATAACCTTGATGACTTTTCCGACGTATTTGAACGCAAGAGCGTCGCCGATCGCTTCGCGGAAACAGATAAAGTAAAAAGCGAGTGGGGCAGACGCTGGATCGTCCTGCCAAACGCAATGTATGGCACCTGGGAAACTGCAATTTACGAATACGGACGCGGCCTCACGGATGCGCAGAAAACAAAAAAACGTTCCGATGCCCTCGAATTGCCGTAAAATGAAGGTATGAAAAGGACTCCGGAACAGAAACTTTTGAATCCGCGGCCGGGCAGCAAGATTGCAGCGGCTCGAGACTTTGGAATCGACCTAACTCTGACAGCGTCCCATTTAGGTCTAACCCCACAACAGCGGATCGATAATCTCCAGTCGAGCATGAAGTTTCTCGCAGAATTGGATCGGGCACGAGAAGACCGGCAGATCGAAAAACGCAAGTCATAATGGTCGATCTCGAAATGGCGATCACCAGTCTCGCTGCAAATAATGTCGATTTTGTTATTGTTGGCGGCGTAGCCATTACACTTCAATCGTCGGGCTACATCACGAGGGACTTGGATTTTTGCTATTCGCGCGATAAAGAGAATATAGCTCGATTAGTGAAGGCGCTCGCAACATTCAGACCCGTTCCGCGGAATTGGCCCGAGGGCTTAAGATTTATCTTTGACGAGACCTCACTGCGAAACGGAACCAATTTTACTTTTACGACTTCGATCGGTGATCTTGACCTTCTCGGTGAAGTTAAGGGCATCGGTGATTATAAGGATGCACTTGCGTCGTCGGTCGGCTATGAACTATTTGGCGTCAGCGTCCGGGCATTTTCGCTGGATGCATTGATAATTTCTAAAACGGCCGCCGATAGGCCGAAAGATCACTTAGTACTTCCGGAGTTGCTCGCCCTAAAAGAGGCTTTAGACCAGAACGAAGAATGATGAACCTCCGATCACCGATTAACGCATTCTATATTCTCGTTTTTGCATTGTGTGTGGTTTCGAGCCTTGCGGCCCAGAATCTCACTGTCCGCGAGATCATGGCCGAACCGTCGATCGCGGGTATGCGCGTAGAGGGCGAGAAGCTCTCGCCGGACGGCAGCAAGGTAATTTTCCTTTGGAATGCCGAGGGCAAAATGCCGCGCGATCTTTATTTGACGTCAACGAATCAGGCCGATGCTAGAATCATCCTCCGTGCTGCCGATCTGCCGAAACCTACCGCGACTCCGACTCCCGAAAATAAGTTGCACTACGGTCTGATCGTTCGCGATGATTTTGTAAAATCACGTGAAAATGCGCTTGGCAATTTCGAGTGGGCACCCGACTCGTTGAAGCTGCTTTTTTCCCATTCCGGCGATCTCTACGTGATGTCCCTCTCGGATTTAAAGCCGAAACGATACACGAAAACGCAGTCCCCGGAGTTTGCGGCTCGTTTTCTTGATAACGATCGCATCATCTTTTCGCAGAGCGGCAATATCTTTGTACTGAACACTTCGGACGCCACTCTCGTTCAGCTCACGCGCGACGCCAATCCTCAGACGTTTATTTCTGTCTCGCCCGGCGTGGCGAATAAACAGGGCACGATGGTCGCCTACACTGTCTCGGACACGTCGAAAAATCGCGCCCTTTTTGTTCCGAATTATCTCGACGAATTCGTGCAGGCTCCGACGGTGCGGCGAGGCTGGGGCGAACAAAAAGTCTTAGTCACTGCCGCGGACGGCAGCCGCGATGCTCCGGCCGAGATAAAACTGCCGAAAGCGGAGGGCGTCAGCGGATTCAGGAGAATGGTTTGGACCGCTGATGGAAAAAATCTAATTGTCGATCGCGTCGATAAGGACACAAAACGCCGCCAGCTTTTCTACGTCGCAAATGCTGGCGATAAATCCGAAAAAATCTCCGTCATCACGGAGGAAACCGACGACAAATGGCAGGCTCCGCTCTCTGCGATCTTCGAGCCGAATCCGCGGAACGCCAACGAACTTTTCTTCGCCTCCGAGCGCGACAGATACAACCACCTTTACCTTGCAACTCTCGGTGCGGATGGGACCTTCACGATAAAACAGCTCACTAGAGGCGGCTGGCAAGTCGAATGGGCAAAGTATGTCGCGGACGGTAGCCAGATCGTTTACTCTTCAACCGAGAAGACAGCCGCGGAGCGTGAATTCTACATCGTCTATCCTGCGACGGGTGAGCAGCTTGCGATCACATCGCAGGCGAAAGGAATGCGCGTGGGGCCGCAGATGGATGATCAGAATTCCGAGCCGATTCTGCTATTCAGCCTCTCGCAATGGAATCGTCCCGACGATCTCTATTCCCAGAAAGTCTGTCCAAAATGCAGCATGCTGCATCTGCCAAGACAGCTGACGAAGACGGCGCCGGAGACCTTCTCATCGCGCAAATGGATCCAGCCTAAGTTTATCGACATCCCCTCGCGTGACGGCAAGCAGATTCCCTCAAAGATTTACCTGCCGGCAAATCACGATCTGAAAAAGAAGTATCCGATGGCGATCTTCGTCCACGGGGCGGGCTATCTGCAGAACACGATCAACGGCTGGAATAACTACTATCGCGAGTTTATGTTCAACGACCTCCTCGCCAAAAAGGGGTATGTCGTGCTCGACATCGACTATCGCGGCTCGGCCGGTTACGGACGCGAGTGGCGTACGGATGTGTTCGATTTCCTCGGCGGCAAGGATTACGAGGATCATATCGACGCGATCGACTATATGGTCAAAAACTACGGCGTAAATCAAAGCAAGATTGGTGTTTACGGCGGCAGTTATGGCGGCTTTATGGCGGGCATGTTGGTCACGCGCGCTCCCGAGCGTATCGCAGCGGCTGCGGCACTCCGACCTGTTTTCGATTGGAAAAACTACTACGCCGCAAATCCGCAATACACTGCACAGCGCCTCGGTTTCCCGGACAAAAATCCGGACGCATATAAGCGAAGCTCACCGATCACGTATGCCGACAAATTGGAGCGGCCGCTGTTGATACTTCACGGCATGGCCGACGACAACGTACACGTGCAGGACTCGCAGCAGATGATCGAAAAGCTGATTCGACTGGGCAAGACGCAGCATTTCGAAGCGATGCTCTATCCCTCGGAAAATCACGCTTTCGTCCGTCCCGAAACCTGGGCTGACCAGTACGAGCGTATTTTGGCTTTATTCGAGAAGCATTTAAGATAGTTGGAACCGCGGAGACGCAGAGACGCAGAAGTAAAAGGTAAAAATTAGAGAGTCGTCGGGAACGAATCAGTACGCACGCGGACGAAAACCTAAATGGTGACATTCCTCCCCCTGCGTCTCCGCGTCTCTGCGGTTGATCTCTTATGCGAATTTTGGTCACCGGCGGCGCCGGCTTTATTGGCTCGCACCTCTGCGAACGCTTGTTGTCGGACGGCAACGAGGTTATCTGCCTCGACAACTTCTTCACCGGGCGAAAGGTGAATATCGAGCATCTGCTCGATGATAAATATTTTGAGCTCGTCCGGCACGATGTGACTGAACCAATCCTCCTTGAGGTCGACCAGATCTACAACTTGGCGTGTCCCGCATCTCCGGTCCATTACCAGTACAATCCGGTCAAAACCGTAAAGACTAACGTGATGGGCATGATCAACATGCTCGGCCTCGCAAAGCGCGTTCACGCGCGAATTCTGCAGGCATCGACGAGCGAAGTTTACGGCGATCCGCTAGTGCACCCGCAGACTGAGGACTATCACGGCAACGTGAACCCGATCGGTCTTCGCAGCTGCTATGACGAGGGCAAGCGGGTCGCCGAGACGTTGATGATGGACTACCATCGCCAGAACAAAGTCGACACACGAATCGTCCGCATATTCAACACGTACGGCACACGCATGCTCGAGAATGACGGCCGCGTCGTATCAAATTTTATTGTCCAGGCTCTTCGCGGCGAGGAACTTACGATCTACGGCGATGGATCGCAAACGCGCTCCTTTTGTTATGTGAGCGATCTTGTCGATGGACTGATTCGCCTGATGAATGTGGCGGCTGACGACGCTCACCTGCCCGTAAACATCGGCAATCCCGCCGAATTCACGATGAAGGAACTCGCCGAAGAGGTAAGCCGTGCAACTGGAAAAGAGATCAAAATCCGCAATTTTCCGCTACCCGCCGACGACCCAAAACAGCGCCAGCCCGACATCACCCGTGCCAAAACCTTGCTAAACTGGGAACCAAAAATGCCCTTAGCCGAGGGTTTGAAGAAAACCGTCGAATATTTCGAGGGCGTGGTAGGATAGTTTTGATTTACCGCAAAACGCTGAGACCGCAAGGATGTGTAGCTGGCCCCTTTGTGTTTTTTGTATCTTTGCGTTAAAAAATCCACTTTATGAAAATTCTCATTACAGGCGGGGCCGGTTTTGTCGGCAGCCATCTCGCGGACAAATTGCTTGGCGAGGGCCATACGGTTACGGTCATCGACGACCTCTCTACCGGTCGCTACGCGAATATTTCGCATCTCGAGGGAAACCCGAACTTCCACCTGATCATCGATACGGTACTTCACGCCGAGCTGATGGAGCGGTTGATTCGCGAGACAGACCGCGTCTATCACATGGCGAGTGCGGTCGGTGTTCGACTGATCATGGAACAGCCGGTGAAGACGATTGAGACCATCTTTCACGGCACGGATGTCATTCTCAAATTTTGCTCGCGTTATCGAAAGCGCGTCCTGATCCCGAGCACGTCCGAGGTTTACGGCAAGGGCGTTTCAGTTCCCTTCCGCGAGGACGACGACCTTTTAACCGGCGGCACCGACAAGCACCGATGGGCATACGCCTGCGCCAAGACGCTCGACGAATTTCTCGCTCTCGCGCACTGGAAAGAGACGCAGCTTCCGGTCGTCGTAACGCGCCTATTCAATACTGTCGGCCCGCGGCAGACCGGACAGTACGGAATGGTCGTCCCGCGATTTGTCCATGCAGCTATCAGGAATGAGACGATCGAGGTGCATGGCGATGGTAATCAGTCGCGATGCTTCGGGCACGTCGCAGACGTCGTTGAGGGCCTCGTCAAACTGATCGAGACGCCGGCGTGTTTCGGCACTGTCGTGAACCTCGGTAACAGCGAAGAAATGTCGATCAACGATCTGGCTAAACGCGCCATCGAGCTCACCGGCAGCAAGAGTGAAATCAAGTACATCTCATACGATGAGGCCTACGGGGCGGGCTTTGAGGATATGCAGCGACGGGTGCCGAGCCTCGAGAAAGCTGAGCGTATGATCGGCTACAAGCCAACGCGCTCGCTCGATATGATCATCAATGATGTAGCGGCCGAGTATCACTCCTCCCAACCGGATTCGTCACAGCATGCGAAAGTTTAGTCTAGTCAGTCTTTTCCTCCTGTTTCTCGCCGCGAGCTCACTCGCGCAGTCTACGGGCGGGTTGAAAGGCCGCGTACGCAGCGGCTCCGGCAACGGCATCGCAAATGCCTCGATCGTGGCCCGCTTGGATGGAAAAGACGTGAAATCTGCGACGACGGACAGCAAGGGACGTTTCGAAATCGGCGGCCTCTCGTCAGGAAAATACAATCTCGTGATCGATGCTAAAGGTTATTCGACGGGCGTGAAGTACGACGTCGAAGTTAGAAGCGGCACCCTTCGCGATCTCGGCGATCGACTAACTCTCTCGACCGATCAGGGCACGCTAGTTATCATCAAGGGCAGCGTCTTTTACAAAGAAGGTACGAGTCTGTCGGGCGCAAAGGTCGAGCTCGAGAAGGTAAACGGCGACGGCTCGACAGAGCGAGTGGCTTCTGCTCTTTCCACATACACCGGCGAATTTACGTTCCGTCGGCCCGAGTCCGCGGCGAAATACCGCATAACAGCCAAATTCAACGGAGCCTCCGGGTCAAAGGAGATTGACGTCGACATGGCCGCGATTTATCGACTGGCGATCACGCTCGATGTTTCCCGAACACAAAAATAGCTAATTAATGGTCTCGGTGATCTCTTCGGCGGGGCGGTTGGATTCGAGGTTAGCATTGTCGGTAACGATCAGGGGGAACTCGTCGAGGACAACCGCATTTGCGATCGTTTGTACCCAATACGTCCCGGCATTAGGAAATACGACGTTTACAAAAAAGCTCACGTTGTCGGTAAAACCGCCGGGAGCGAGGTCGATACTCGTCGGCTGCGAGGTGACGACAAGGTTCGATTTGTCTGGTGAGAGTATCCGTACCTCAGTCTGGTGATTACCCTGACCGCGCCAGTGGTTAATGACGGCAAATTTGATGAGCGAGACTGGCAGTTGCTCTACCATAATGTTCTGAAAAATCCCCATCAGCGAGATCTTGTTGCCCATCTCGATCCGAACGTCGTCGCAGAGCAGGGTGTATTCGAGCTTTAATTCGGGAATATCCATCTTGATTACGCATCATGCGTCCACGCAACCGAGCGTCACATGCAGCTTAGATTTTTGCCTTTCAGGTGCGGCAGGTCAAGAGTATAATCCACCTAAACGACTTTTCACTCGCGACTTATGCTCGAATACGTGTTAATCGGCCTTTCACTCGTGCTGCTGGGCATCGCTGGACTGCAGTTCACCTATATGTTTTATCTCGAGCGGATGGACCGAGAGCGCAAAAAACACGTCCGATACCTGGAACGCGAAAATCGCCGTCTCGCGGACAGGCTGGCGAGGGCTGAGGGTCGCCTCTCCGACCAAGCGGCCGCTCTCGAACAGGTTTACCCCGAATACGCTCTCTGCGAGGACGACGCCTGGGCAGACGTCATAGATGAACGCTAAAATCGAGCTCGGCAATCGTCGCACCTGAGCTTCCCGAAAATTCCGGTGCATTCTTGAAGGACTTTACAAACGCCGTCTCCGACAAAACTTTCCGCACTATCTCACGCTGTACGCCGATGCCCTTGCCGTGAATGATCCGCACGATCGGGAACTTTCGATCAAACGCTTCGCCGAGGTACGCCTCGACGACTGCACGGATCTCTTGCGGAGCGAATGAGTGCAGATCAATCGAATCTGTGATCTCGACCTCGAACGGCTCTTCAAATGGCGACTCGTTTTGCATCAGGGAATCTTCGATTTGGTTTGATATTGCGCCACGTCCTCCGGCGGATTTACCCGCAACCGGCTCTTATCGCGAAAAACGGTAAACGACTTCGCATCCATCGAGCCCGCCGGCCCGCGAAGGTTTACCGTAAACGTTTTGCTGTCTCCGCGGCCTTCGACCTTGAGCGGTAGCGCACCCCAAACTTCGGTGTTGTTCGGCGTTCGCCACACCGTATAGTAGCTCTGATCGTATTTGTCGAAAGCCAGCACCATGATGCCGTCAAAATCGGGCTCGAGGCCATCCCCTGACTTCACGGCATTCGTGCGGGTCAATATCACCCAGCTTCCCGGCGTGGTCGTACGCGTTACGGCCTTTTCGGCGTTCTCGCTGTCGAGTCGCTGCCAGGTCACAAACTTTTTGTTGTTCTGCTGAAAAAATACGATATCGCTCGGCACCTGCAGCTCGACCTGTCGCCCGAACAACCATCCCGCCGGAGCCGGCGATACCGACCGATCCAACCGAACCTGATACCAGATGTCGTATTTATCCTCGAGCTTATCCGGCTCACCCGCTTCTTTGGCCGCCTCGATCTCGGCACTCTTCGAACGTCGAACCGTTTTCTGCTGTCCCCTCGGTGCGTCATCGACGTCCGGGGCTTCCTGCTTGGGCACAAATTTCCAGCTCATGATGTCGAACGTCGAGCGATTCGCAAGCTTGAACAACACATTCTCCGGCGTCATATCCGGAGCGGCCCGCAGATTCGACGCACTGCGAATAATTCCAGCGGCTTGCGGAGTTTGATTCGCGAACTGCTCAGCGAGCTTTTTTGATCGCTCGAGCGTCTCGCTCGTGATCACATTCTGTGCCTCGATCCACCCTTCGGTCAGAGCTTCGTCTCGCGAACGAACGCGATACCACGGCACTCTTTCATGCTCGACCTGATCGAGAACGTCGAGCGTATCGCCGCGATTTACTTCTAAAAGGTCCGCTGCCACGACAAAATACGAGGTGCGAATCTGCGCCGTCTTCGCGATAACGGTTGCAGTGTCGGCCGTGCCCAAAACGTTGGAAACGCCGCCTACGGCCGAGTCAACGAGCGTGCATGAGCTCGCCGCGAGCAGTAGGGAAAACAATAAGACGGCGGTAGCAAATCTTCTCTTCATTTCATTCTGGCAGCGGCCTTTCGCCACATATTATAGCCCAATCGATCGAGCAAATCCTTTTGCCTGCCTTTAAGCTTTTCGGACACTGCGAGGCCGCGCCCGGTCGTCTTGTTCGTTGGTTCGAGGCCGGCATACGCAATGTAAGTCTGCCAATCTATCGCCGCGTCGCCTTTTATAAAACGCTCGACTATCGGCACGAGTTCCGGCCATTCGGCCATTGTCGCTAGCACGGCGTCGTTGCCATCGGTATGAGGCTGCGAGTTTCGATATCGCTGGTAAACTGAGCGCAGAATATCCGCCGAAGACCGTTTGCCGCGCGATTTTTCGAGCATCGCCAGATCGCACAGAAATGCCGCCACCATCCCGCGTGCATATACTCGCGTGTTCTCACCGGCGAAGCGTCTTCGCGACGCCTCGATCAGACTCAGTCGCGATTCCTGACGGGAGTCGATCGCATGGGCTCGCGACAGCACGTCGAGAAAATTGTCAAAGCTGATCGTATTCGTCATGACGCCCATTTTCGCCGACTCGTATAACGCAAAACCTTCGTAAAACCAGTCGTAATTGCCGCTCAGACTTACGCCGTTCGGCATCCAGAAATGAAAGATCTCGTGCCGCAGTTGTTCGTGCAGACGCCGCTGCGACTGGGACCCAAATGGCATGTCCGACGAGATTATCACTGACGTGGCGCCTCGCGTGTCGGCTTCCCAATTCCCTGGATCGACCCGCGTCGGAAACTTCGAGACGGCGATCAGAAAAGCCTCGCCCGGCGCTTCACCAAAGATCTCCCGATATCTCGCGAATATCTCCGACGAAATCGCGCCAGCATCGTCGTCGGTGAAGTGCCAACTATCAGAAATGGATAGCCGTATCGCGGACCTGCCAGATGCGACCATTTTTTCGCGGCGGTTCTTTCCGAGAATAAACACCGCTTTCTCGACGTTCGCTGCCTGATAAACACCGGGCTCTTTAAGGGTTTCTGTCGTAGTAATTTTCCAGCCGGCCGGGACGGAAAGCGTGATCTGTCCGGTCTTGGCTCTCACTTGCGGAATCAGATCATCGAGCATGAGCAGCCCGCCGTTTTCGCCGATCCAGGAGACATGGGCTGCGGCCGCTCTTGCGGAGAGCGGCTTAAGGTCGACATTGTAAGCAAATTGCAAGATCGCGCCATCGGAGGGACGCGTCGTTAGCATTAGCCCAGTGAACCGTTTAGAGAGAGACGATGTTCCCGCAAATTCGTCCAGCAAGTCGAACTGCCGACCGACTTTGCCAATGAACGACTCCGCAAACTTCCCGGTGACTTCAGCCTGCCCACGCTCATCGATTTTGATTCGCAGCGTGATGTCCTGACCTGACGCGCTGCCCACACAAAAGGCGCACAGAATTATCATTCCGCCGAGCGTTGACACCCTCCGCCCGAGCGCACTAAAATTGCCGTTTGCAACGAATCGCATCACTTATAACATTTAGAATAGTAATTCGATACGCCTAATCAAAGTCATCATTTTTGCGTTAGTTCTAGTGTTCAGCCTGCTGTTTCTCGGCCGATTCTTTTTTTAGTCGGGCTGTTATGGGTCGTGCGTTACTTTGAAGCGGTCGCAATCGGGCCGCTTTTCGCATTTTTATGACCGAACTTCGCAAGATCCGCCGCGCCCTCATCAGCGTTTCTGACAAAACAAATCTAGTCGAGCTCGCCCAAACATTAACGCGTCACGGCGCTGAAATTATCTCGACGGGCGGGACGGCGACGCATTTGCGAAATGGCGGCATTAGCGTAACCGATGTCTCCGCTATAACAGGTTTTCCTGAGATGATGGACGGCCGCGTTAAGACGCTGCATCCTAATATCCACGGGGCTCTTCTGGCACTTCGCGACAATCCGGAACACGTCGCCTCAATGCGTGAACACAACATTACGCCAATCGATCTCGTCGTAGTAAATCTCTACCCGTTCGAACAAACTATCGCCAAAGAAGGCGTGACACTCGAAGAGGCCGTCGAGAATATCGACATTGGCGGTCCCGCAATGATCCGTTCGTCCGCGAAAAACTGGCGCGATGTCGCGGTCGTCACTGATGTGGGTGCGTACGATACGATCATTACCGAGCTCGACGCCAACGAGGGGGCACTTTGTCTGGAAACCCGAGCTACGCTAGCCGCCGCATCCTACGCGCGAACGGCCGAATACGACACAGCGATCGCTAATTTCTTGTCGGAACCGCCTGCGTCAGCGCCCGGCCAGCCGGACCAACTTACGCTAAGCCTCACAAAAGTTACCAGTCTCCGCTACGGCGAAAATCCTCATCAAGAAGCCACTCTTTACACTACCGAAGGCGGCGGAGTCGCCACCGCCGAGCAGCTGCACGGTAAGGAGATGTCGTTCAATAACTACGTCGATGCCGATGCGGCGTGGGCGCTGGTGAATGATTTCGACGTTCTCGCGGTGGCAATCATCAAACACACAAATCCGTCGGGTGTCGGCCTCGGACCGGCCAACCAGGAGGCCTATAGTCGTGCCCTCGCAACGGATCCCGTCTCGGCGTTCGGCGGTATCGTCGCTTTCAACCGAAAGGTCGACGCCGACGCGGCCGCATCCGTCATCGAAGTCTTCTCCGAGGTCATCATCGCTCCCGACTATGACGCCGACGCCCTCGAAGTATTCAAAAGCAAAAAAAATCTTAGGGTGCTGCGAGTAGTAAGCGGAAACCCGACCGGTAGGCAGTACAAACACATCGCAGGAGGCTTTCTTGTTCAAGACAAAGACACTCATCAACTGACCGACGCTGACCTCACCATCGTCACAAAGCGCCAGCCGACTGGCGACGAACGAAAGGCGATGAGACTCGCGTGGACCGTCGCTAAGCACGTCAAATCTAACGCAATCGTCTTTGCAAACAACGAACAGACCCTCGGCGTCGGGGCCGGTCAGATGAACCGCGTCGACTCTGTCCGTATCGCCGCCATGCGTGCCGAGCGTTTCGATCTCGACCTAAAAGGGGCCGCTCTCGCGTCCGACGCTTTCTTCCCATTCCGCGACAACGTTGATGAAGCAGCGAAGTTCGGCGTAACCGCGATCATCCAGCCTGGAGGCTCTATCAAAGACGACGAATCTATAGCCGCGGCCGATGAGCACGCAATTGCAATGGCATTCACGGGCATCCGCCACTTTAAGCATTGACACGACCTTGTATTAGTGTTAAAACTTTATACAATTAGGACGACTAAGGAACGCTCGAGGGGTTATTTGAGAAAATAAATCTGTCGGGCTGTTGTCTTTTTTACCACCCCAAAATCAGGAGAATTATCATGACAAAAAACCTTCTAGCGACCGCCGCGCTTGCGACCGCCGCTCTTTTTTCAGCCTGCGCGCCGGCTCCGACGAACACGACGGCTAACACGACTACCAATACGAACACTGCCAGACCTGCCGCCGCGGCTCCTACCGCCGACGTACTTCTCGATATGGAAAAGAAGGCGAACGAAGCCTATTTGCGGGCCGACGGCGCATACTTTGAGGGCATCCTCTCGGACAAGGCCGTTATGTCGATGGGCAAAGACCGTATGGGCAGGGCAGCCATCATCTCGGGGATAAAGACGGTCAAATGCGAAGGCGTTGCGGTAAACCTCAGCGAGCCGCAGATCGCCAGGATCGACAACGACACCTATGCTTTCACCTACAAGAATGAAAGCACGGGCAAGTGCAACGAAGGGACGGACGGCGCGATGATCAACCTAAAGCCGGTGCGAGCCTCAACCGTTTGGGTCCGCAGCGGCGACAAGTGGCAGGCCGTATGGCATGGCGAGACTCCGATCATGGGTGCGCCTGCAGCCGACGCAAAGGCTGACGCCACGCCCGCGGATACAAAATCCGCCACTGCCAAGATGGACAAGGCCGCCGACTCTGCTAAACCTGCTGATACAAAGAAGGAAGACGCGAAGCCCGCAGCTAACATGTCAGCCGATACAACGAAAGACGCGCCTGCTAAGCTGACGCCATCCGCCAACACAGACGCTCTCGCCAAGCTGCACGTCGCCGGCTGGGAAGCTTTCAAGGCAAAGGACGCAAAGTATTTCGAGAGCAATCTTACTTCGACTTTCGGGTTCGTCGCCCCGGATGGCAGTTACATCGCAAACAAGGCCGACGCTATCAAGGAATGGACCGGTGCCGGCACGCTGAAGTGCGAGGGCATCACAAAGGTGAGCTTCGGTGAAGCCTTCGCCTGGGCCGTCTCGCCAACTGTCGAGATCCTGATGGGCAAGGGCAACTCCGACGGCAAGTGCGCCGGAATGGCAAACGGCGACCTCTGGCAGACCGCTGTGTACGTCAAGGAAGGCGATATGTGGAAGATTGCCTTTATGACCGAGAATATGTCGATGCCCGGAGCATAGAGCGGTTCGCAATCCGTACAACCAAGGCCGGAGCATTCTTTGCTTCGGCCTTTTTTCTTTTACAAAGTGTGTTAGTATCGTGCCACCCCACAATAAGAGCTTTACCCAACAAGCTCGTAGCTGCCTCAATATCGAAAGGCCGCTTACGCTGATGCTATTGATCGGAAAGGAGAACACAAAATGAGAACCATCACATACTGGATTGTCGCTTGTATCGCGACCGTCACTCTTGCGGCGTGCGGAGCACCCGCGTCCAACGCACCGGCAAACACATCAAACGCCGCGAACTCGAACAGCAACACGGCAAAGCCCGTCGCGGCAGCCCCGACCAAAGACGCCCTGATGGCGATCGAGAAGTCCGGCTGGGAAGCGTGGAAGACCCGCGATGCCAAGTGGACCGAAGACAACTATTCGGACAAGGGCGTCAATCTCAGCTCGACCGGCCGAATGGATAAGGCGGCCATGATCAAGGCTATGGCAACGATAAAATGCGATGTCAAGAGCTACTCGCTATCGGACGACAAGATGCAGATGGCGGGCCCGGACGTCGCGATCCTGACGTTCAAGGGTGCGCAGGATGCGACCTGCGACGGCAAGAAGAGTCCTGCGAATGTCTGGGCGGCATCCGTCTATGTCCGCGAGGGCGACAAGTGGAAGGCAGCCTTTTATGCCGAAGCTCCGGTCGTAGATCCCAAAGCTGCTCCCGCAAAACCCACTGTTGTTCAATTCCCGGCTAACCCAACGAAGCCTGCGGACGCCAAGCCCGACCCGGCGACGGACGCACTGATGGCTGTCGAGACGAAGGCCTGGGAAGCCTGGAAGAACAAGGATGCAAAGGGCCTCGACGATTTTGCGGCGAAGGACATGATCGCCCTCTCGTCGACCGAAGGATGGACTGACCGTGCGGCTACTCTCAAACGCTGGTCCGACCCGATCTGCGATATCAAGTCCGTCAAGCTGACAGACGGAGCAAGCGTCGCGTATAACAGCGACTACGCAATGCTGACAGCCAAGGCGACCGTTGACGGCAAATGCGCAGGCGAGAATGTCCCGACCGAATGGACGGCCACACTCTACGGCAAAGAGAACGGCGTGTGGAAAGCCATCATGTCAATGGGCATCCCCGCCTCCTAGACCTCCTGACGGGATCTACTTTGTAATCAAGAAAAGGCCGTAGTCACCCAAGACTGCGGCCTTTTTCTCAACGCACAAACCATGTGATATCAAGATCCCTCCCGTCCGTCGAAAAGGAGATCATTCCATTCTCGCCCGTCGTCAAAACTCGGGATCCTGAGCGCGTCCATCTCTCGACAACCTCCGCGTGCGGATGTCCAAATTGCGAACGACGGCCAACGGATATGATTGCGAGCGCAGGCCGCGCGGCGTCGATGAATTGCTGCGTCGAAGAGGTTCGGCTGCCGTGATGCGCGACCTTGACCACATCGACGTCCGCCATGGCGAGCCTTGCCTCAGCCGCCCGTTCGATATCGCCGGTAAAGAGAAAAGACCGCTCGCCATATGTAATCTTGATCACAAGGGAGCGGTCGTTCTCAGAAACCAAACTTGAATCATCGCGCCCGGGAGATAGGACCTCGACTAGCGCGCCGCCGATATTTATAGCCTCGCCAGCGGAAAGAAATCGAACTGGAATCGCTTGGCTTCGCACGATCTCGTCGACGCCTGCGAAACCCTCGCTTTGGCTCGCGCTTCTTTCAACTAACAGCTCGCCAATCGAAAAGTTTGCGGCGACATCCGTAAACCCTTGGATGTGATCCGCGTCGGCATGTGTCCCCACGAGATAATCAACGTGCGAATAGCCTTTCGCCCATAGTACCTGCGAGACGACCAGCTCGCCAACTCCCTGCACGTCCGGTTCGAACGGCGCTTCCCCCGCGGGGCGTTCGCTTCGATAGTTCCCTCGTCCTCCGCCGTCAATCAGCATCGTGGTGCCATCCGGGAATGTCACAAATGCCGAGTCGCCCTGTCCGACATCAAAAAAATCCACTCGAAGCCGGCCGTCAAGTGCGGGTTCGCTCAGCGGATGGCCGACGATAATCGCGAATAGGGTTACTAGGCTCGCGACTGCTGGAACGAGCCTCGCGCGCACGGCTGACGTTGACGCCCGCTTAGGTTCGAATGGGTCCCATCGAGACAGCAGATACGTAAGCGCAACGAGCGGAATGTAAAAGAGTGCGTAAACAATTGTGCCGTCTCCGATGTACGCAGGCACGCGAAGGCGCGTCATTCCATCGCTCGCAATTAACCTGGGCAACGCGAGCATGATCGCATTCGCCATCTCCGTAAAATTGAAGAATGGCCCCGCCACTGCCGAGCTGACTTGCAGCACACCGGCTCCGACAACCGCCGCAAAGCTCTCAACGGCAATAAGAATACCGACCCAAATATTCAGGACTACCGCAAAAAAAGACGCCCTATGAAAATAAACTATGAGCAGTGGCAGCATCGCGACCTGCACGATCAACGAGACAATAACGCCCTCAAACAAATACCGCGCAGTTCGCTGCCAAACTGTGCCCGCCAGCCGAGGCAGGTACGGACGCTTCGCGATCCCACCGGACCAGACCTGCTCGCCGAGCTCCACTTTCCACGCGACAGGATTCCAGTAGAGCGTCTCGGCGAAACGCTTTAGTCTTTCGCCGACGTGGGGCGGAAATGGCTCTCCCGATTCGGGCATCCATGTGCCGACGGCTCGTAATTTAGTGATGAGCGGAAACGCGATAGCGACAATCGCGGCGACACTGACGAGCGTGAGTTGAAATGACGGATTATACAAGTCCGACGGTCGCCAAACGAGCAAAACGAGCGCCGAGCCCGCAAGAGGATTGATGAGATTGTGTTGACGAAATATCGCTGCACCAAACGAGATGACCGCAAACATCACGGCGGCACGTACAACCGGCACGTCCGCGCCGACGGCGATCGTATAGGATGCGAGAACGGAGTTTACGATCAGGAAACGTGCCCATCGGTTTCTCGTGAGCCGTGTCATTACAAAATACAGGACACCGCCGATGAACGTGATGTGAAGACCCGAGATGACGAGAATGTGAAAGGTCCCGCCGTCGCGGAAAAGTTCCGCCGTCTCGCGATCTAGAAAATTCTTGTTGCCGAGCAGGCTCGCGATCATCACGCCGGCGGCACGCGCATTCAGATTCTCGCGAAAACTATTTACCCAATCTGCACGCGAACTGTAGATGAACGCAAGGGGAATAAAAACACTCTCGTCTGCGATATGCTCGACGAGCATCGAGCTCTTGACCGCGCAGGTCGCGTCGATTCCCTGCCGATCCAGGATTTCGCGGCGCGGCGTTACTCCGGGATTTCGATACTCGTCTTCGCGTTGCAGATGGCACGCTACGCGAACGCTCGATCCGTATGCCAGTCTTGCAATGCCAGATTCCGCCTCCGTCCTCGGAACAAAAACACGCACCCTTCCGGACGTATCTATGTGCTCGCCGCGCACTGACAATCGTGTCGTCGAGAGCGTGAGAAAAGATCCTTCGAACGCGGCCTCCGGAAAAGTCGAAAGCACACCTTCTATCTCGACCGGTGTTGCCGACTCTACGCGGCCGCCGTCATAGATCGAGCGAATGCGATCCGGCGAGACCGATTGTCGCTCGGCGATGAGCGAAACCGATCCGGCCGTGACGAAGCCGAGAACGACCGCTGTGACACCGATCGAGCTTCCGCGAAAAGCGATCGCGATCGCACATGCGAGCACGGCAGCCACAACAAGCACGTACAAATCTATCGCAAGAAAATTTCCGGCAAGCACGCCGAGAGCGAATGCCGTAGCGAGAATAACTAGCGGCGCTCCGCTGAAATTAGTAGGAGTTCTGTGGGCCGGCATCGAGGGAGAATTTTAGTGTGTTATCAGTGGACGAATCTCAACGAAGCGGCTCTCGCTCACGCCTTGCACCAGCATCAGGTGTTCTGGGCGGCGAAAAGCTCCGTTCTGCTCACGGTGTTCTGCGATCGCTTCGGCAGTTTTCTGTCCAACACCGGGCAGCGCCTCGAGCTCTGCGACAGACGCCGTATTGATGTTCACGGTTCCAACCGCTGCCGGCTCCGCGGCCGCTTCGTAGACGATGCCCGATGTGCAGGCGAGGGTTGTTAGCGATAGCGAAATTACCGCGACCGCGCACTGCTTAGCGTTCATTTCCGAGCGCCCCCTCGGCGACATCCTGAAGCTCATCAAGCGCTTTCTGTAGCACAGGACGAGCGCGCGTCGAGCCATCCATCTCGCCGATCATGCCTTCGCGCACCATTGCGTCGAGGATCTTTGCCGCCCGGCCATAACCGATAGAGAGATGCCGCTGGAGCAGCGAGGTCGAGCCGCGCTTTGCATTGACGACGCATTTGAGCGCGTCATAGAACAAGGGGTCGCGGCGGCCCGGCGAATCCATTTCGTCGTCGGTCAGCTCTTCGTCGCTCTTTGTGATCGTGTCGTCGTAGTTCGGCTCGAGGCCCTGCTTCTTTATAAAATTAACGACCTCCTTGATCTCTTTTTCATTCACGTACGCGCCGTGCACGCGCGTGACACTCGACTGTCCGGGCGGCAGGAAAAGCATATCGCCCTGCCCGAGCAGGCTCTCGGCGCCATTCGCATCGATGATCGTTCGCGAATCGACCTTTGACGAGACTCGGAACGAAATCCGCGATGGGAAATTCGCCTTGATCAATCCCGTGATCACGTCAACGCTCGGCCTCTGAGTCGCGAGCACGAGATGGATTCCCACTGCACGCGCCATCTGCGCAAGCCGCGTGATCGAGTCCTCAACTTCCTTTCCCGAGACCATCATCAGGTCCGCAAGCTCGTCGATGATGATGACAATGTACGGCAGCTTCTTATGCGGCTCGCCATTGTCGTCCCACTGCTCGAGCTCGTTTCGCCGCTTTGCCTCGATGTTATATCCGTCGATATTTCGCACGCCGTATCCCGCGAGATCTTTGTACCGCCGCTCCATCTCAACGACCATCCGTCGAAGCGCGTTCGCTGCCTTTTTCGGCTCGACAATAATCTCGTGCATCAGGTGCGGGATGCCTGCGTAGAGCCCAAGTTCGAGACGCTTCGGATCGACCATGATGAATTTCACTTCATCTGGTTTCGCCTTGTAAAGGATCGACATTACGAGCGTGTTGACGCCGACGGACTTGCCGGCGCCGGTAGCACCGGCGATCAGAAGATGGGGCATCTTAGCGAGATCGGCGACATATTTCGTACCGTCGATCGTCTTGCCGAGCCCGAGTGTCAATAGGCTCTCGCTCTTCTTGAATTCATCCGACTCGATGACTTCGCGAAGGAAAATCGTCTCGCGTTTTCGATTTGGCACCTCGATACCGACATAGGCTTTTCCCGGGATTCTATCGATGCGAATCGATTCCGCTTTCAGGGCGAGACAGAGGTCATCGACGAGGCCCGTCACGCGCGAATACTTCACGCCCGCCTCCGGCTTAAACTCAAACGTCGTGACGACCGGCCCAGGCGATTTGTGCATGATCTTGCCCGGCACCTTAAACTCCGTCGTCTTATCCACAATCAGCTGAGCGGTTTCGACAAGTTCTTTGTCGCTTTGCATGACTGACGGCGGCGGATCGGTCAGGAATCGCGACGATGGCAGCACGTATTCGCCGTCGTACAGATGCGGCTGCTCAAACTCGAAAATCTCTTCCGGCTCTTCGATCTTCACCGTCTCGGGCACAGGCTCGGGCTCGACATATGTCTCAACCGAAGGCGGCTCAGGCACGATCTCCGGCTCAAGCGCAGCGGGTTCTGGTTCGATCTTTTCGTGTTCGAAAAGCGGCACGGCTGGCTCTGCGATTTCGATCTCGGGCTTCTCACCGGCGAGCGATTTTTCGCGTTTGCCCTTCCGTTTCTCGGCGCGTTTCTGTGCGAGCGAAATCTCGTCCGTGCGCGACTCGCGACGAATGCCCCGCCATTCGGCGAGACGGATCTTAAAATTGTTCCACGCGAGGTCGAAGTGACCCGCAAAACTCGCGAGCGTAAAGTTCGTAATCAGCAGGATCGACGAAGCGAACACCGCCGCAAGTAAAATGCCCGCACCCACACGTCCGATCACGTATGCCGTTCCCTGGGCCGCCGCTTCGCCGAGAATCGCGCCATATCCGCCAAACAGCGAGATCAATCCCGCGAGTGAAATGGCAAAGAAAACATAACCGGCAAAACGCGTCGGACTCGGCACCAACGTGTCGGATTGATAGACCCTCAGCGCTACCAACAGAATCAGAACCGGCACAAGATACGCGGTCCAGCCGATCGAATTGAACAGCAGCGCAGCCACCGTTGCGCCGGCAACGCCCGTCCAGTTCTTGATCGGCAGCGAGCTCGAGCTATTTGGCAGCCACGTTCGATCCGTCACGCTTCCCGACACGAGACACAGGAAAACAAGTGCGGCCAGCGCCACGAGAATAAGTGCGATGACATCGTTCCAGCTCGAACGATCGACGCTCCTCGCGCCCCGCTTCTTGAGCAAGGTCGACCCATCGGCGAGACAAAAATTTATCTCGTCGTCGTCGTAAGTCTTATTGCATGTCGGGCAAACTTTCATCAGTGAAGAACTAACAACTAATAACGAATAATGGTAACGAATAGTGGTCAGGACTGAGTTGTCTTTACCGTTGCGACCAGCATCTTAATCAGTTCAACGCAGTCCCTCGAAAGACTGGAGAACAGGTGCTCATTCAAGTAGTCGGTATCGTGCAAAAGGCTGAGCCAATAATCCGTCTCATTTGCTACCTTCAGCGCTATCGACATTTTGTTGCGAAAGTCCGCCCGCGACTGTCCAAACTCGGCTTCGCGTATTAAAGCTCCTATTGCCGTTCCAGACTTCAAAACCTGTCTGCTTAGCACAAGCTCCCTGTGCTCAGTCACTAAATGCTGACTTAGTTTTACTATGCGAATAGCAAACGAATAACTCTTGTTTTTCAGTATCGACTCTCTCACACGGGCCCTTCACTATACGTTTTTAGTTATACGTTATTCACTCGCCTCCACATCAGCACTTCCTTTATAAATCCGTCGATCTCGCCATCGAGCACCGCCTCTACGTCAGAGGTTTCGTGTTTTGTACGCGTATCTTTCACGAGACGATACGGATGGAGAACGTAATTTCTAATCTGCGAACCGAACGAAATGTCCATCTTGGTTGCCTCGAGTTCGGCGGCGCCTTGGCGTCGTTTTTCGAGCTCGAGTTCATAGAGTTTTGACCGAAGCACCTGCATCGCGACCGCACGATTCTGTATCTGCGACCGCTGATTCTGACAAGTTACCACAGTATTGGTTGGGATATGCGTGATTCTCACTGCGCTGTCCGTGACGTTCACGTGCTGCCCGCCCGCACCCGACGAACGATAAGTATCGATGCGCAGATCTTTATCCTCGACGTTGACCTCGATGTTTTCGTCGATCTCGGGTGATACGAACATCGATGCGAAACTCGTCTCGCGCGAACCGCCCGAATTAAACGGCGAAATACGAACCAGCCGATGCACGCCCGCCTCAGCCGCGAGCAGGCCGTATGCGTAATCGCCCTCAATGCGAAACGTCGCCGACTTTATTCCGGCCTCGCCACCCGACTGCTCGTCGAGAACCTCGGCCTTAAAGCCTTTCTTCTCCGCCCAACGCAGGTACATCCGCAGCAGCATCTGCGCAAAATCCTGCGCGTCGGTACCGCCCGCTCCGGCCTGGATCGAGCAGATTGCGTTGTTCGCATCGGTCTCACCGGAAAGCAGAGACTCCGTTTCCGCGAGAGAAACGTCGATGTCGAGTTTGTGGATTAATTGTTCGAACTCTCTCGCCGAGTCGGCGTCTTCCACCGCAAATTCGAACAGTACCTCAGCATCCGAAACGCCCGTCTCAAACGCCTTCTGCCGCCCGAGCGCCCTCTCGATCCGCGAGCGCTGCTGAACGATCTTTTGAGCCGACTCCTGATCGTCCCAAAACCCAGGCTCCGAGATCAATTTTTCCGACTTTTCTAGATCAGCTTGTTTACCAGGCGCGTCAAAGAAACCTCCCAAGTTGGGCAACTTTTTCTTTGATCTCTTCGTGTTTTGTTTCTAATTCTGTCAGTTCCATAAGTTAGGACCGCCTGCGGCAGCAGTGGTTTAAGATTCGAATTCGTCATCGCCATGTCCAACGTTCAACCACCCGTTGCCGCAGGCGGTTCTGACTTTTGTCGGCAAAGGACAGAAATAAAGATTCAATTAGCTATCTTTTTACGTTTGAATCGGGCGGTCTGAAAAATCCGCATTACAGATTCGCGTTCCTCGCGTGTCTTGCTATGTGTCCAAAATGTTAGATTGCCCCCATCATCCGGCGTCTCGGGGAAAAAAAGGACGGCCCCATACTTAAAGCCTCGCTTAGGAGGGCTTTTGTCATAGTACGTAATCAATTCCGCTCTAATACCGTCGACAGCAGTTATTTTGTACATAAATTCCCGTCGGCTGGAATATTCGTATTTTCTGCTTGCATCCGGCGTGATATAACCCATAGCATTCAGTTCGAACAAACTTTTACGCCCCTGATACTTCCTGCCACACGAATCTTTCGTCTCGAATTTCACTTTCCGAAATTCCGGCGGAATGTCGAACTGAACACCACATTCGTCATTGTGGTTCCACTCTGCATAATTGAAAACAACGGTCTGCCCTCGAACTGCACCAATATAAAGGACAAAGATAAGACTTAAATGAAAGAAAAATCTAAACTTCATTTTGGTCCCTCCCAATCGATTGCCGGCGTCGAAAAATCGCATATCCTAACAGTCCAATCGTCACCACCGAACACAGCCACGCAAACCAGTCACCGTATTTTACATAAAACGTCTGCGAGCCGTCGGATTTTGCGACGGACCAGACGCGCGTTGCTTCCGTATAGCTTGGCGCTTCGTCGAGGACCTGGCCGCTTTCGTTGATGTATGCAGTAATACCGACGTTTGTGACGCGAAGCACTGGCCGGTTCGTTTCGACCGCGCGGAAAACGGCGTTTGCGAGATGTTGTCTGAGAACCGGAGTCGGTCCGAGGTAGCCGTCGTTAGTCATCTCTATCAGCACATCCGCGCCATTGCGAACGTATTCACGCGAAAGCTGTCCGAAGTGGGATTCAAAGCAGATCATCACGCCCGCCTTCGCACCTCCTAGCGGAAACAGATCGTACTCGCCGCCGTAGGAAAAATTGCCGACAAATCCGGGCACGATCCCCTCGAGAATCGGCGGCACAGCCTCGCCAAACGGCAGCAGATAGACCTTGTCGTATTGCACCGCTTCCCGGCCGTCGGGCCCAACCATCACCGCCGAATTAAAATACTTACCATTTGTCTTATCCGGCTCCGCAGAATTGAACAGCACGCTCACATTATTTCGCCGGGCAAAATCACCAATGAATTGCTGAAACTCCCGATCGTCGCTGTACATAAAGTTCATCGGCGATTCGGGAAAGATGACGGTGATGGGACGAGCTGGTGCTGATGGCTCCATTGAGCCGCGCTCAGTCGTGATGCCTTGTTCTCGTGCAGGCATCAACGCCATTTCCGCGAGTGCGGCCTGTCGTCCTCGCAGACCCATTAGTCGATACTCTGTCAGGCCGCTCATCGGCACGTTTGGTTGAATGGCTACGACCTTGGCGGCCTCATACATATAAGGGCCCGGACCTGTTCCTGCGAGAAGTGAAATGCCCCGTAAAACAAACATTGAGACAAGTACGAGCCCTATCCAACCGAAGGGAAGGATCATCAATATCAACCTAAGTCTTTGGTGGGGAAGGTTGTGACGGTTTTGGCGCACCACCTGTTGGGTCAGGGCGAACAGAATACATTGTGCCGCGACCATGAAGCCGCCAACAGTTGAAACTCCTCCGACGCGGGCTAAAAGCCCTGGGCCTTCTACGAAAGCTTGCGAATATCCAATCGCATTCCAGTTATTCCCCGTTAGCCAATAACGAAGAAATTCCGTGAATACCCAAACAAATGGGGCGCCGAGGAATGCCTTCGAGCCGAAGCGCCGGAGTAGTACTGAAAGAATCGTCGTAAAGATCGCCGGAAAGAGTCCGGCCACCACACAGACGATAAAGATCAGGAAGTATGCGAGCGGCCACGGTACGGCGGCGTAGTGGATAGGAGCGTAGGTGAGCCACCAGCACGTCCCGAAAAATAACACCGTCCCAAAAATCCATCCGAGCAGGGCGCACGCGTAGACGCAGTGCGCCTGCCGCTCGATCGCAAACAGGAGCGGCACGAGTGCGAACCACGCAAGGAACCATAATTCGAAATCCGGAAAAGCGAGTATGAGCAGCCCTGCCGCAAGCAGCGCCAGTCCAACATTCCCCAACGATGGCAGGTACGACCGGAGTTTCACTCGCGACAGTCTACCAAACTTCTACTCTGCGTCCTCTGTGTCTTCGCTTCGTGCCTTTGTGTTGAGCAAGGTCTCAAACACAAAGACCACGGAGATAAAGACACAAAGGACACGAAAGATAGAAATCCGTTCAATCTGACATCCAGATTCGGTCAAAACGACAATTTGCGTCAGAGATCTCGTGACAAATTCTGTCAGTAGGCTGATCGGGCAGGCCCGATTCGGTCAGGGTGACCTGACGGGGAACAGTTGGCGGCCGTACACGTCTAAATATGAACGCTTATCGTCCCAAATCGCTGCAATGCCTATATTACTTGGATTTAAAAGAGGAAAACCCGACCGTTTCGGCCGGGCTCTGATGGTGTGACAACTGAAGGAACGCTCGGAAGGTGTACAAGCACAGTGGCAAACAGCGCTCGGAGTAGTGATGGCGGCGGGTCTTGTTAGTGTTATCAAGCTGGCCGCAATGTGTGTTGCACGTGGCGTGCCACAGAATATAGTGAAGAGGGAATAGTGAACAGTGATGAGTTAAGCACAAAGAAAAAAGCCCGCAATTGCGAACCTCGGTCAAGTGTAAAGTTTTGTATCCTCAGCTACTCACTCATCTCTCGTCACTCGCACTGCCTCATTTGCCGCATCTCTCGATCAACCTTTGCAGCCCTTGCGCGTCCCGATTCTCCTTGTCGAGCTCGAGTGACTGCGCGGCGTACGATTTTGCCTGCTGGCAGTCGCCGCGGTCGATGTAGATTTTCCCGAGCGAAATGTGCGCGTCGATAAGACGGTTGTCCCAGAAGACAGACGTCTTGAATGATGAGATCGCCTGCTCGATGTCAGCTCGTCGCAGATGAATCTTGCCGAGCAGCAGATAGCTCTCCGCACTCATCGGCTCACTCGCGAGCACGCGCCTAAGCGTCGCCATCGCTTCGTCATCCTTCGCGTCCTTGATCTGTTTGCGTGCGGTGGCGAGCAGCCCGTCGGTCTCGCTCATCTGCGGCGCGGCATTCGTCGCACCGGGGCGACGGCTCAGCACCACACTCACAAAATCCTTTCGGGCCGGCTGCTGCACGCGCAGTCTCAGATCGGCAAATGTCTTCGACTTCTGCCACTCTTTCTCGAGCAATGCGTAGCGATTATTTGCCGTAAGGTACTTGCGCGCTTCGTTGTCGATAGTCGCAGCGAGAGGATCTTTCAAAGCTTCGAGCGTTTTCGCGAGCATAAAATACGCATCGCCGTCACGAGGCGCTGCCGCGATCGCCGCTCTCAATTCCTTCGCGGCATCACTATGACTCTCTAGCAAGAAAAGCGTCGCCGCGTAATTAAATCTGATGTTGGTATCCTCAGGCGCCGACTCCGCGGCTTTCTTGAAGAGTGCAAGGCCCTCGGCCATCAGTGCCGCTGACTTTGCAGAATTCTTTCGCTCCGACTTGGCGGCCTGTACGGCGATCGCTCCGAGCGCGTTGTACACGCTCGTAAGTTTGAGATCATCGGCAAGCGGCCGCAGAGTCGCGAGAGCTGTCTCGAAATTCTGCTGCTGCCACTGGAGCAAACCGATGTAAAACGATGCCTCAGCGTACGTCTCATCACTGCACTGCGCCACCGTGCTCTCGGCCTTGGCCTTTTCGACACAGGCACGATGCGCCGAGATCACCTGTTCGAAAGCGTTGATTGATTCGCTCGCATTTCGTTTCTGATAAAGCAGATGGCCAAGCTCGAGGGCCGCGTCCGAATACACACCGTCCGGAGTCGCCTCGGTATAGAGTCGCATCGCGTTCTTCAAATAATTTTCGCGAGAATCAAGAGCAGGCGTGAGCAACGCTTTTGTATACGCCTCAAACGCGCGCCCCGGAATCTTATTCGCGGCCGTCACCAACTGGTTCTGCGAATACGAGAGCGATCCCTTAAATAGCCGGTGCAGGATCACAAACGCGATCTGTCCCTGCATCGTCTGGAGGTTGCCGAGACCGTCGTTCACATTAATGTCTCGTGTCACCTGCTGGCCGTCGACGACTTCGTTGAGAAAGCGCCCTTCGTTCACCTTGACGATCTTCGCCGTCACATTGATCGTCGCAGCAGAGTCGGCGACCGCAGGTGCGATGTTGTAGCGACCCGCGATCAGGACAGTCGCGCCGCTCTCCCGCGCAAGCTTTAGCGAGGTTGCGAGGCTCGGAATATTCGTCAGCGGCACCCTGAGTCGCTGCTGCAGCAGCTTTCGCTCCTCATTCGTCACGACGTTGAGCGACGCCATGCGCAGCAGATCCGAGAGCGAATCCGCAAACGCTTCGCCAACCCAGTTAAACTCGCCCTTGTCCGACGTATTCTCAAACGGCAGCACCATCACCTTGTCCGCCTGCGAATACGTGGACGCGACCGCTGAGAGTGCAATTATCGATAGAACAATTAGCTTCTTAATCATCGGCAAATACTCTATTACAAAAACAAAAATTCGCTCGGTTTTCATGTCGAGCGAATAACAGACGCGACGAGTTATGATGCAAAACGCAGCCTAAAAGATGGTATCCGGTACGGGATTTGAACCCGTGTTGCCGCCGTGAAAGGGCGGTGTCCTAACCCCTAGACGAACCGGACACATGCACGTATCGCCCCTAAAAAGACGAACCGAAAGAATATCAATCCGGCCCCTTACGCGCAAGCCCGCTAAGCAAGGGCGTCAGGGGGGAACCGCCTGCGTTAGCGGGCGGGCGGGTTCGAGGTTATGTACCATGCACAAGCCCGCACGAAGTGAGGGCGATGCACGATCCTGGCGCAAGCCCGTACGAAGTAAGGGGCTAAGGGAGAGCCGCCTGCGTCAGCGGGCGGTCGGGGTCGAGATTATGTACCAGGCACAAGCCCGCACGCAGTAAGGGCGATACACTCGCTATGGCTCATGATATTTCCGATCACGCTTGGCACCGGAAAACGTCTGTTTACCGACGGCACCATCCCCGCCGCCTTCAAGGTGACCGAGAGCCAGATCAGCCCAAACGGCATCATTATTGCGAACTACGAACGCGACGGAGACGTCAAAATGGGCGAACCTCAGATTGAGCAGAACGATTGATGACCCCAACCAACACATCTCATTAGATCGCAGCTTCCTAACAACTTAAGCACGACGACCGCCAACCAACGCTCCAAAGTAGACCGCCGCCAGCTTGGTTACGAATGAAACAGCGAATAGAATTGCTATCCTTCCGGTCATGCCCGCCCCCAACAGCACAGCGATGTCGATGAGGACGTAGGCCAGCCATATCGTTAGCCCCGCCTTGACTGCGAACTCGGCTTCCCACCAGCCGCTTACTAACCATCCTGCCAGGAACATCAGAGGGATGCCCGCGACAATGCTGCAGTACGGAGCGGCGACCTGAATGTGGTCGTGATAATACTGCCCCTCATGGCCGGGGTCGATCGAGTAGCTGTAGACCACCATGTACAAAATGCTGACTGCGACATTCGCGACCAATACCAACACGGCCACGCCGACCAACCACGCCAAGCGAATAAATGTCATCGGGTCTCTCCTTCGAAATTCCGAACGGCGACGTAAACCGGGCCGCCGCCCAATTCGTCCCACGTCCCAAGGATTATGAGTTTTATCGGTGGACGCCCGGCAGCAGCAGTCGCGCGCATGGACGATCTTTTTTATGCTCGTTTGTGACTATTGCATAGAACCGGTCGGCGACGTCCGGATTTCTGGCCGCACTGATCGCTGATGAAAACCACGAGCGCCTCTTCTGGTTCTTCTGAGGGCCTTACGTGGAAACATTGATTTAATATCCCACCTAGTATAGATAGATACCTATATAAATTAACTTTGAAGTTGGAGAAGTTGAAAATCTGATGACGACACGCGCTTTTATTACGCAGACTATTTTGTGGCTTTTTGTGATATTCGTTGGTATTCACATCGGGGCCGGTGTTTATGAGGTGTTCGTCATTACGCCGCTCTGGGCTGGAATGCCGCCTGAATCTGTCACGCAATGGAATCCGGTTCCGGAGTATGCTATTAACCCAGCCAGGTATTGGGGCATATTCTCGCCGATTGTCGCACTATTGACTTTGGCATTGCTGATTGCTGCATGGCTGATGCCGCCGGTGCGTCGGAAGTGGGCGTTAGTAGCTGGAGTCTGTTTATTTACTGTCGTTCTTTCCACCGTTTTGTTCTTCGTTCCAATCTTAATAAAAACAATCGGAACGCGCGGGGCCGATTTCAGTAGCGGAGAAATTACGACGATGGTGAATCAATGGGTCGCCTGGAATTGGCTTCGGTTGGCGGTAATGGTTGTCGGCTGGCTGGCAGCAATACGTGGGCTGAGTATTTCATCTGCGCCAATTCCTCGTTCCCAACCCGCCATCTAAAAAGTGATTATCCCGATCTATGATGTTTACCGGCAACAAATGGCTCAAGATAGGCGGCATCCTTAGCCTTGCCGTCGCGCTTCTCCATCTCGTAATCATCTTCATCGGTGCGCCGGCTTACAGGTATTTTGGCGCAGGCGAAGAAATGGCGAAGGGGGCGGAATCCGGCTCATTGTTTCCTGCAATGATGACGCTCGTTCTTGTAGCTATCTTTGCCATCTGGGGCCTGTACGCTTTTTCAGGAGCAGGAATGTTTCGTCAGCTTCCTCTTTTGAGGATAGGCCTGCTATTGAGAGGATAGGCCTGCTATTGATAGGAGCTATCTACGCTTTGCGTGGGCTCGCTGTCTTCCAGCAAGTGTTTCAGATAGTTTTGTCTTCGGAGCAGGTTGAGACGCGCGAAGTCGTGTTCTCTTTAGTGTCATTGGGAATTGGTTTAGCCTATCTCATCGGAACGATCAGAAAATGGAGAGGCCTTGGCGCAATCAGCCACGCTGTTCAAACGTAAAGCAATACAAGGGACGCGTTTGAGCGAGTCGCCGCACGACAATGGATTCAGCGGAACACCTGATGCCGAATGACGGCCGCTCGTTTACAAGCTGCTGCAACGGGCTGACGGCTCGCTTCAAGTGGCAGGCGTCCGCCGGAGCAAAAAGGATTAGGTTACAAAACATTTGTGTTGAGATGGCCTTAAACCTTGCCTAAAAAAACCTTTTGCCAACAATCGATTGCTCTCCGCAGGCGGCTTTCGTCCTCGAACATTCGGGCGTCGATCATTGCTCCTTCAAGGGTCGAGAAAAATGTCCTGGCGATATCCGTGGGCTCGGACTCGAAACCAAACGCCCCGCTTTTCCTGCCCTGATCCAAAATTCTGGCCAGCCATTCTTCGTTTTCCGTGAAAAAAAGACGAGTTTGCTTACGTACTTTTTCGGGCAGGACAGCGTAATCCGAAGCCAGCATTCCGCACAGACAAATCTTCCCGCCTTGTTTCAGGGTTTGGATGAACTGTTCGCAATATTTCTCGATACGCACCGGCGCGCCTAAATTTTCAGCTTCGATCCGTTCCAGCACAACGTTGAACCGTTCGCGGTATCGCTGTGCGAGAGCCTCGCCCAAATCCTCTTTGCGAGGAAAATGATAATGAATGCTTGCCGTCTTAATCCCGACCGCGTCGGACAACCACCCGTAGCTGAACGCATTGAATCCGTTTGTTTGGACAATCTCCTGCGCCGCGTCGAGCAGTCTGTGATACATCGGGCTTTCCATGTTAACTATTTTACAATCATACTTCCTCGAATCGAATCAGTTCATCAACCGGTTAATTGGTTGCATCGACTATCCCAGTGGGAACCCACGTTTACCATAAGCCAATATCATTTTTCTTTACGTGCGATAGCGTACAGACTGCCTATGTATAGGTAGATAGATTTAGACTAACGGGAGAATTGGCATAAACGCTCCCTAAGGACGGTAAGGAAAATCTATGAATAAGCGAATCAAAACGGACATTTTAGTGTTTTTGAGGGGAGGCATTACTTATCCGTCGGGGAAACATCGCCTGACGATATGCAAAAGGGGGAAATAATGACTAAGAAAAAGAATAGAACGATCATTTTTGGCTCGCTCGTACTTGCTGCGGCACTAACAATTCAATTAATGCCGGTGACGCGTACGAGTGCGTCGGATCATATTGACTCGCCGATCATCACGCAGGACAGGGGCTCGGATCTCGCCGATACGTTTGCGTTTCTCGACCCGAACGACAATTCAAGGGTCGTTTTGATCATGTCAACGCAAGGGTTCGTCGTGTCGGGCGAGCATTTCGGGATGGCGATCTTCGATCATAACATTCGCTATCGTTTCGAGATCGAAAACACCGGTGATGCCAAACCGGACGAGTTTATTGACGTTCTTTATTCGCCCGGACTCGGTCGCGTAACGCCGCAGACGGCCACGATCGAACTGCCGAACGGCAGGAAGTTCACCGCGCAAACGACAGTTTCAGATCAAGAATATAAAGCGCCTGAATTCGTCATTACGAATAATAGCGAGAACAACGCCGTATTTTACGCGGGCGTTGCCGACGACCCGTTCTTCCTGGACGACACGGGTGCAAATCGCTTTGTCGCATCTTCGATTATGAATCCGGGACGGCCTAATAAATCCTTGCTCGGCGAGCGCGGCGGGCGCGACACTTACGCCGGCTTTAACACTTTAATAACGGCAATCAGCGTTCCGGCTTCGATGCTGAAAGGCAGAGGAAACGTCATCGGCATTAATGCCGTTACGCAGCGTCGAGAACGTCAAAAAATTGGCAGAAACAATCAAGTTACAGGCGACGGCGATTGGATAACCGTTGACCGCGCAGGCGGACCTCTGGTCAATAACGGTCTTATCCCGCCGCCGCGCAAGGACGAATATAACGCCGCTTCGACCGAAGACGATGCGAAAGGCAGATTCAAAGACGACCTCGTGAAATCGTTGAAAGGTTTAGGAACAGACGACGCCCATATTGCGATGCTGGCGAAAGCCGCGGTTGAAACTGGTGATATTTTGCGGCTCGATTTGAGCGTGCCGAACAGAGGTCCGGGTGGCGGAAATAATCGAGACGGCGGTTTTGGCAAAATGGGGGGACGGCGATTGCAGGACGACGTGGTTGATGCGGTTTTTACTATCATCAACAACGGCGCGCCGCTCGGCGATAAGGTCAACGGCAACGAGGTTCCGTTCCTTAACCGATTTCCGTTTGTCGCCAAACCGACACAGCCGTTCCCGCCGGGAAAAAATCCCGACGACCACACGCGGCAGTAGGACTTCCAATTAGTGCCTGTGTTAAAGGTAGGGGTTAGTAATCTCCGGAACAGGCTTTTTAGGACTGAAATACAACTTACAGTCCGACGACTCTTAATTAAGTCAAATCAAGGAGGAAAGTGAATGTTATATAGAAAAGGTAAGAAGACCGCACTGGTTGCCGTCTTCGTAATGGTGGCGATGGCGATTCAATTTACGCTAGTGCCGCAAACCGATGCATCCGACCATATTGACGGACCGCAGCTGGCAAACGACCACGCTTCAGACATTAACGATATGTATTTCTTTCTCGACCCGAATGATAATACAAAGGTCGTGATGGTAATGACGATCAATCCGTTTCTGATCTCGTCCGAAATTATCGGCCAGGCCATCTTCGATCACAATCTACGATATAGATTTGAAATTGAAAATACCGGTGATGCCCGGCCGGATCGCTTCATTGATGTCACTTTCACGCGGGGAGTCGGTCGTGAAATAGGACCACAGACCGCCACTATTACGCTTCCCGACGGGCGCACTTTTACCGCGCCGACAAATGTCCCGACGCAGGGTGCGGATACCAATGATATTACGCCGCCGGCTCTAACGGTGACGACCGATAGCGTAAGCCAAACCAGTATTTTCGCCGGTGTAACGGACGACCCGTTTTTCCTCGATAATACCGCCGCGAATCGTTTTGTTCTATCGTCGGTTCGCACACCGGGCAATCCGAATCGTTTGGTCTTTGCAAACCGCGCCGGATTTAATGCCCCGGACGGCTCGGATGCAAACGCGGACAGTCAAGGTCCGGCTCCACTACAAGGTCAAGCCGTCGGTGTAAATCAAGGCGCGGGACGCGATACTTACGCGGGTTTTAGCACTTTGACAATTGCCATCAGCGTTCCGGCGAGGATGCTGCGCGGCGTAGGAACGTTTGGCAATCGCGGCGGCAATGAAATCGGCTTGAACGGAGTGACACAGCGTCAAATGATGCAAATCGTCGGAACTAACGGACAGGTCACGGGAACGGGCGAGTTTATAACCGTTGACCGCGAAGGCGTTCCGCTCGTCAATAACGGGCTGATTCCGCCGCCGCGCAAAGACGAATATAACGGCGCACCGACAACGGATGACGCGGCAGGCAGATTTCGCGCCGACCTGATCACTTCGCTTCAAAATTTCGGCACCAACCCGACAAATATCAATGTGTTTTTGAATATGATTCAGGTGCGCGGCGACATTCTGCGTCTCGATGTGCGAATTCCGAATAGCGGCACCGGCGGCGGCAACAATCCCGACGGCGGTCCCGCCAATAACGGCGGACGACGGCTTCAAGATGATGTAGCTGATGCGACTTTTACGCTCATCAATAACGGACAGCCTTTGGGCGATTTTGTTGACCGTAACGAATTTTTATTCAACAATACGTTTCCCTTTGTTGCGCCGCAGATTATGCCAAATCCGAACGGCATTAACAGCCGCGATACCAGATTGCGCTTGTAATTTTCGTATCTTGCCCGCGCCGAAAGTTGGTAATTTTTGGCGCGGCATTTGCCCGTCGGACAAAAAGAAAAATTGATGAATGCTTGAGAATATTTCATTCTTTACCTTCATTCCGTCCTCTTTGCGCACATGCGAATACAAAAAAATAATTTCACACTATTTACTGTTTTTGCTGCGTTATTGATGTGCGCGTGCGGCGGAGTTCAAACTTCGACAAGCGACTTTCCTCAGGCTTCCGTTGCTCCTCCCGAGGCGCTCGCTTCCGATGCTTCGGCGACCGATAAAGCAATTCTTTTTCTGGAAAATAGAATCAAGAGTGATCCGGAAGATTTCAGCGCGCACAACAAACTCGCAGGGCTTTATCTACAACGGCTGCGGGAAACGGGCGATCAAGCTTTGATCGATTTAGCTTTCCGTTCTGCCCGCGCTTCGCTCGCATCCGTGCAGGACGTTAGAAACGTGGGCGGTCTTGCCGCTCTCGCCCAAGCGGAATTTGCTTCACACGAGTTTGTTTCCGCGAAAGAACACGCTCTTCGCCTTATTGAGTTGGAGCCGCGCAAAAGTTATCCGCAGGGAATTTTAGGGGACGCGCTTTTAGAACTGGGCGAATACGACAAAGCGGAAATTGCTTACAAAAAAATAGTCGCGCTCGACAGCGGCATCAGCCACAATAGCGAAACCAGATTTGCCAGACTCGCACAGCTTAATGGCGACAACAAAGCCGCGCAAAAACATTTCGCCGGTGCGCTAACCCTCGCGCTGAATCTGTCCGCGCCGCCGCGTGAAACCGTGGCGTGGCTTCGGTGGCAATTGGGCGAAACCGCTTTTTCTATCGGCGATTACGAAACGGCTGAAAAACATTATCGAGATTCATTGACGACATTCCCCGATTATTTCCGCGCTGTCGCCTCGCTCGGACGAGTTCGGGTGGCGCAAAATGATCTGACGGGAGCAATCGAACAATACGAAAAAGCCGTAAGCCTTTTGCCCGACCCGAATTATATTGCCGCGCTTGGCGATCTATACAATCTCGCGGGGCGCGAAGAGGACGCGAAAAGGCACTACGAACAGGCCGAACAGCTCGAACTGAGCGAATTGAACAGCATGCCTTTCAACCGGCATCTTGCGCTTTTCTACGCCGACCACGACATGAAAACCGAACAAGCATATAACCTAGCGGCGAAAGAATACGAAGTAAGGCGTGATATTTACGGCGCGGATGCGCTGGCCTGGACGGCATTCAAAGCGGGCAAATTAAATGAGGCGCAAGCGGCAATAAAAGACGCTTTGCGGCTCGGCACGCAGGACGCGAAACTTTTTTATCACGCCGGGATGATCGAAAAAGGTTTGGGAAACCAGGCTGAAGCCATCGTGTATTTGCAAAATGCCTTGAAAATAAATCCCGCTTTCGATCCGCTTCAGGCCGAAAAAGCGCGAACGGCATTACAAGCACTACAATAAAACCTGCTGGAAAAACCGTTATTTAAAACGGTATGATCCCTTTTTGAGAACGGTGATTGACTACCCGGAGTTTCACACCCATAGCGGTGGCGGAAGAACTTCCGTCACCGGTATCGGAAACGGAGAAGCGATTATGAAAATACTCAACCCACGCGTCCATGGGTACCTCGATTATGTGTTGGTGGCGCTTTTCTTGCTGGCGCCGACTTTATTCGGACTGTCGAGCGTGCCGAGCATGATCTCCTACGCATTGGCGGGCATTCACTTTACCGAAACTGTTCTCACCGCATTTCCTTTGGGGCTTGTGAGTTTGCTCCCGTTCACGGTCCACGGCGCGATAGAGTTCTTAATTTCATTCATTCTGATCGCTATGCCGTGGATTGCCGGTTTTGCTTCGGAAACAGCGGCGCGAAACTTCTTTATCGGCGCGGGCATACTGATCTTCGTCGTATGGCTTACGACCGATTACAAAGCCGCGCAGGAAAAATCTATCTTGGCGGCAGCGTAATTTCAGGACACTTTTAGTTTACTGACGCGCGTCGCGCTCCGGGATAAAGCCGTTTTTATAGAGATGCTTTTTTTCAAAAGGATCTTCCCCGGGAACGAATGGATTCATTTTGCGCTACTAAAGGAGTTAGCAATGCGATCGACAATAACAATCCGACCTAATTGCTCTTTTCTCATTTACACTGCGTTTATTTTTGTTCTGACGTTTACGCTTTTCGGTGCTGCGTGTAACAACAGCAATAAAGAAACGGCACGGATGCAGTCTTCGCACGCGCCCTCCGACGGTCCTGACTTCACGGGAAATCCGCACCCGCATCAAACGGGGAACCCTGTTTCGGGTAAGGAAGTTTATCGCTTCGAGACTTTCGGCAACGAAGGCTTTTGGACTGACGCGGCGCGGCTGCCGAAAGGAATGACGGATGCCAAATTTACGCTGAAAATGGCTTTGGAAGCCGGTCTTCAAATTGACATCGAAGCCGTTGAACCTGCTTTGCGTCAAACTTTAGAATCGGAGTTTAAGACAGACCTGGCAATGCAAAACGCGCCGATGCTGAACGACCCGAAAACGATGGTCGCGCTCGTCAACGCCAATGCCATCGTTGGGATTGTTCCGAAAGACAGCAACAATGATAAAAAGCTGGACATTATGGCTGGCGATAAAGTCGGGATGTCCTGCACGATCTGCCACACGATTACGGATAAATCCATTTATGATATACCGAACGGCGGCTCGGTCGGCCGCCGTGTCGACGGTCCCGCCGCGCTGACTTTGAATGTCGGTAAACTGATGGCGATGGCTGCCAACTCACGCGCTATTTACCCCAACCTCCAACAAACATTTTTAGGAATCAGCATCGGTCGCGCTCCAACGGGGTTAGGTCCGAACTCGACGGAAGCGGAAGTTGACGCTTATTTGAGCAATCCCGCTTTTTATCCGATCGGTACTTTTGACGAGACGCAGGACGGTAACGGCAATCCGGTCAAAAACGTTCCTTTGTTCAGGCAAGATTTAGCCGCGCCATACGGGACGGCGGGCGAGTTCAGCAAGCTCGACGACATCAGCAACGGTTCGTACACAACCAATCTCGACCCGACAACTCTGCTCACGCCCGAAGGACGGCAGTTTTTGGAAATGAAAGCCGGACCTGCGGGAAACCAGATGGTTAGCGAATACGAGAAGATCTTGCAGGAAACGGGTGTGACGAATTACCCATTTGTTAAAGCAGAGATGACCGGTAAAGTCGGCGACCCGGCGAGCATCGTCGGACGGCGCGTGGATAATCAGAAACTGCTTGACATGAACGCTTATCTCGACCAGTTGCAAGCGCCGCCGGGCGCGACGGTCAACCCGGAAATGGCGACGCGCGGACTGGAAATCTTTCGCACAAACTGCACGCAGTGTCATAACGCGGATCAGAGCAAGATCGTTCCGCCGATGCTCGTCGAATTAAAAACAATGTGGAAGGGCTACACGCCCATCCCCGCAGGCAAGCGCGGCGATACAAAACTCAGCACGATCTTGAATTCGCCCGGAACTTTTGACGACAAAATGATTGTGGTTGACGCGAGCGACCGCGGCGAAAATCGCGGGAATGCTCTGCCTTTGCTGCTCGATTTAGCCCGAACCAATATCTTTTTGCACGACGCTTCAGTATCGAGTCTCGACGAACTTCTCAATCCGTCGCGCGGCGACAGCGCGCCGCATCCGTTTTATATAGCTGACGCTTCGCAGCGCGCCGATATGGTGGAATTTCTGCGCGGTCTCGACACCGGCAGTTCTCCTCAAGCGCGTTTGGCAGCCGCAACGATTAATAAAAATCAAAGCGCACCAACTTTCGCGCTGAAAACATTGCCAAAGTTCGGCTTTTCATTATGGTCAGTTTGTCTCTTCTTAATGAGTGGGCTGGTCGGTTTAAAAATTAGAAGTAAGTTTTGGACTAGAAAGATAAGAAGTTAAAACGAGTAATAGGATAAAAGGATGCACTCGCTTGTCAAAGAACCCGTAGATCGAACCCGAGCTTAAAGCCTGCCTTTCATCCTACCCATGGACGTGAGGGGAAACAGCGGCTTTGTTATTTCAACGGGTCTTTTGAACTCGGAGCCGCGCGTATTTGGGTTTTGCCCACGTCAACTCAATCGTTACGCTGCAATAGAGATGCCCTCGAAATCCGAAATCCAGCGTCGCAAAGCAATCGTGCAGGAGATCGCGCAACGCAGGCGTGCCGAGGCGGAGGCGGAGATGCTGTTGCTCCCGACGCTGGTATCTTCCAGTTTCAAACGGATCAGCATTCCGGAAATCTTCGGTCGTGGAGATTTACGTTGACCCGAACGAGCCGCCGATGCCCGCCAAAATTTCAATGCAGCAGGCGAGCGGATTTTAAACGAACTGTTTCAAATTTGTTCGGTTTAGAGCGAGACAAAACTTGTAATCGAAAGAGATTAGTCGAACAAAAACGGAGTAATCCAAAAAAGTAACTTTAAAGTAATAAAAAGCAAGAGGGAGGAATTTTATGAATCTAGAAAGTAACATGACAAATTCACAGACAAAACGCGGCAGCAATGCCACTTATCTAGCCAAGGATGAAATCGGAATTCTTTTTCCGCGAGGACGAACAGCGCTGCTCATTATTGACCCGGTAAACGATTTTCTATCCGAAGGCGGAGCCGCCTGGGAGATGACCAAAACCACCGTCGAAAAGAATGATGTGGTAGAAAATTTAAAGCGCGTAATCGGGGCGGCGCGAGCAAAGCAAATCCCGGTTTTATTCGGTCCGATGGCTTACACCGAAGAAGATTACGCCGACGAGAAGCTGCAGCGCAGAACCGGAATCAATCGCCTGATGTTTGAGATGAAGATGTTTCTGGCGGGAAGCTGGGGCGCGGACTTTCATCCCGAGTTGCAGCCCGAAGAAAGTGATATTGTGCTGCTCCCTCATAAAGGAACTGATGTTTACCAGACCGATCTTCCCGAACACCTGGAGCGAATGGGGATGACGCACCTGGTAATTGCCGGAATGACAGCCAATCTATGCTGTGAATCTACGGGGCGACATGCCGCCGAAGAGGGTTATGACGTAACTTTTCTCTCTGACGCTATCGGCTCGGAAGACATTCCTTCGTACGAAGCTTCAATCCGTGTCAATTACCCGCTGATTGCTAACGGAGTAATGACCGTTGACGAATTCCTTGCCGCCATCGAAAGCTCTGCCGCTGTCAATATTCAAGTGCAATCGGGTGCTACGGTTCGCGGCTCAGACGACGGTGAAATCGGTACTATAAAAGAAATAGTTCAAGGAAGCGGAGAAACTGAAGGTTATTTGCTCGTGCCGCAGGGAATGATTTTCAAAACCGACACTTATATTCCGCTCAGTGCGGTAGCAAGGCAAAGCGGCACGAACGTTTATATTAATGTGCCGAGCCTCGTGGTTGCTTCTATGCCGTGGAGCGAGCCGCCTTCGCCTTCGGAAACAAAAGCGAAATTTGGTCCTCCCGCAGACGAAGTGGACAAATTATACGGATCACGTTCTCCATCGGTTTATGCGAAATCGACTGGCGGCGCATGTAATCGAATACATCCTTGTTCATGAACTAACGCATTTGCTCGAGGACAATCATTCCCCAGGTTTTGGAATCGGGTTCGGGCGGCAAGGCGAGCCTTATCGCATGATAAAAACTATGACGAACTCGGCATTTCGATACATGGCTTAAGAAAACCTGAGCAGCGACGAAAATATCGAGCGGCTGCGTGCCATCATGGAACGCCCGATCGAGGAAGCCGCGGTGCTGGTCGATTTGTGAAGTCGCAGGAGAGACTGTTTGTAATCGAGCAGAATCGCGATGCCTAATTCCGCAGTTTGGTGATGATCGAATTGGGAGTTGATGCAGCGAAATTGGTATCGGTTCTGAATTACGATGGAACGCCAATTACTGCCGACGACATTTTGAGGCGGATAAAAGCGAAGTTGAAATAGTTTGTGTCAGTCGATAAATAACGACAATGTTCGGTAGCGGACAAACTTCGGAAGACGGTTAAAATAATCTGCATTGCTGACTAAAATATTTTACTGGCCGGTAGACCCGGCACCGGAGAAACGATGAAAAAAGAACAACGAGATGAATTGCTTTATCAGGCGCTTGAAACCGAATTAGGCGGCGTTCAAATTTACACGACCGCAGTCAGCTGTGCGATGAACACTGATCTAAAAGAAGAGTGGGAGAAATATCTCGAACAAACGACCCATCACGTCGAGGTTGTCGAAGGTGTTTTTGCGAAACTCGGTCTCGATACGTCAACAGAAACACCGGGACGCCAAGTGGTTCGCCATATCGGTCAGTCTCTTGTGAAAGCTATGGAGATGGCAAAAGCCGCCGGTAATCCAATCGCAGCCGAGCTTACTGCTGCCGAGTGCGTAACCCTGGCCGAAACGAAGGACCATTTGAATTGGGAACTTATCGGGGAAGTTGCCAAGAAAGAAACGGGTGAAGACGCCAAAACACTAAAAGCAGCACATGAGGAAGTTGAGGGTGAGGAAGACGAACATTTGTATCACACGACCGGCTGGACCCGCGAACTCTGGATCGACTCGCTTGGTATGCCGGCAGTCTTGCCTCCGCCTGAGGAGGAGAAGGACGTAAAGACGGCGATCGGCGCGGCACGGGCTAAACACGGCCGGACGGATATGATCTAATTGGCATTCACGGCAATGGAAGCCGAAAAAGCTAAAGCAGTCGTTGCAAAAAAAACTCCGGCTAATGCGCCGCCGTCCACCAAGCCTGCACCCGACGCAGAAAGAGCGGCTATGACGAGCCGCTCTTCGCGTAGGTTCGCTTACAACTGACGATATCTAGTTGGCCGCGCCGCTCATGGCGTTCTCCGGCAAACGTCCGTGGTCGATAAAATCCTTCACTATACGATCGCGTTCACCGTGTTTTGGAATTCCATGCCTCGCGCCTGAACGGCGGGCCTGAGTTCAAGCACAGCGAGGCTTTTTCCTTTCAGATGGCAACCGAGCCGTAAAAGTACGATTCGACTCCTGGGTTATAATGACTGCATGAACACGACTCTTGAGACCAGCGTTGTTTCCACGTCGGCTCACGTAATGAGTGGTGCAGCCGTTTTTGCCGGAACTCGTGTCCTCGCGCAGAGTCTTTTGGACTATTTCGCGGGCGGGCACACGCTCGAGGAGTTCCTTTCGACTTGGCCCTTGAGAAATGAGAATTGAGATATTTCCAAGAGAGCTGAGCTAGGACCCGCGCGAAAAGCACCAATAAATATCCTGATTCGGGCCTCAGCCTGCATTCCGATCTCGCCTTTGCGTTAGAACTCCGTGTTTCTTATCATCGATTCAACCGATGAAGAGAGTCTTCCTAATTGATGCGATGTCGCATATCTATCGTGCTTTTTTCGCGCCGATGGGGATGCGTCAGGACCCTCTGCGTAACAGCAAAGGCCAGGTGACGCAGGCGGTTTTCGTGTTTACGAATATGCTGCGAAAGCTCATCAACGACGAGCGGCCCGAATATATCGCGGCGGTTTTTGACACGGACGTCCCGACCTTTCGCCATGACGCCTATGCCGAATACAAGGCTAATCGCGAGGCGATGCCTGAGGATCTTTCGACGCAGATTCCGTACATCATTCGCGTGTGCGAGGCGTTCTGCATTCCAATCGTAAAATCCGACGGCTTTGAGGCAGACGATGTTATCGGCACGCTCGCCCAGCAAGTCAGAGCGAAAAACATGCAGACGGTGATCGTCTCGAACGACAAAGATCTCTGCCAGCTCGTCGTCGACCCATACATCATCGCGATGCGGAGCAATTCGACAAACGTAAAGCGAAAAGTCCCCGTGCCTGCGGTCGAATGGTGCGACGAAGCCTGGGTCAAGACTAAATTTGGCGTACCGCCCGACAAAATAATCGATCTCCTCGGACTCATGGGCGACTCGGTCGACAACATCCCGGGTGCTCCCGGCATCGGTGCAAAGGGCGCTCTAAAGCTAGTTCTCGAACACGGCTCCGCGCTCGACGCGATGAAAAACGCCGAGCAGATCTCGCACAAAACTTATCGCGAGAGCCTGCAAAACAATCAGGACATCATCAAGCAATCGCTCGAGCTCGCGACGATTCACACGTCCGTCCCTGTGACACTTAACCTCGACGAATTAAAATCCTGCGAGCCGGACCGCGCAAAGGCCTATGAGCTTTTCCGCGAGCTCGAGTTTACCGCTCTTACAAAAGAATTCGCGGGCTTCGCCGAACCAAAAACCGCGTCGCTTGCTGCTGCTGCATCAAAGGGCGGCGGCTTGTTCGACACGCTTGCGCCCGCACCTGTCGAGACAAATTATTCGGTTATCACCGCGCGAACTGATCTCGACGCGTTGGTTCGTCGTCTCTTCGAGATCGAAGGCTGGAGCTACGTCGTCAACGACGCAAATTCAAACGAAAAGGCGAGTGTCCACAACAAGACCGCTCCGCCTGGAATCGGCATCGGCCTCGGAACCGGCGAGGCGTTTTACATCGATCTTGAGAATTTCGAGGGCGACATCACGCCTCTCAAGGACATTCTCACTAACGGGTTTCTCGACAAATGCGTTTACGATCGCAAGCGTATGCTCGGCCCGCTGCTCGCACTTGGCATTCGGCCCGAGGCAGTCGTCGATGACGTTTTGCTCGCGGCGTATTTGCTCGACTCGACGCGTGCGAGCTATCCGATTCCTTTTCTCGCCCAAGTCTATCTCGACACGGACGTGACGCATTCCGTCCCCGAAGGTATGAGCGAAGCGGCCTTTCGCACGGCGGAGAATGCTGACTTCGTCGCGCGCCTCGCACCGGTCTTAAAAGATAAGCTCCTCACCGAAAACCTCTACAAAGTCTATTCCGAGATCGAGCTTCCGCTCATCGACGTGCTGGTCGACATCGAGCTCGCGGGGATGAAAGTCGACGCCGCGCAACTCAAAACTTTCTCTAAATTCATCGGCGAACAGCTCGAGGATTTAAAGGAAAAACTCTTCGCGATCGCGGGCCGTGAATTCAACATCGGCTCGCCAAAGCAGGTCGGTGAGATTCTCTCAGAGCTCAACATCGAAACCGGCCGCAAAACCGCGACGGGCCAGGTCTCGACCAGCCACGACGTGCTCGTCGAGCTCGCCGCCACCTATGACATCGCGCAGCACATCATCGACTATCGCGAGCTCGACAAACTCCGTGCCACCTACGCCGACGCTCTTCCCAAAATGATCGCTGCCGACGGCCGCATCCACGGAGCGTTGAATCAAGCTGTCGCGGCGACGGGCAGACTGAGCTCGACCGAGCCAAATCTGCAGAATATTCCCGTTCGCACCGAGCTCGGCCAGCGCATTCGCAAGGCCTTCATACCCGAGACGGGCTGCGTGCTTTACTCCGCCGATTATTCGCAGCTCGAGCTCCGAATTCTCGCGCACATTACGCAGGACGCGCGGATGCTAGAGGCCTACAAAAATAACGAAGACATCCACGCCCAGACCGCGCGGCTCGTCTTCGGAGCGACCACTGAAAAGGACATAAAAGAAAAACGCCGCCTCGCCAAGATCGTGAACTTCGGCATCGCGTACGCCGTCGAAGCCTTTGGCCTCTCAACCCGCGTCGGCATCACAAAAGCCGAGGCGAGAAAGGTGATCGACGACTACTTCGCCACCTACAAAGGCATCCGTGAATACATGGATCGCATTCCGTTAGAGGCTCGTGAGCAGGGCTACATCGCGTCGCTTTTCGGCCGCCGCCGTTACTTCCCGTCGATCCGCGATCGCAACTTCGCGGTCCGCTCGCGTGCTGAGCGCGAGGCGATCAATATGCCGATCCAGGGCACCGCCTCCGACATCGTGAAAATTGCGATGATCCGCGTCGCCGCCGCGCTGAAAAAAGAAAACCTCGCGACCCAGATGATCATGCAGGTCCACGACGAGCTCCTTTTCGAAGGCCCAAAAGAAGAGATCGCGCGCGCCACCGAGATCATCAAACGCGAAATGGAATCCGCCGCCACTCTCGACGTCCCTCTCACCGTCGAAATCGGCCACGGCGACAACTGGATGGACGCGAAATAACGAATAACTAATAACTAATAACTATTCCCTCTTAACTATTAACTCTTCACTATTCCCTCTTCACTCATCACAAACCACCTTGATCCATTCACGAAGCCATTCGGCGAGTTCGTCTTCTGATAGCGAGCCATCGGCGAGGCTGATGAAGGTGAGATATTTATCGGCGGGTGTGGCGTCGAGCCGGCCGCCATTTAGAACGAGGAATGTTCGCATTGCCACTAAGGCCGTGCGCTTGTTGCCGTCCACAAATGGATGATTCTTTGCGATTCCGTAAGCGTAGGCCGCCGCCAGCCGAGCGATATCGGCGTCGGGTTCATACGCCTCGATATTCTGCGCCCGAGCAAGCGCAGATTCCAGCAGGCCGACATCGCGGACGCCGTCACTGCCGCCGTGCTCCGCGAGCTGTCGACGATGCATAGAAAGCACGGCATCGATGCGAAGCCATTTCATCTATTCGGCTAGCTTCCTGAGCACGTCGCGATCCTCACGCATCACCTGTTCGGCGATCGTCATCTGCCCGTTAAACTCCTCATCATACGCACGCAGCTCGATGCCGTCCGGCGTCTCCGTCGCGCAAAGCATATCGCCTTTTCCCACGCGAAGCCGCTCCAGAATGTCCCGCGGCAGCACAATCCCCACCGAGTTCCCGACCGTTGTAATTTTCAGCTTTGAAATCATACAGGGATTATAACAACAGTTATAATTCCTCGTCAACGATATAGTGAATAAGTCAATAGTGAATAGCGAAGAGAGGACGGGCTCAAGTGTAGAAGGTAAGATGGAACGCTATTGACTTACATTTATTCTCTATGCTACCTTGCAACAGGGTTACACATATGGAAACAACAGCTACAACAAAAGGGCAGGTCGTAATACCCTCTTCGCTTCGTCGGAAGCTGGGAATCAAGACCGGTACGCGGATTCAAGTCGAGCTTGACGAAGAGAACGCTCAGATCATCCTCAAGCCGATCACCCGGGAATACATTCACAGCCTGAGCGGCAGGCTGCGCGGTAAAGGCATTATGGAGGAGCTCGCCGCCGAGAAAGCTCGAGAGCGCGAGCTATGAAAAAGCGAGTCATTGTTCTCGATTCGTGGGCCGTCATGGCTCACCAAACTGGCGAGCCCGCGGCCGCTAAGGTCGCGGATATCATCGCCGACGCACAGGAAGAAGGTATCCCGCTTCTTATGAGTGTCGTGAATGCCGGCGAAGTTTGGTATGCCGTCACCCGCCGAACCTCAACCACCGAAGCCGATCGGACCATACGCCTGCTTCAAGAGATCGGTATCCGATTCATCGATGTCGATTGGCCGCTGACCAGGGTCGCGGCGGGCTTCAAGGTAAAGGGCAAGATCTCCTACGCGGACTGCTACGCCGCCGCAGTTACCAAGTTGCACAAGGGAAGTTTGGTGACGGGCGATCCCGAATTTATGCAGCTGGAGAACGAAATCTCCATAGTCTGGCTATCATCGGGTTTTCAAAACTAAGACTGATTCTTATGGAAAAAATATTTAGAAAGTTACTCTTCACTCATCACTATTCACTATTCACTATTCACTATTCAC
>Ga0136640_10000012_pt1 | contig 71887 bp, 70 predicted proteins | sample AntDrymUQ8642106_2_FD_105498 | JGI IMG/M metagenome (GOLD analysis project Ga0136640, IMG submission 105498) | Polar desert sand microbial communities from Dry Valleys, Antarctica - metaG UQ864 (21.06) | ecosystem: Environmental > Terrestrial > Soil > Desert | place: Antarctica: Dry Valley...
CGATATCGTTGACCGTCTCGCAAAGCGAAAGGCGACGGTATTTGCGATGGACGGCGTCCCCCGCATCACTCGTGCGCAGAAGATGGACACGCTCTCGGCGATGGCGAATATCGCGGGCTACCGAGCCGTCATCGAAGCGGCGAATCATTTTCCAAGATTCTTTACGGGACAAGTTACAGCGGCCGGTAAGATCGATCCCGCAAAGGTGTTGGTGATTGGTGCGGGCGTCGCAGGACTTTCCGCGATTGGTGCCGCGAAAGGCCTGGGTGCGATCGTTCGCGCATTTGATCCGCGTTCGGCAACAAGAGATCAGGTTGCATCGATGGGAGCGGAGTTCCTCGAACTCAACGTACAAGAAGAAGGTGAGGGCAAGGGCGGCTATGCCAAGCAGATGTCCGATGACTTTCTGAAGGCCGAGATGGCTCTCTTTGCGCAGCAGGCGATGCAGGTCGATATCATCGTCACCACCGCACTGATTCCCGGCAAGCCCGCTCCGAAACTGCTAACGCATGGAATGGTCGAGTCGATGAAACCGGGCAGCGTCATCGTCGATCTCGCCGCGGAGCAAGGCGGCAACTGCGTCCTTACCGAGCCGGGCAAGGTGGTCGTTCACAAAGGCGTCTCGATTATCGGCTACACCGATCTCCCGTCGAGGATGGCCTCGATGTCTTCGCAACTCTACGGAGCCTGCATCGCCGCGTTCCTCGAAGAATTGTGCATGGGTCCGGGTGTCAGTAGCCCGCACGTAAGTAAGGGCTCATTGCCACCGGCGGACACCACTGAGACCACCGGCCCCACGCCAAACATCAATCTCGACGATGAGGTCATCCGCGGTGCAATCGTTCTGCATGAAGGTAAGATGCTCTGGCCTGCTCCGGTCAAGGAACAGCCTCCACCGCCCGAACCCGGCGGATCATCGGAACCGAGAACAATCGCAACTGGACCGAGGCCCGCACACGGCCAGGACGAAGGCACCGGCGTGAGCCCGTGGCTCCTCGGCGCGGTAGGCGTCATCATGCTCGGGCTTGCGTTCATCATTCCACCGAAACCGGCGAACGCAGGCAGCGATTTCCTCGGCCATCTGACCGTCTTTGTACTTGCGATCTTTATTGGATTTCAGGTCGTGTGGAACGTAAAACCTGCACTCCACACCCCGCTAATGAGTGTTACAAATGCAATCAGCGGCATCATCCTGGTCGGCGGCATGCTGCAGCTCAATTCATCAACGCTCAACCTAACCGTCGTTCTCGGGGCCATCGCCGTCCTAATCGCTGCGATCAACATCGCCGGCGGTTTCCTGGTGACGAATCGGATGTTGGGGATGTTTAGGAAATGAGTTGGATCGAACGTGGAAATTGACGAGGAAAAATTTCGAATCGTCGGAGTTTATGAGGTTCCCAATAAATCCGGTGTAAATCTCATAGAGATATTAGTAAGACGGAACGGTATCAATTTAGATTTCGAAGAGGTTACCCAAGAGGATTCGAACAAATCTCGATCAAATTGGCAGGTTCCCTACGATGAACAATTAATTGAAGAAAGTTTGGAGCATTCAAGGTATGTGTTTTTCTTTCACTATCTTGATTTCAAGAAACCGTTATTAACAAAACATGGTTCAGTGGTTCTACCGGCAGTAACGTCAATTCCCGAACGTCTTGCTCATATTGTGTACGAGCCGCCATGTTAACTATTTAAATGAAAGACAGCCTTATAACAATCGCCTACATTGCCGCTAGTGCATTGTTTATATTGAGCCTCGGCGGATTGAGTCGGCAGGAGACCGCGCGGCGTGGGAATCTGTACGGCATTTTGGGCATGTTGATCGCACTGGTGGCGACGGCGGCTGCGATGAATGTCGGCGGCCTGCCGATACTTGCGGCGGCGCTCATTCCCGGGCTGGTTATCGGAGCGCTCTTAGCGTCTCGCGTGCAGATGACTGCGATGCCGGAGCTAGTGGCGATACTGCACAGCTTTGTCGGGCTCGCGGCGGTCCTGGTTGGGTTCGCAACTTATCTGGGCCCCGAGAGCACGATGACTGCGGCCGAGCATACGATTCACAACGCCGAGGTTTTCATCGGTGTCTGTATCGGTTCGGTAACTTTCACAGGATCGGTGATCGCGTTTTTGAAACTTCGCGGCACCATTGGAGGAAAGCCGTTAATGCTTCCGGGTCGGCACATGATCAACATAATCTTGCTGCTGATCACGATCGGTCTCGGAGCGGCGTTTTTTATGTCGCCCGACACGCAAACTGGGCAGTGGCCGCTGCTTGCAGCAACGATTGTGACCGGTATTCTCGGCGTTCATTTCATAATGGCGATCGGCGGAGCGGATATGCCCGTCGTGGTCTCGATGCTAAATAGCTACTCGGGCTGGGCTGCATCGGCTGCGGGCTTTATGCTCTCGAACGATCTATTGATCATCACTGGTGCTCTCGTCGGCTCAAGCGGCGCGATCCTCAGCTACATCATGTGCAAGGGGATGAATCGGTCGTTCGTCAGCGTCATGCTCGGCGGATTTGGAACCGACAGCAGTTCGAGTTCAAGTTCAGCCGCCGTTCCGGCCGGCGAAGTAGACTCCATCGACGCGGTAGGCGCGACCGAGCTTCTGCAAAACGCGAAGAAGGTAATTATCATCCCCGGCTACGGCCTGGCCGTCGCACAGGCGCAGCACTCGCTCGCCGAGGTGGTTAAGATCTTAAAATCGAATAACGTCGAGATAAAATTTGCCATCCATCCAGTCGCGGGCCGTCTGCCCGGCCACATGAACGTCCTGCTCGCCGAGGCAAATATTCCGTACGACATCGTCTTCGAAATGGACGAGGTGAACCATGAATTCTCCTCTACCGATGTCGCGTGGGTAATCGGAGCAAACGACATCGTCAACCCTTCTGCGATGGACGATCCAGCGTCGCCTATCGCAGGCATGCCCGTCCTCCACGTCTGGGAAGCACGGCATACGATCGTGATGAAACGCGGCATGGCCAGCGGCTACGCCGGCGTCGACAACCCTCTGTTTTACAAAGACAACACGCTAATGCTCTTCGGCGACGCAAAGAAGGTCGTGGATGAGATACTGACGGCGATGCGGACATAACGTTCTGGCTCCGCCGAGCGGTCAGCGGACGTCGTGGAGTGCTCAGCGGGTGTCGTGGAGTGCTCCACGATGTCGTGGAACGGCTCGACAACGTTGTGGAATGGCTCGACAACGTCGTGGAATGGCTCGACAACGCCGTGGAATGGGCTCGACAACGCCGGCCGCGGTTCGCGGCGGCCTCAAACGTCTCCAAAACGCTGGAACTGCTGTCTATTTTCCTTGGATTGCGGGAAATCTAACTCGTTTTGCTATGCCCTTCAAGCACCCTGTTCCCGTGCCGTTGATAATACGCCGCGATCAGAAATATCATCAGCTCTGTAAAACGTTAATGAATGATTGAGCATCATTATATCTTAATGAAAAATGCGTTCATAACTTCTGTGTTTTGCATGATCGTCGCTGGTTTCTATTGTGACGCGACTCTAGCTCAAAACGTTCCCGTCAAAGTTGAATTCTTCGTTAACGACAGGCCGACAACCAAGAAAGTCAGAATTATCTTTTCCGCCTACGGTATCAATACTGAACCATCCGTTTCAGATGACGGAACCTTCCTGATGCCGGTGTTCAATACTGAGTGGGTTGACGTGCGGCTAATTTCTGGCAAACACGACCTTCTTTATAGCCATATTTATCTCAAGAAACTTTATGGAAACCCAACGTTCCGGTCATTCACTAGTGAGAAATGGTTACGTCGGCTTACCGAGAGGGAAGACTTAGGATGTAGGCTGGGACAAAAATGGCTGTCATCGTATGATCTTGATTACCATGACGGAACCAAAGTGACCGTCACCAACTGCGCGGGACAGGCATTGGTCATGCCGAATCCGAATCCAAATTAATTAGCGCCAGTCGTTTAACCACATTTCCCTTTTCGAGATGCTCTTCGATTATTTCCGGCACGTCCTCCGGCTGGACTTGGCCGTACATTGTGCCGTCGGGATGGACCATGACGGCGGTGCCGATGGAGCAGAAGCCGATCGAGCCGCATTCGGTCAGCAGGACTTCGCCCATCGGATTGCGGCCTTTTGACTCCTTTCCCTGACGCAGACCTTTTTCTTCGAGGATTCGCGAAAATTCTTTTTTTACATCTTCGGCGCCTACGGCAGTGCAGGACTTGCCCGTGCAGACGAAAACCTGTCGGTTTATCGGCGCCTTTAGCATCGGTGCGAGCTTTTCGAGCTCGGCGCGGTCGGTAATGAACTTCGGCATAGCTCAATGGTAAACGGTAAATGGTGAACGGTAAACGCCGGAGCTAAAGCGATTTCCATTTACTGTTTACCGTTTTACAACTAACATCTAACTGGAGATGGCTAACGGCATTATCATTCACGTCGCGGTTGGGATGGAGAAGCGAACGGAGTTCTTTTCAGTTGAGAAGATTCGCATCGGCTCCAACGAATTGTGCGACGTTCAGATCCAGCTCGCCAGTGATGCGGCCGCCGGCGTGTGGTTCGTCCTCGAGAATACCGAAGGCGTCTATCGCATCATCGACTTCGAGCCGTCGCTCAGGCTGACGATCAATGACAAGCCGATGCGTAGGTACATCGCGATACAGGACGGTGACTCGATCGCACTCAGCGATACCGATGTTTCTTTCGCGTTTTTCTCTCTCGAGCAGAAATCGTCACTCATCAAGACGAGCCAGGACCTGCCGCACATCGCTCAATTTATAGAGGCGGCGGCGCTCGAATCCGCGACCTCGGCGAAGCGCGACGATGCAAAAGCTTTTTTACGCGAATTTACGCGCGAACTCGCACGAGAGATCTCGCCGGCGACGAAGGCGATCGTGCTCGTGCTTGCTCTCGGGTTGATTTCGGCAATCGTCTATGTCGGCTATGCGGTTAACGAAGAGCTCCGCCAGAGCCGCGAGCAGTCTGTTCAGCAAAGCGGGATCATTGCCAAGCTCGAGGAGCGCCTCGGTCAGACGAGCGATCAAATCGGTCAGCTCGACAAAACCAATAAGGATATGATCAAGGCCGTGTCGCTCGCGCCAAATCTGCGAGTCGAGTACGGCAATTCCGTATGCCTGATCGTGGGCGTTTACGATCTGGTCGAGAAAAAGAGCGGTAAGGTTTTGCGATACGCCGATCCGCAGGCGCTTCGCCCGAATCCCTACGAGCCAACCGCAAGCGAGGATCCGGCACGCGGCACACCTCAGACTCAAATTGGATTAACGACCGAGGGCAGCGGGTCGACCGTTGAATACGATTTCATCGGCACGGGATTTTATGTAGGCGGCGGTTTCATCGTGACGAACCGCCACGTGCTTCAGCCGTGGGAAGACGACGAACAAGTAAGGCAGATGATGAAAGCGGCCAATGGGCGTGCTCGGCTGCGACGTTTAGTTATTTATTTTCCAAACGTCCCGACGCCATTCAGCCTAAAAATTCGTCAGCTCGGCGGCCGTGACGATGTCGGCATCGCCGCGATCGATCCTGCGCTCGTGCCTGCGGATATGAAGGTAATTCCGCTCGATGTCGACGGCGAGTCTGCGGCGATCGGCAAGACCGTAGTAACGATGGGTTATCCGAGCGGCCCGGACCGGCTGCTCGCGATGGTGGACGACGATGAGGCGAAGTCGATCAACCAGCGGTTTGGAGGCTCAAGGCAGAATCTTATCCACTTCCTCGCGCAATCCCAGAAGATCGTACCGCTAACGACGACGGGCGCTATCACCGATCTCGACGGGCGTCGCATCGTTCATGATGCCAAGACGGGCGAGGGCGGCTCTGGCGCACCATTATTCGGCCAATCCGGAAAAGTGATCGGCGTTAACTTCGGAGTATTCACGGAAAATACCGCCGCAAATATGGCCGTCCCCGTAAAGTTCGTAATCGATCTATTGCGAAAAGCAGGCTGGAAGTCGCCGGATGAACTCCAAAAAGAAGCCGATAATCCATCACAGATCGCCGCGGGAAACTCTAACGCAAACAGCACCGTACGGGACCGACAATAGTCATCGGCGCATCCATTCTCGATCGCATTCTCCGAGTTCACCGATCTTTTTCATCAGCGTATCGGCGATCTCCTTGTGCGTGCGCAGGCGGTCGCCTCGTTCGTAAAACTCGGTCAGGTCAGTCGGTTCGCCAAACCAGATCCTCACCTTCGGCCCGCCGCGCCAATTCCCGATCACCTGCTTCGGAAGATCGTTCCCCAGGCCCGCGATAAATACCGGGATGACCTGCGGACGCGACGCGTAGATCACCTTGCCAACACCCGGCTGGGCGGGCAGCAGATCGTATTCGCCGCCCTCGCGATTCCGCTTCCCCTCGGGGTGGAAGCCGATGGTATTTCCGGAGCCCTCGCCGCACAGCTGTGTGAGACGACGCATCGAATACTTATCAAATTCGCGTTTCGTGGCGTCCCGGCCTTCCCGAAAGAACGGCGGGTACATCGAGAACCATCCCATTAAGAGGTTTACCAGCCAACCGATAGGCGAGTCATAGAAGAACTTTGCGCGAACGGGAAAATACAGCCGGACGGGTCGCGTTGTTCGACGAAAAATTACGCTTGAGACGGTATAAAGATCAAAGAATGATCGGTGATTTGCGACCAGTAACAACGGTCTATCGTGATCTGCGTTCTCGACATTCTCGATGCCGAAAACGTTCATCAAATTGTAGGTGGCCAGGTATATCCACAGCGAACCGATATGTCGCTGGAAAAATGTCATTACATCCTTCCAGGCACCTTTATTCATCCGATGGGCGAGTGCAAAGCCTACGCGGTCCATGGCGCCGAGTACTTCAATCTCCTCGCGCTGCGGGGCGAGAGGAATTGAGGGCTGCGAAATGGCCGGAACGCTGCGTTTTTCTACTATTTTCGTGTCCATGCCCGAAAGCTAATGATAGCATCCGAGGCATCTGTCACAGATCGGGAGGCATTAGTTTGAGTGGACAATAAAGTAGCGAAAATGATACATTGTTTTTTCCGACGCAGTTTAGATTCGCCCGCCTTACTTAGGCATTAACTTTAACCGAACGAGAACATCGCGCGATCCCTCCGGTCAGCTTTCGTATTTTGTCTTTTTTAAGGAGATTTCCATGCTTTTGAATCGCCGCCCGGCATTGCTCTTCACACTGGGCCTTCTATTCCTCCTGGCTCCGAGCGCGTTTGCCTCGCCATCGCAACTCTGGCGCGAGGTCGACGACACGCAGCTTAGCCGACGACCGATGAACCGGACGCGCGTGCCCGACTCCTATAAGACGTTCGTAATAAACAAAGCCGGCGTAGATAGCGTTCTCGGCGCAGCACCGGAGGAATTTACGGAGGCCGTGAGCAGTACAATTATCGAACTGCCCATGCCGGACGGATCGGTTCAGAGGTTTCGCTTGGTGCATTCGCCTATGGTCGAGCCCGGGCTCGCAGCGAAGTTCCCAGTCCTAAATCGCACCTTCAGTGCTCAGGGGATCGATGATCCGACTGCGACGGCACGGTTCGATTTTATGCCGAGCGGTTTTCACGCAATGATCCTCTCGCCAAAAGGGACGGTCATGGTCGACCCCTACGCAGCCGGCGATACGGAAAATTACGTAAGCTTTTACAAGCGTGATCTCCCGAAGCTCGATTCATTTGAGTGCGAGGTTGGCACCGGCTTCGACTCGCTCTTTACAGTCGACGCGGCAAGCGCGGGTGCCATCCCCGAATCTTCGCCCGACGTTGTGTCTGGTGGAACGCTTCGCACGTATCGGCTCGCCCTGGCTGCAAATTGGGAATACTGTAGTGCCGTGGGCGGCAACACGGTAGCGGGTTGTCTCGCGGCCCAGCTCGTAATAATGAATCGAGTCAACGGTGTTTATGAACGTGACTTGGCCCTTCGAATGGTGATTGTCGCCAACAACGACCTCATCGTGTATGCAGGTAACAATACGACCTGCCCTGTCGGCACCGGAGGTACGGCCTGCACTTCTGGAAACGACCCATATTCAAATTCCTCTTCGGCGATCAATCAGAACACGCCAAATCTTGATACGGTAATCGGAACCGCAAACTATGACATCGGTCACGTTTTCACGACCGGCAGCGGAGGTGTCGCCCAGCTCAATTCGCCCTGCGGTGCATCCAAAGGCGCAGGAACAACGGGTCTTCCCAATCCCTTGGGCGATCCCTTCGCAATCGATTACGTAGCTCACGAGATGGGACATCAGTGGGGATCTAACCATACATTCAACAGCACCAACGGAGGTTGCGGCGGTAACCGTTCGAATGCCAGCTCGTTTGAGCCCGGGAGCGGTATTACGATCATGGGCTACGCCGGCTTGTGCGGTTCGAACAACCTTGCCGGGTACAGCATCGACACAATGCATGTAAAAAGCCTTGAAGTGATCGTTAATTTTTCTCAGCTGGGTAACGGGAATACCTGCGACGTAGAAACCTCCACGGGCAATACTCCGCCGGTCGTGACGCTCACGGGAGGTTCCACATGGAACATCCCGAAGCAAACGCCCTTTTCCCTATCGGCGACTGCGACCGACGCCAACGACGATTCGCTTTCCTACGACTGGCAGCAGTACAACGCCGGCGGGTCGGCCGGTGCGGCAACTACCGTTCCTAATTCTGATGCAGACGGCACTCCGCGTCCTCTGTTCCGCAACTACAACCCGACAGTGAGCGGAACCCGCTTCTTCCCGTCGCTGCAGTACATTCGTCAAAACGCAAACGTCCCGCCCAACACGACCGGCGGATATATGACGGGCGAGCTGCTGCCGGCTATCACGCGGACGATGACCTTCCAGGTCCTTGTTCGAGACAATCGTGCTAACGGCGGCGGGATCAATTCCGCGACTTCCACGGTCAACGTCGATGGTGCCTCGGGCCCCTTTGTCGTAACGGCGCCAAACACCGGCGTGACCTGGACCGGCAACACGACGCAAACCGTTACTTGGAACGTAGCGAATACGACCGCCGCTCCTGTCTCAGCGGCAAACGTCAGAATCTCTTACTCGACGGATGGCGGGCTCACCTTCCCTACGACAGTCCTCGCGAGCACGCCGAACGACGGCACGCAGACGATAACCGTTCCAAATGTCGCAACGACTCAGGCCCGTATTAAGGTCGAAGGCGAAGACAATATCTTCTTTGATATGTCGGACGTCAACTTTACTGTAATTGCCGGACCAGCTTCGACGATCCGGGCACCGTTCGACTACGATGGAGACGATAAGACCGACCTCTCCATCTTTCGTCCCGGCCCTGGCGAATGGTGGTATAACCGCTCGTCGGATGGCGGCAACTCAGCAGTTCAGTTCGGCACTTCGTCGGATCGAATGGTGCCTGCAGACTACACCGGCGATCAGAAGACCGACATCGCGTTTTGGCGTCCCTCGACCGGCCAGTGGTTCGTACTTCGAAGCGAAGACCTCACTTTCTATGCCGCTCCATTTGGAAGCGCGGGCGATCGTCCCATTCCGGCGGACTTCGACGGCGATAACAAAGCTGACTTCGCCGTGCATCGTCCGAGCACGAACACGTGGTTTATTTCGAAGTCCACAGGTGGCACCGACATCCTCGGATTTGGAAGCGCTGGCGATCTGCCGACCGTCGGCGATTTCGACGGTGACGCGAAGGCCGATATTGCGATCTTCCGTCCAGGCCCCGGCGAGTGGTGGGTGAGACGCAGCTCAGATACGAGCGTGTTTGCTCTACAATTCGGCGCGTCGACCGACAAGGCCGTTCAGGGTTACTACACGGCGGACAACAAGACGGACATCGCGTTCTTCCGGCCGTCGAGCGGACTTTGGTTTGTGCTGCGAAGCGAGGACTTCTCGTTTTATTCGTTCCCGTTCGGAATCTCGACAGACGTTCCGGTCCCGGGCGACTATGACGGTGACGATCGCTTTGACGCGGCGGTATTCCGACCGTCGACCAACACGTGGTTCTTACAGAGAACTACCGCGGGAACGCTGATCCAGGCATTTGGTATCGCCGGTGATCTGCCAACACCTAACGCATACGTGCCATAGCGGCATCGTCGAATCAGAAAAAAAAGACGGAGCAGGATGTTCTGCTCCGTCTTTTTTGTTCGATTAACTGGCTATTATTCGATGTTGAAGTATTTCGCCTGCGGGTGATGAATGATAATCGCCGACGTCGACTGCTCGGGATCGAGCTGAAATTCCTCCGTCAATTCAACCCCTATTCGCGCGGGATCGAGCAGTTCGAAAAGTTTCGCCTGATCTTCGAGGTTCGGACATGCTGGATAACCAAAGCTAAACCGCGACCCTTGATAGCCCTGATGAAAGAGTTTTGCCATCTCCGGGGCGTCGTCGCCCGCAATTCCCATTTCCTCACGAATTCGCTTATGCCACATCTCGGCGAGAGCCTCGGCGGATTCGACAGAGAGTCCGTGAAAGAGAAGGTAGTCTGTATAGTTGTCGGATTTAAAGAGCTCGGCCGAATGCTCGCTGGCCTTTTTTCCCATAGTTACGAGATCAAAAGCGACAACGTCCACCGTGCCCGAGTCTGCCGAAGTGAAATAGTCCGCAAGACAAAGAGTCCTGCCGCCTCTTTGCTCGATCGGCTGCCGCGGAAACGTAAATCGGAGCCTCTCGGTCTTCTCGTCATCCTCGAAAATAATCAGATCGTTGCCCTCTGATCGGCAGGGAAAATAGCCGTAAACCAGCTTTGCCTCGAGCAATTTCCCGCGAATCGCCTTAGCCTTTATCTCTGCGAATTTTGGATAGACGGTTTCGTTCAGGATCGCTTCATATTCTTCCTTCGATTTGCGGCCCTGCTTATACTGCCACTGACCTTTAAAAAGCGCGGTTTCGTTGATGAACGCAAAAACCTTCGTCAGGTCTTTAATCTCGACAACCTTTGAGCCATAAAACGGAGGCTTGGGGATTTCCACATCTGTCGAAACGTCGGATCGCGTCGTATGCGTCGTATCGCCCGAAGATCGCGACGATACGCGGGCCGCGGCAGCCCCAAGCTTGGCGTCCTCGCCAACAAGGTCTTCCTCAGACTGCTCAAAGCCTTCCGCGGGTTGCGCAGAGTCATCTACGGGTTGCGCAATGTCTCCTGCAAGTTGCGCAGAGGCGTCTGCGGGTCGCGCAAAGCCATCTGCGGGTTGCGCAATGTCTCCTGCAAGTTGCGCAGAGCGATCTTTACTTGTCAGTTGATCCATCGCGTGCAGCCCGTCAAACGCATCGCGGGCATAGAAAAGCTTGCCTTTGTATAACGGAACGAGATCGGCGTCGACATAACGCCGATTGAGCGCAGCGCCGCCGAGGATGACCGGAACATTGATCCCGCGCTCATTCATCAGTTCGAGATTATCGCGCATGACGAGCGTAGATTTTACGAGCAGCCCGCTCATTCCGATTGCATCCGCCTTCGTTTCATCCCAGGCCTTTAAGATATCGTCGACGGGCTGCTTAATGCCGAGGTTTATGACCTTATAGCCGTTGTTGGTCAGGATGATATCGACGAGATTCTTCCCGATGTCATGTACGTCGCCCTTGACGGTCGCGAGCACGAGAACACCCTTGTTCGACCCCTCAACCTTCTCCATCAAGGGTTCGAGGAATTTCACAGCAGCCTTCATCGACTCTGCCGACTGGAGCACAAACGGCAACTGCATTTGCCCCGAGCCGAAAAGATCGCCGACCGTTTTCATCCCGTCGAGCAGGATGTCATTGATAATCTCAAGCGGCGGATATTTTTCGAGCGCGGCCTTGAGCGAATCTTCCAGCCCGATCCGCTCGCCATCGATGATGTGATGCTTGAGCTTTTCCTCGATCGTAAAATTCGACGTGTCCGGCTTGATCGACTGCGCCGACTTTCCTTCGAACATTGTCGAAAACTCCCCGAGCGGATCATACGTGCAAATATCGCCGTCAAACTTTCGCCGGTCGTAGATGAGGTCGCGAGCCGTGTCGATCTCATGCTCGCTAAAGCGCATCAGCGGCAGTATCTTTGATGCATTTACGATGGCCGAATTCATTCCGGCCTCAACGCAGTCGTGTAGGAAGACCGAGTTCAGCACTACACGCCCCGCCGGATTCAACCCGAACGAGATATTTGAGACGCCGAGGATGATGTTTGCCTCGGGCATCTCGGATCGGATCTCGCGAATAGCGCGTATCGTCTCCTCTGCGTTCTTGCGATCCTCCTCTATCCCGGTTGAGATCGGCAGGGCGAGCGGGTCGAAGAAAATATCGTGGCCGGGAATACCAAACTCGGTCACGTGTTTGTAGGCACGGCGGGCGATCCGGATCTTGTCGTCGAATGAACGGGCCATACCGTCCTCGTCGATGAGGCCGATGACTACGCTCGCACCAAACTCCCTGGCGAGGCCAAGCACTTTCAAAAATCGCGGTTCGCCGTCTTCATAATTGATCGAATTAAGGATCGACTTACCGCCCGCGTGTTCGAGGCCGGCTTCCATTTTCTCCCACTCGGTCGAGTCGAACATCAACGGAATCTTGACCGCCGTCGCGAGCCTCGCGGCCAGCGTATGCATATCGGCAACTCCGTCGCGGCCGACGAAATCCACGTTGACATCGAGGATGTGGGCACCTTCTTTTTCCTGAGACTTGGCGAGATTTACAAGGCCGTCCCAGTCCTCCGCGTCGAGAAGGTCACGCATCTTCTTCGAACCGGATGCATTGACGCGTTCGCTGACGATCAGGAATGAGGCGTCCTGCGTGTAGGGTTGCTGGAAGTAAATCGACGAAGCCGACGGTGCGAGCTTTCCATCTCGGGATTTCGGCGACATTCCGCCAACGCGTTCGATGACCTGCCGCAAATGCTCGGGCGTCGTGCCGCAGCAGCCACCGACAATATTTACACCGAAATCACGTACAAAATGCTCGACCTGGGCCGCAAAAGTCTCGGGCGTCTCGTCGTAGTGCTGCTGTCCATCTTTCACCTCGGGAAGGCCGGCGTTAGGAAGCACTGAAACCGGAATTGGCGAGTTTTCGCACAAGTGCCTCAGGCTGTCGGCCATTTGCTTTGGCCCGGTACCGCAGTTCATTCCGATAACGTCAATCGGAAACGGCTCAAGAGCCGTCAGGGCCGCGCCGATCTCGGTGCCGTTGAGCATTGTCCCAAAAACTTCGATTGTGACCTGGGCGATCACAGGAATCTTTATCTTTGTCTTCTCAAAATGCTCGAATATCGCCCCGAGGGCAGCCTTGGTCTGGAGCAAATCCTGACAGGTCTCGACGAGCAGCAGATCGCTGCCGCCGTCCACGAGCCCGCGAACCTGCTCGCGATATGCATCCTTCAGATCACGGTAGGTAATATGGCCGAGCGTCGGCAGTTTGGTCCCGGGCCCGATTGATCCGGCGACAAAACGCGGCCTCTCCTTCGTCGAGAAGTCGCTCGCAACTCTTTTCGCAAGCTCCGCGGCTTTAAAGTTTACGTCGTACGTTTTTTCGGCGATGCCAAACTCCGTCAATACGACTTCGCTTCCGCCAAAACTATTTGTCTCGATTACGTCACAACCGACCTCGAGGAATGCGTTGTGCACCGCCTCGATCGCTTCGGGCCGCGTGTACAACAGATTCTCCGAACAGTTTTCGAACGCCGGCCCGCCCCACTGATCGATCGACAGATCGAGCGCCTGCAGGTACGTACCCATCGCCCCGTCGAAGACCACGACTTTCTCTTTGAGCAAATTCAGGAACTGAGACATAAAACAAAAAACTCTGTGCGAACACAGGCACAGAGTCGAAAAATCCTTTTACTCTCCGCTGTTTAGCCGCTTATTTTACGTGGCCGCAAGTCGCTGTAACTCACCACTCTCTTCAAATTCGATCGTATCGCATCGAGAGTAATATGTCGAGAAGGGCACGGTTTGCAAACTTCGTCGCCGCCGTTTTCGAAAAATCCACACTGCGCGCCAGAGGAACGAATCGGCGACGAGTTCTTGCAAACTTTTTCTAAGGTAGAATCGCTAGCGATGAAATGGGCAAAAATCGGAAGGTTCGTCGCCGGGCGCAAATGTGCGCGGCTGCTTGGTCGGGCAAGAAATGGTGGCCCGCAGCTCGGTGGTGGGACAAATCATTATTGTGATACTGCCCGTGGTTTCTCGTTGGCTCTTTCGACGCAGCTCTGTCGCGGGCGTGTCTGACTCTTGACCAGTCTCTTCCCAGGTCGATTCGACTGGTGTCGGACTCGCGGCAGGAGACTCTGCGGAACTTTCCAGAGCTTCATCTACAGACGGCACGAGCATTCGATTGGGAACGGTCCCGGCGATGAATAGCTCCACTCGACGAAATTCGGCGGGGATATTCGTAACGTAGATTTCTTTATCGTCGGCGGGCTGCTCCTCCTCGTAGCCTTCAATGTTGAGTTTTGCCCGTTCGATCGTTGGCGTCGGTGCCGGTTTGGCAGGTTCGGCAGCCTCCGTTGCATCCAGCTCGCGGACGACGCTGCCGTTTCGAATATCGATTTCTGCCTTACGAACTCCCATCGGCATCACCCAATCGCCGTTCCAATCCGGGTGGCTTCGTAGGGCTTCTTTCATAAAGTCTGCCCAGATCGGCATCGCCGAATCGCTGCCCTTCATACCCAGATCGTCCCCGCCGTCGAAGCCGACATACACAACGCAGACTAACTCGGGCGTAAATCCCGCAAACCATCCATCTCTCGACGTTCCGGTCTTACCGGCAAATGCCGTCTGCCCGGCGACGTTGCGAAATCCCCAACCTTGCACCTTTGCTGCGGTGCCCCGGTTGATGACGTCCTTCATGATGTCGTTCATAACATAGGCGACATCGGGGCGAATAACATTCTTCTTATCGGGCGAGGGCGCGCTTACCGTGCGTCCGTCCCCGCCAGTAACCTGCGTGATGGGCATTGGCATCACGCGATCACCCAGATTTGCGAACATCGTGTACCCGGTAGCAATACTGAGCGGGGTGGCCTCCGCCGTTCCCAGCGCCATTGAGGGATATGCCTTTTCCACCTTTGGCAGACCGGCCTTGGCTGCAAAGTTCATTACTTTGCCGATGTTCAACTGCATTGCGAGGTCGACAGTGATCACATTCTTACTCTTGACGAGTGCATCTCGAAGCGTAGTTTCCTGATTCGAAAAAGAGTCTCCAAAATTTCCCGGCTTGTAGGAATTCTGATCAAACGTGAACGTCTTCTTCTCGTCTCTAAAAACCGATGCTGCAGTGAAGACTCGCGATCCCGAGTCGTACGCGGAGTTGATCGCCGCTGCATACACGAAAGGTTTGAACACTGACCCAGGCTGACGCATTGCGTCGGTGGCCCGATTAAACTGGTTCTGCTGGTAGTCTCGCCCGCCCACCATCGCAACGATCTCACCCGTCTTCGGCCGGACCGCTATAAGTGCAGCATTCAAATTTCCCTTCGGCTTTTTCGGAAAGAACTTGTCCAAAGCCGCCAACCGCTTTGTGACGATGTCATACGCAGCCTGCTGCAGGTCCGGATCGATCGACGTATAAACGCGTAGATGCTGCAACGCCTCCGGGTCGCTCACAACGTTAGGCAGTTGCTCGACAACATACTGCGAAAAGTACGGCATCGCCTGCAGCTCCTTTCGGCCGATCACCTGTTTGAGCGAAATAGGTACCTGTCTGGCAACGGCCAATTGCGTGTCGTCAAGCTCGCCTGCCTCGCGCATCGAGTCAAGAATTTGATTTCGCCGCTCGGTGACCTTCGCAATGTTTTTGTAGGGGTTATACCTGTTAGGGCTTCGAATTATCCCTGCGAGGAATGCTGATTCGGAAAGCGTCAGTTGGGAAACATCCTTTCCAAAATATGCATCGGCTGCCTCGCCAACTCCGTAGATTGAAACGCCCTGCTGCTGGCCGAGATAGATTTGATTGACGTACAGCGTGAAGATCTCTTCTTTCGTCAGTCGCGTCTCGAGGATGACGGACATGAATGCCTCGGTCGCTTTCCGCGTAAGGGTCTGTTCGTTTGAGAGGATGAGATTCTTTACGAGCTGCTGCGTTATGGACGAACCGCCCTGATTCGAAAGCGGGCCGTCGTCGTCGCCGTCGTAGCGCCTCCAGAGTGCACGGGCGATGCCGCGAACGTTTACCCCGTAATGCTCAAAAAACGAGCGATCTTCGGTAACGGTGATCGCCTTTATTAGTTGCAGCGGTATGTCGGCGAAAGCAATTGTTTTGCGTCGACCATCTTTTTCGGCCGCAATCGAACTGAGAATCTTTGGTTCGAGTCGGGCCTGTCCGTCCTCACTTCCCGTGTCCCTGTTGCCTATTCGATCGACCGACTTGAGTGCTTTTTTAAACTTAACGGATAGGGCGGGGAACACCCGCTTTCCATCGATCACTCCCGTGAAGCCAGGCTCGATGGCCAACACATTTCCCTCGATGACATACCGGCTCCGGGAAGGATCCGCGCGGTCATTTTTTTCCACATAACCTGCGGACTTTAGGTAATCTACAAGGCCCTGGAGTGAGATCGGCTCATCGACGCGAAGCGTTTTAGGCGCACTATAGATTCCGGCGCTACGCGTAAATACCTCACCCGCCAGCAACCGCCGATCGATCCTGTCGGAAAACTCGAACCAAAAGTATGTAAACGCGAGGAAGGAACCGACGACGAGAATCGAAAGCGCGCCGAGCGTCCAACGGTTAAGCAGGCGGTCCCGCACTCGGCGCCAACCTGACGGCGGTGGTGCCTGGAATGCGTTGTGCCGACGCGCTTTTGTCCAACCTCTCGGCGGAAGCTTCGATCGGTTTGATTGGGTTTCTATCGGTTCGGGCATTGATATTGCCGCAAAGGAGGACTGGAAAAGAAAACTGCCAAGCGCAGATGTGAACGCCTGGATAAAGTTTATAGATTTGCCGTGCTTGCTGTCCAGCAGTTAATTTCTTCTAATTGTCGTATGAAGGTGCTGGTTACCGGCGGCAGCGGATACTTGGGCACGCACGTCCGACGATTTTTCGACGCCGCTGACCTTTCCCGCCGATCCGGAAAGGACATCTTGAATCCAAGTGACGTTAAAGCCGCCGCCGATTACGATCTCATCATTCACATGGCGGCGCATCTCGATAAGTCCCCGACGGCGACGGAAACGACCTTTGAGACAAACGTTATCGGAACAAAAAACATACTCGAGAACGTCCGCGAAGGCGCTGCTTTTATCCTACTGTCGACGAAGGATGTATATGGGCGCTTCGCCGATTCGCATCAGACGGTAACCGAGACGTGCTCAACGCTGTACGCAGGCCAGTGGGCGCTCGAGTGGTCAAAACTGATCTCGGAACGTTACTTAGAGTTTTACGCTAATCAGCGCGGTTTTCGATCATGTATTTTTCGGCTTTCCACGACGTACGCACCGGCCAGCGAAGGAAACGTGCCGGGGTTTGTAGGGCACTATGTGGATGCGATAAATCAGGGCGAGCGACTCGCTCTGCCAGCAAAAGGCACGCCGATTCGCGACGTGATGCACGTGGACGATCTATCGAGAGCTTGCTCGGCATTCTCGCAATCGGTCGTACGGAACGGACTGTACAACCTTGGTGGCGGTCCGCAGAACGCACTGACGCTTCGCGCCCTTCTCGAAAAAATGGAAGAGGTGTCTGGCCTTCAGGCACTTCTCGACGACGAGGTCGTGGTTCCCGCCCCGGTGCCGATGCGTTATGTAAGCGACCTTGCCCTAATTACTCAGGAACTCGACTGGCAGCCCGAAGTAGATTTGGAAACCGGCTTGGCAACTCTTTTCTAATGAAAATTCTCGTACGCGGCGCGAACTGGATCGGTGACGCGGTGATGAGCGTCCCCGCGCTGCGTCAACTGCGACGCATCTTTCCCGATGACCACATAACGCTCCACACGCGGTCGTGGGCTGAGGGTATCTTTCGGGATGCGAGTTTCATTGACGAGATAATCGCTTTTGAGTCGCAGCGGTGGAAGTTCAGAGAGGTTATCGATAACGCAGATTTTCTCAAGCAAGATGAATACGAATTCGCGGTTCTCTTTCCCAATTCATTCGAGTCGAGCCTCACCGCCCTGCTTTCAAAAATTCCTCGTCGAATCGGCTACAACAAAGATCTGCGCGGCCTACTGCTTACAGATCCGGTGCCGGTGCCGGAATGGAAAAATCGCCGCCACGAATCGTACTACTACCTGAATCTGGTCTGCGAAGTGGAAAGGCGACTAGCGGGAACGACTGCCTCTGCCCACGCCGAGATGGACACGAGGATAGAGATTTCGGCGTACCGCAAAGAGCAGGCGCGATCGGACCTCGCCGACGCAGGGGTCGACCTGTCGCAGAGGTTGGTCGGCCTCGGAGTAGGCTCTACAAATTCACGTGCAAAGCGTTGGCCTGTCGAGCGTTTTGCGGAACTCAATGATCGTCTTCACCAGGCCGGCTGCTCGGTTGTATTATTAGGCTCACCCGACGATGCTGAAGTCGCGAGGCAGGTGGGCAATGGGTGCATTCACAAGCCCACGGATCTCACGGGAAAAACCTCGCTCGACAGCGTTGCCGCAATACTATCCGTTCTGAACCTTTTCGTCTCGAATGATATGGGCCTCGCACATCTCGCACCCGCGGTCGAAACGGAAACCATCGCCATCTTCGGCCCGACAAATCCCGATACGACGCGACCGCTCTCCCATCACGCGACGGTCGTTCGCGAGCCCGTAGACTGTTCGCCCTGTATGCTTCGCGATTGCCCGATAGACCACCGGTGTATGACCCGCGTCGATGCAGGGCGCGTTTTCGATCTCTCAATGGAAAAAATGGCGATGGAGCCCGTCGCTCTATGAAGAAGCCGGCCATCTTTGCAGACCGCGACGGGACGCTGATAGAGGAAGTAAATTTTCTCTCGCGCTTGGAGGACCTTCGTGTTTATGATTTCACCGCGAGAGCGATTACCGACCTCAAAGCCGCTGGATACCTCGTGCTCGTCATCACAAATCAATCTGGGATCGCTCGCAGCATTTTCGACGAGGCGGCCCTGCACGCCATTCACGCTGAGATGCAGGTTCAGCTCGGCGGGGCGATCGATGCCTTCTATTTCTGCCCTCACCTTCCGACGGATGGGTGCAGATGCCGGAAGCCCGGTCCCGGGATGATCGAGACCGCCTCTAGGGATTTCGAGCTGGATTTAGCTCGGAGCTGGGTGGTCGGAGACAAGAAGATCGATGTTGAGACGGCACTTGAGGTTGAGATAGCAAGTGCAATGGTTCTAACAGGATACGGGCGTCAGCATCAACCACTGCTTGAAGAACAGCCGACCATAGTTGCGTCTGATTTTGGAGAGGCAGTTCGCAGGATTCTTGAGTCACACTGATATCTAGCTCCTGCCGAAGTCATCCTCCAGCCGTTCAATGTCATCCTCGCCAAAATATGTGCCCGTCTGCGTTTCGATAAATAGCAACTTTTCGGACTCATGGGGGTTCTCGACGCGGTGCGCCGTTTCCACCGGGATGTCAACGACCTCTCCGACACCTACTAGAGTTTCCACGCCGTTTAATGTTACTTTAGCTGTGCCGCGCACCACGTACCAGTGTTCCGTGCGGCGAAAATGTCGCTGATAACTTAGACGCTTTCCCGGCAGGACCTCGATGGTCTTTACCTTGTAATCCTCCGATTCATCGAGGATGGTAAAGCGTCCCCAGGGTCGTATGTCGGTCTTTGACGGATCGCTTGAATTCATCTGATTCATTCTTCCTAGCCTCGTGTCCATTTTAGACGAAAATAGTTCGGTTCCCAATTCGTCCAACCTGCAGCGCATGCAGACGTTGATCATCGGGCGCTTGATGGTCATCTTCCTGCTGCTTGTTGCTAGCTGGACGTGGAACAGTGGTCGCCTGCGCCTGTCGTTCGATCAATTTCCGCAGGACCTCTTTTTAGTTTTCCTAATTTCAGTAGGCCTCACGATAATTTATTTCTTTCTGCTGAGGCTCAATCGGAACTATCCGTTTCAGATAAAACTGCAGTTCGCCCTCGACGCCTTGTTGATCACCGCTCTTGTATGGCGTACTGGGGACCTCGCGTCGCCGTACATACCGCTTTACATTGTCCTAGTCGGCCTCTCGAGCATTTTCCTGACACCGCGAGCAACACTTGCGATGTCGTTGATCTGCGTCGTGCTACTGGTCGTGCTCACGATCCTAGCTTCCGCGAGATTTATCGAGTCACCAACGGTAAATCTAGCAATAGACAAGATTATCCAAGTCGTCAGTTTTCACATTGTCGCATTTCTCGTGGTCGGGCTGCTCGCCTCGAGATTGGCGGCGCGGCATGAGTCCGGCGAGGAGTTAAAAGAAACGGCAAAGACCCTCGCGAGTCTCCGGCTGCTGCATGAGCGCATCGTCGAATCGATCCGCTCCGGCCTGGTCACCACCGATCTCGAGGGTACGATTTACACGTTCAACGCTGCGGCAACCGAGATCACAGGATTGCGAGCCAATGAGGTATGCGGCGGCTCTATATTCTCGATTTTCGGTAATATCCGAGAGCAGATCGACATATCGCTTGCGTGGGACCGAAGCTCTGAAGTCGCTCCTCGTTTCGAATCAAGTCTACAGACGCCCGACGGCTTTGCGGTACGTATCGGTTACAGCATCTCGCAGCTCTTTTCCGAGAGCCATGAAGAGACGGGCCTCATCGTAACGTTTCAGGACCTTACAGAAATCCGATCCATGGAAGAGACTGTAAGGCGTAAGGACAGACTCGCCGCTGTCGGACGTGTAGCTGCAGGTTTGGCCCATGAAATCCGGAACCCCTTGGGCGCCATGCGAGGAGCAATTCAGGTCCTCGATTCCACAACCGCCCGCGGCAGCGCCCACGCCGAGCTGATGGACATCGTCCTCAAGGAGTCGGACCGACTCAACAGCATCATTACAAACTTTCTTAACTACGCTCGGCCCGCGGCAGTGGATTTTGCCGAGACCGACGTCGCGGAGACAATCCGCGAGACGATTAAACTCCTCGGCCACAGCCCCGATGTGCGTGAGGGGCATATATTAGTCGACGAGTCGGGAACAAAGCCGGTGATGATCTCAGCAGATTCGGCTCAACTTAAACAGATTATCTGGAATCTTTCGCGAAATGCTCTTCAGGCGATGCCAGACGGCGGGCGTTTGCGCTTCGGCCTCGAGAACATTCCGAATAATCGAGTACGTATAAGCATCGAGGACAGCGGAGCGGGAATGTCGCAGGACCAGGTCGAACAGCTCTTCGAGCCGTTTTCGAGGTCTACTACCGGCGGCACTGGGCTCGGTCTTTCAATCGTTTATCAGATCGTGAAAGATCATAACGGTTCCATTTCAGTGCACAGCATCGAGGGATCGGGAACGACAATTGTCATCGAACTTCCGCGAGAGAATCGGGCTCCCAGGCGCACAGCACTGAATGGTGATAGCGAGTCGAGGCTTAGCGGTCTGCTTCGAGTCGATTCGCGGACTGGCGACGATTCTGCTTGAATTGATTTCGAAGAATCTGTGAAAATATAAGGGCGGCGCGTATGCCGCCAACTTTCCTCGGCCCGATTCACCCAATGGCAAACATTTTAATCGTCGACGACGAGCAAAGCTATCGGCAGCTTTTGACGCTGGTATTCGAGACCGAGGGGCATTCTGTGCGGACCGCAATGAATGGGCGGCTGGCACTCGATCTCGTTCAACAGGCGGCTCCCGACATCATTATTTCTGACGTTCGGATGCCTGACATGGACGGCATCGAGCTCCTGCGCGCCGTACGCGAGACGGCTCCCGACCTGAGCCTTGTCTTGATGACCGCATTTGCGTCCGTCGAAACTGCTCGTGAGGCCTTCAAGCTTGGCGCTGACGACTTTATTCAAAAACCGTTCGATGTCGAAGAGTTAAAACTGATCGTCAAAAAGGCGCTTGAAAAGCAGGCTCTCATTGACGAAAATCGCGCATTCAAGCGCGCTCAACGTGATCGCGGCAGCATTAAAAATATCGTCGGAACCTCGGCAAAGATGGACGCGATCTTTCAAATGATCGAAACCGTCGCAGAGGTGCAGTCAACCGTCTTGATCACCGGTGAAAGTGGCACTGGCAAGGAGCTCGTTGCCCGGGCCATTCACGATCGCAGCCCTCGCGGCGACAAGCCTTTTATCTCGATCAACTGTGGCGCTTTCACCGAAACCCTGCTCGAATCGGAACTATTCGGCTACGTCAAGGGTGCATTTACCGGCGCCAATACCAATCGCAAAGGCCTCTTTGAGGCGGCGGACAAGGGGACAATTTTCCTGGACGAAATTGGGGAAATGTCGCCCGCGATGCAGGTTAAGCTGCTGAGAGTTCTGCAGGAGCGGCGGGTTCGCCCGGTCGGAGCCCACGATGAGATGCTGATAGATGCGAGAGTGATAGCCGCGACCAATCGCGATCTTAAGCAAATGTCCCAGGACGGAACATTTCGCGAAGATCTGTTCTATCGCATCTCCGTGATACCGATTGAGTTGCCCCCTCTTCGCGAACGGGCGGAGGATATACCGGAGCTAGTTGAGCATTTTTTGAAGAAGTTTAGTGAACAAACCGGCAAGAACCTTTCTTTAGCGCCAAAGACCGTCCAGCTACTCGAGAGTTACGCATGGCACGGGAATGTCCGCGAACTCGAGCATACTATCGAGCGTGCTGTCGCCCTCGAGAGAAGCGATATAATCCAGCCGGAGCAGCTGCCTGACCACATCAGTCACTACAATCCGCAGCGGATCCAGGCCGAATTTGACCTGCCTGACGAAGGAATTAATCTCACGAGTCATTTAGAGAGCCTGGAAAAAGCCTACGTCGTTGAGGCTCTCCGTCGGTCATCGGGCAACCAGACGAAAGCAGCCGAACTGCTCCAAATGCCCGTCCGCTCCGTTCGCCACCTCCTCGATAAGCACGATATCCGCTCGCTCTCCGCCCAGATGCGAAGCGCCGACTAAAAGCCCACGTTTCGTGCCATTTTTTGTCAGCCTTCCGTTGGCAAAATGTGTTAGAAGCCCGGTTAAAATCCAACCTCGTGATGCCGTCCATCGCTAGCGGTCTTCAGCTAAACAATTCGATCTCAATGGTTTACAGCCGTACAAGGATCCTAGCCTCGAGTGGCACGCGTCTTGTTAATAGTACTGCGGCCTCACATGGCAAAGAGATTTCAAAACTTTAGGAGACTGTAAAACTCAAATGAAAAACCAAAAGGGCTTCTCGCTTATCGAACTCTTGATCGTTGTTGTGATCATCGGCATCATCGCCGCTATCGCTATTCCAAACCTGCTCGCAGCACGTCGTTCGGCTAACGAAGGCTCGGCAGTTGCTTCGATGCGTACGTTGCACGGTGCCAACATGACCTACGGTGCAACGTCGGGTGGCGGCCAGTACGCCGGAACCACGACGGGTGCTGCCGGTGCGGTTGACTCTCTGACAGCTCTCGCGGGTGTTAACCTGATCGACAGCCAGCTCGGCAGCGGCTCAAAGAGCGGATACAATTTTGTTGGCAGCCGGATCGCCAGTACGGGTTCGGCCGCTGCGACGTTCTTCTTCTCAGCAATACCGACGACCAATTCGGGTGTTACCCAGACGGGAACCCGCCGATTCGGCATCGACACGACGGGCGTCATGCGTTACGACACCGCGTCGCTCGGAACGCAGTTCGCCGGCCAGGCAGACGGCAGCCTTACGGGCGGTTTTGTCTTGGGTCAGTAGTTTTAATATGGTTTCATCTAACTGAAACGCTCACTACGGGAGGCTGTCTGCAAAGGCGGCCTCTTTTTTTGACCTCGGTTTCAAACGAGTGTTCCCGTCCATCACGTCTCAGGAAACCGTAGAAAAGATTCGCTACTTTAAGATTCCCTCCGTTATACTCAACCCGTACTCGATCTGCACTAAGCCTCCTTGACCAGCACCCCAACAACCATTCCACAGGTCGCGAGAGAGCCCTTCAACTGGCTGATTCTCGTGATATTACTCATAATTCTGGTGCCGATCGTCAGGATATTTCCCGAGCTGCAGACCTTCATGCACCCGTGGCGGCCCGAGCTGGCCGCGTCCATTTTTCTAATCGGCTTTTCTATCTGGGCCTCCCGCAGTGAAAACTTTCGCACCTTTATCGGAGAAACGACCTCGTCCGAGCGAATGGTTATTATCCTGCCGCTCGCCCTGTTCATAGCTTGGAGTTTCCTATCGGCGATTTGGGCGAATTCGTGGACGTCGGTGCTGCACCATTCGACCGTCTGGACGGCATATCTTGCGTTGTATCTTCTATTCCGTTTTTTTACCGCAAACAGTTCCAATGCTCACAAAGCTATTTTCGCGGTGATGTGCATTCTGTGGGCGATATGCCTGCCGCCGCTGATCGAATATTATCTGTATGTGATCGGAGGCAATGCTAACAACCTCTCGGTCAGATACTCCAAATATGCCGAGCTCGCGAACACAATTGTCCCATTGATCGCGGCATTTTCATTTCAGGCGTCGCGACGCATGGCAAGATTTGGTCTTGCGACACTGATCTTGATCTGGCTATTCGACATTGCAACTCAAAGTCGCGCGGGAATCGGTATTTTTGCCATTTCTATTTTTGGACTGCTGATGGCAGTTTTACTCGTGCCGAATCTGCGAGAGTTTAGAAAAAAAGCGGCCGTGCTGCTTATTTTCCTGGTGGCCGCAACGGCCTTGTCGAACGGTATCGTTCTGTTCGCGGCAGGCAAGATACCCTTCGTAGAGCGAGTTCAGGACCCTTCGATAAGCGAAAGCACGAACGCTCGCCCATTTTTGCGGGGCGTAGCGGTGACAATGTGGTCCGTACATCCCGTTACCGGCGTCGGAGCGGATAATTTTGGTCAGGAGTTCGATGAATACCGGCGAGAATATGCGGCTGCCGATCCGACTAACCCTTACCTAACCATCGGCGAGGATCAGATCGCCGAACGCGCCCATAACGAGTTCGCGCAGATACTAGCGGAGCTAGGCGTCGTCGGCCTTGGTATTTTCTGCGTATTTTTGTTCGGCATCATCTATGCAGCTATCGATATTTGGAGACGCCGGCACGATATTTCCCTGTTGGCAGTTGCAGCGTTTATAGGTGTCGGAGCATTCCTGGGCAGTTCGCTGGTGTCATCATATTCGTTCAGAATATTTCAGAACGGACTAATATTTTTTCTCGTTTTGGCAATCGCGATCGGCGGCACGCTTGCTAGACAGGAAAGATCTAAGGCTTCTCGGTCTTCGGATTGGCTTGTAAAGGGCGCCGCATTTTTCGTATTGCTCTCATCCGTCGCACTCGCGGTGTTCTGCGTTATACGCGTGGCCGCCGTCAACTACATGATCGCCGCCGGAGGTCAGCTTTCGGAGGAAGCAAAGGCAATGGCCTACACGACCGCCTTACGCCTCGACCCGGAAAACGCGCAGTTTTACGCACACATGGGCCGTGAGCATCTGAATGCCGAAGACCCGCAGAAGGCCGTGCCGTTTCTTCGTAAAGCGATAGAGCGCGGGCAGGTAACATCAATAGATTATTCATATCTTGCAACGGCGCAGCGGCTAAGCGGTGATCTCGTTGGAACAAGACGAACGATCGAGGAAGCCATCGGCCTCTATCCCAAGTCTGTTTTTCTTCGAACACGGCTTGCGGTTTTGCTTTACGAGTTGGGAGACGCGAACGGTGCGGACGAGCTCTTTGAATCGACAAGGGCCTTGAGCCCCGAGCAGGCAGCAACCTGGCGTATATTCGTCGAGTCCGGCGGGCGTGCGGCCTCGCAGGTGGCGTTCGACACGAAAACACTGCCCGTCATGGATCTGCGGCCCACAAAGGCGATCTACGCGATGCAAACCGAACGCGAGCTTCGTTTTCCGGACGAAAGGTTCAAGTTCCCTGAGCAATAACCAGTTGTTGGCGAACTACACGATTTTGATTATCATATTTTCCATACAACGCGCATGCAGCGGCCTAAAACCACGCGATTTCAACAGTTAACGGCGATTATCGGCAATACGTTTCGCGAGGCGATTCGCGATCGCATCCTCTACAATCTTGTAATTTTCGTTCTGCTGATCACTCTGGCAGCAGTTTTTTTGGGTGAACTCACCGCGGGCCAGGAAGCTCGCGTGATCGTCAACCTCGGTCTCAGCTCGATCCTACTTTTCGGCACATTCATCTCGATTTTTGTCGGGGTGAGTATTGTGTGGAAGGAGATCGAGAAGCGAACCGTCTACGCAATCTTCTCTAAACCGGTGGGCCGATCGACGTTTCTGGTCGGCAAGTATCTGGGGCTCTGCTTAACCCTCACCGTCAACCTCGCGATCATGGCTGCCGGCGTCGCCGTTGCGCTCATTTATGTTAACGGCGCAGGTCTCATCTGGCCCATGCTAGCGGGTGCATTGCTGATCGCTCTCGAGCTCACGATCGTGACCGCCGTGGCCGTGATGTTTTCGTCATTCTCTACGCCGGCCCTTTCCGCTCTGCTAACTTTTTTTGTTTTCCTGATCGGACACCTCTCGGCATCACTGTTGGATTTTGCGCGAGGGATCGGATCGGCATCTGCCGAAGCGATCTTCTCAGCAATCTACTACCTGCTCCCAAATTTTTCGCACTTTAGTTTCATAGCACAGAGCTCGAACGGTGAGTTCGCAACTCTTCAGGCGATTGGGATCGCGATCGCGTACGCGATCCTGTTCGACGTGATTTTTATGTCAATCGCGACGGCAGTGTTTTCGCTTCGAAATTTTAAGTAATTTATGCGCCCGATTCGCACCATACTCCCGTCCGTTGTTTTACTCGTTATCGGGTACGGGTTGGTTTTTGCCCTGCAGCCTCCGCCCGCGGCTCACTATCCCATCACAGAGGGTGAGACGCCCCTCTTGCGCGGAGGAATGCTTCGCGGTTTCTTGCTTGGAGGAGAGGGACTGGCAGCCGATTGGTACTGGATGAAAGCTCTCCAGCATGTCGGCGTGCGTATGGGCGCGGCGACGTCCGATACGATCGATCTTGACGACCTCCGCGATTTGAATATTAATCTCCTTTACCCTTACCTCGACGCGGCGACCGACCTCGATCCGCATTTTCTGGCGGCCTACAGCTACGGTGCGATCGTGCTCCCGGCGATTGACCGCGATCACGCGATCGCAATAGCCGAAAAAGGGATTCGTGAGAATCCCGGACAGTGGCGCCTTCTTCAGCACCTCGGCTACATCTATTGGCGATCCGGCGAGTACGAGTTGGCGGCGGATGCCTATTCACGTGGAGCAAATCTCGATGGCTCACCGCCCTTTCTGAAGCTGATGGCGGCGACGATGCGATCCGATGCCGGCAGCCGTGCGACGGCCCGGGAGATTTACGCACAGTTAGCGCAGCAAGTTGCTGACGAAGCAACGGCGGCCTTTGCGTCCCAGAAACTTGCAGAGCTTGATAAACTCGACGCGTTCGATGAACTTGATAGAGCTCTATATGAATTTCGCGAGCAAAACGGACACTGCCCGACCAATCTGCCGGAGCTGACAAAGGTGCTCTTAAGAGGCGCGATTGCGGACAACCCTCAGTTTCGGGTCGACTCGTCCGGTCGATTTGTGGACGCAAAGGGAAATCCATACGCCGTCCAGCATGAGGCGTGTTCCATTTTGCGAGGGTCAAACTAATCATGGAATACGCGGTAGAGATAAATGGGCTCTCCAAGGACTACGAGAAAGGATTCTTGAAGAAGAAACGCTTTCGGGCGCTGGACATGCTAACGCTCAACGTCAGACCGAACCAAATCTTCGGCTTTCTCGGCGGTAACGGCGCGGGCAAAACAACTACGATTAAGACGTTGATGCGCCTCCAGTTTCCCAGCGCGGGCACGGCAAGCATCCTCGGCCGGGACATATCCGACGTCGCGATGCACCGACGCATCGGGTACTGTCCCGAGAATCCGTACTTCTACGATTACCTGACAGCAATTGAGCTGATGGACTATCTCAGTCGGCTGTTCGGCGCCGATGCAGATCGTCGTAAGCGAAACGAAGGGCTGCTGCACCGCGTAGGTCTAGAGGAATCGGCGTGGAATCGCCAGCTGCGAAAGTATTCTAAGGGAATGCTGCAGCGCGTCGCTCTAGCGCAGTCGCTGATCAATGAACCCGAGATAGTTTTCCTCGACGAGCCAATGAGCGGACTTGACCCAATCGGGCGGCGTGAGATCCGAGAACTGATCGCGGACCTTCGCGCCAACGGCATGACCGTTTTCATGTCGACGCACATTCTCTCGGACATCGAAGCCCTCTGCGACGAGGTCGCGATCTTAAAGCACGGCAAGCTCGCAGCGACGGGAAAACTAGGCGAACTGCTGACTGATCAAACGGCCTCCAACGCCCTCGAGATAACGGTTCAAAACGTCGACTCGGAAGAGATACGAGACGCAATTGAACTGATCGGCGGCGCGTCCATTTCGCGAAATCCAGGTGGGGCGACGATCGCAGTGGTGGACGAAGAAGACATTGAGGCGGTTCTAAAGATCACCCGTGCTCACGGCGGGAAGCTGGCTTCGATCGAACCCGTGAGAAAATCGCTCGAGGATTTATTTATTTGAGGCTACTCGGCTTTGATCGCAGTCACCTTCCACCGAAGGTCGGCCCTGTCATCATCGCGATTGAAACCGTCGAGAGTAACCGTAACGGGAATTGTCTCGCCGGGCCCGAGCGACGTTCTTTGTACCGGAACGACCAACACGCGCCGCTCACGGAGCACTTCTTTCATCTGCGTTGTGACTGATACGCTGATCTCGAGCACGCTAATGTTCCTACTGCCCCTATTTTTGATGTTCCCCTTGATGAACATCGAAATAGTTCCCAATCCCATCGACGATTCGACAGTATCCTTGTCCGTGGCAATAATGATATCGCGATTGAGTGCAGCGAACTCGGGTGAGCCCTCAGTGTGAGCGCCGGCCAGAATCTGCGCAGTCTGATCTCCCATCGACGGCTTAAGCGAAATCAGATAGATCGCGCCGCCCAAAAGCGCCGCGCCGACGAGCGCACCGATGAGAAATACAGGATTAAACCCGCGCCTCTTTTCCTGCGGCTGAAGAAAATCGTCCATAGTCCCGATTAGACGCTGATTCTCGTCAAAGGTTCCCCGATAGGTTATCATTTCGTCGCACCGATGCAACAAACGCCTTTAGAGCCACGCTCGAAACCGAAAGACAAGTACGCTGAGGTGGCCCTCCCGCTCCCGCTTCGACAGACCTTCACATACCGTCTTCCCGATGAGCTCCTAACCGATGCGAGGGCCGGTGCACGAGTGTCGGTGGCCTTCGGTAGAAGAGATATCACTGGATATCTGGTCGAGATTCTTGAAGCGCTGCCAGAACATTCCGAATTACCAGAAGAGAAAATCAAAAATATAAGCGCGATCCTCGACGTCCCGCCGCTGATCACGCCGGAGATTCTCGAGCTTACAAAGTGGACCGCCGACTACTACGCGAGTTTTTGGGGCGAAATGCTGAAAGCCAGCTTGCCCGCCGGGATCAATGCCGACTCGGTCCGGGCCAAGCGGCGAAAGGCCGTACGGCGAATCGCCGGAGCCCAGGCGGACAAACCGTTAACAGGAGTCCAGACCCGTATTCTCGATACACTCACGAGCAATGGAGGTGAAATGTTTTTCACCGACCTCATCGAAGCCACTGGAGTAAGCGCCTCGCCTTTGAATACCCTTGCACGACGCGGCCTTCTCGAGATTTTCGTTGCCGATGAGCGTCGTGACCCGCTGGCGAAGGCGATCATCCCGGCACGGCAGGACTTCGACCTTTCAAGCTCTCAAGCCGCTGCCCTTGAAGCCATCACGACTGCGCTGAGCAGCGACGGCGTCTACGCTGCCTTTCTGCTTCACGGCGTGACCGGCAGCGGAAAAACGGAGGTCTATATCCGCGCAATGCAGCACGCCTTGGCTAATGCGCGCAGCGCAATGATGCTCGTACCGGAGATCGCACTAACGCCCGTATTCTCGCGGCGTCTGCGAAGCGTTTTCGGATCAGAGGTCGCGATCCTTCATTCAAATCTATCGTCCGGGGAGCGGTTCGATGAATGGAACCGGATTCGCCGCGGCGACGCGCGAATCGTCATCGGCACGCGCAGTGCTGTTTTTGCGCCGCTTGAAAATATCGGCTTGGTGATTGTCGACGAGGAGCACGACGCATCCTACCGCCAGCACGAGTCGCCATTCTACAACGCGCGCGATGTCGGGGTAATGCGAGCCCACAATGCCGAGGCCGTCGTTGTTCTGGGCAGTGCTACGCCATCGATGGAGTCCTTCTACAATGCGGAGACGGGAAAATACACCTATCTCTCTATGCCGGAACGCATCGGATCTTTAGGACTTGCACAGGCCCAGATCATCGACATGCGCGAAGTCTTCAAACGCTTTGGTAAGGACGTCGCTCTCTCGCCCGAACTGATCGGATCCATACGTGAAACATACCAGCGCGGCGAACAGGTGATTATTCTTCTCAACCGGCGCGGGTTCTCGCAGTTTGTACTGTGTCGGGGCTGCGGCGAAACCATTAAATGCAAGAACTGTGACATCACGCTCACCTTTCACCGCCGGGACAACGTGCTGGTCTGCCATTACTGTAACTATCGGGAACCGACTCCTTCGATTTGCCCGGAGTGCCAAAGCAAGTTTCTGTATTTTGTTGGTGAGGGAACAGAGAACATAGCGGATCAGCTTGTGAAAAAATTTCCCGAGATGCGAATCGAGCGCGTCGACCGTGACTCGATGTCGCGCAAGGGCGAGCTTGATTCTATATTGCTTAACTTCGCAGCCGGCGAAGTCGACATGTTGGTCGGCACGCAGATGATAGCTAAAGGACATGATTTTCCCAGGGTGACGCTCGTAGGCGTAGTCTCCGTAGACATTGGACTCGGATTGCCGGATCTACGTTCGGCGGAGCGAACGTTTCAGTTGATCACGCAGGTTGCGGGGCGTGCCGGTCGAGGCGAGAAACGTGGCCGCGTCTTGATACAGACTTACTATCCGGAACACTATGCTCTTCGCCACGCTGTTGCGCAGGACTACGACGGTTTTTATCGCGAGGAAATCCGATTTCGCGAGCGGCTCGGCTATCCACCGCTTTCGGTGCTGGCCGTGATATTGATCAAACATCGCGACTACGCGACCGCGATGGCGAGTGCAAACCTGCTGCGACGCTCTCTCGACACGGCCAATACTGGCAAGCACGTGCGGATTCTCGGGCCGGCGCCGGCGTCACTCTCGCGTTTGAAGAATGAATTTCGTCTACAGATAGTGCTCAAATCGGCGAGCAGAAAAAACCTGCGTTCTGTACTCGACGCAGGTATTGCAGAGGCCGAGAGACGTGGGCTCGATCGAAAATCGGCCTTCGTCGAGATAGATCCCGTAAACCTAATGTAGCTAATTGGCCGCTTTGAAATTCAACTCGGACTCGCGAAGATTTACCTGCGCGTAAATCTCCGATAGCGAGAGCTTGCAGTTGATCGAATCGAGCGAGATTACGTCCTCGCGCTCATTGTAGATCCGATAGATCCACTGCTTCGCATTTTGCCAGGCGTAATGCTCGACTCGCATTTCGCTTTCGCTTACCAAGAGGCATTCCTTGAGTTTGGGAACTGCGAGGAAGCCCTCGAGCTTCTGCGCACGATAGGAAGATTTGGAAGACGAGGAGAAGATCTCAACCACAACAGTGGGATTTGTGAGCATCTCGGCGTTTTGGTCCGCAAATTCAGCTTCCCCTTTGACGACAATGACATCCGGAAAGCACACGGAGTCACGCCCGAGCTGCACCTGCATATCGCACGCGTAAACCTCGCAAGAGCTTCGATGCACGCGGCTGCCAAGTGCAGACACGAAGTTTGTACAAATTAAGTTGTGCCAGCGACCTACCGCAGGCTTCGCAAAGAGTCGTCCGTCGAGCGTTTCATACTTGCCGACCTTTGGCCGCTCATTTGTTGGCGTGTTTTTCGCTTTCGACGCGTCGATCGATGTTTGATTCATAATACGGATGCTCCTCGATAGGTAAGAAAACGCTGCGGAGATTTGGAAAGAGTTGTGCGCCTTTCGCTTGAGGCCAATTAGTTTGTTAAAACTAGTGTTGCACATCGACGGCCGGCTTTTCAAGAAGTACCTGAATAGATGAGACTCGACGAGCTCGCAAAACTTACGAATTCGCAGATCGAACGCGGCGCGTCAAATCTCGAAATCACTTCCACTGCTCCGATGGAGCTCGCTGGTCCGGGTGACGTCACGTTCCTCGCAAATCCTAAATATACACCTCAGGTTGCGACGACCAAGGCCGCAGCGATATACGTCAGCACCGGCGTAGAAATCGAGCGTGAGGACCTCGCTATCCTTAGGTCAGACGATGCCTACGTCGCTCATACGATGGCGATGCACGTTTTCTTTCCGAAGCCGGATGTACACGCGTTCATTCATCCGACCGCAGTGATCGACTCTTCGGCAAACGTCGCGGATAGTGTCGAGATACACGCGAATGTAGTAATCGGAGCGGACTGCTTGATCGGGGAACGCGTGCGGATAATGCCAAACGTCGCGATCTATCGGGGAGTCAAGATTGCGGCGGGCACCACGATTCATTCGGGTGTTTCAATTCGTGAAAATTGCGAGATCGGTCGGGATTGCATCATTCACAACAATTCTACGATCGGTTCCGACGGATTCGGCTATGCAAAATCGGCGGAGAAGCGATGGCTCAAGATCCCGCAAACCGGTCGCGTAGTGATCGAGGACGATGTCGAAATCGGGGCGAATACCGCGATCGATTGTGCCTCGGTCGGGGAAACGCGGATCAAACGCGGCGCAAAGATCGACAACCTCGTCCAGATCGGCCACTCGTGCACGGTCGATGAGGATGCGCTCATCTGTTCGCAGACTGGCCTCGCCGGCAGCTCTGTAATTGGCAAACGCGTAATCCTTGCCGGGCAGGTCGGCATTGCCGGGCATCTCACGGTCGGCGACGATGCGATAATCACGGCAAAATCCGCTACAAGTCACGACGTAGAACCGGGGAAAGTCATTTCGGGGATTCCGGGATTTGATAACAAGGATTGGCTGCGGTCGACCGCGGCATACAGGAAGCTGGGCGAGATGGCCCAGCGGCTAAGAAAACTGGAGAAAAAACTCTCATGACGAAATCGGATTCTGGTTACGACATCATGCCGCTCGATCAGGAGAAAATCGAGCGACTCACGCAAGATCTGAACGAAGAGGAATATCGGATCCTTCTCGATCACGGGACCGAGCCGTCGTTTTGCGGAACGCTTCTCGACAATAAGCTTGAAGGGACGTACGCGTGCCGGCTGTGCGGGCTGCCATTGTTCGCTTCGTCTGCGAAATTCGAATCTGGAACAGGCTGGCCGTCTTTCTATGCCTCTTACGACCGCGAACATCTGGACGAGATCGAAGATACAACCTATGGAATGCGTCGAGTCGAGATCCGCTGCGCGAGGTGCGGCGGGCATCAGGGTCATGTATTCCCTGACGGACCTCCGCCGACCGGTAAACGTTACTGTCTGAATTCTGCGTCCCTCGAATTCTTCAACGAAGGCGAAGAGATTCCACAAAAGTAGCCTACTTCCTATCTTTGAAAGCGTCGAACAAACGCGTGTGCCGGCTCGTTAGCGGAATCAGTCGTCCCGCGATGAAGATGTGCTTGATGTTCGTTCGCGGCTCCAGGATATCCCCGTCAGCCACAACAAGATTTGCGACCTTACCTACCTCGATCGATCCCATCCGATCCGCGATGCCGAGAATTTCTGCGGGATATATCGTAACCGATTTCAAGGCCTCATCTTTCGAGAGACCATAGGCTCCGGCAAGTCCCGCGTGGTAAGGCAGATCCCGAACCTCCGCTCCACTGTCTCCGGTCCCAATCGCAAACTTTACACCTGCGGAAGACATTTTCGCCGGGGCCTCGAACAGGTAATCGTACGGGTCGTCGTCGCGGACCGGCAGTGAATAGATGTGAGTGTAAACGACGGGGATATTGTTCTTCTTGAGATCATCCGCCGCTTTCCATGCCTCTTGGCCACCCATAATGATCGCCTTGATCTTCATTTCGGAAGCAAATTTTGCCACGGCCCTGATATCTCGTTCGCGCTCGGCCGTAAACAATATGGGCCGCTCTCCGCGCATGTATGGAGCCATCGCCTCTTGGCGGAGGTCGATCGCCGGAAATGGAAGCGACTTATCCTTAGCGTAGGCATCCTTCGCTCGCAGGTAGTTCTCTGCCGTTCGGAAAAGCTTCTTCAGATCATCGATCTGTTGATCCCGTCGTTTGACGGCCTCGGAAAATTCCACCGGCGGTTGCTGCTGAAAGAAGCCGCCGAAACCGCCGACAGTCGTCACGCGCGGAAAATTCACAACGAGTCCAAATTCTCGAACAACGGCCATCTCGTCCGGCGTCGCGCCGTTCAGATTGATGACTGCTGCCTGCCCCGCTATCGTGCCGCCGGTGGGTGCCGAGAGAACGGTCGTAATGCCGTTTACGCGCGAGACATTCACATGGGAAGAATGCGGATGAATACCGTTGATAGCCTTTGAATTAGCGTTTAGCGGCCCAACTTCCGAGAGGTCGACCGAGGCATTAACGCCCTGCCCGATTTCAGAAAGGCCAAGCGCTGTAGCCGCGTCTATCAGCCCAGGGAAAACTGTCAGGCCGTTGCCGTCAATCCTCTCCGCGCCTGAGGGAATAGCGGCGCCCGCGCCAACGGCCGCAATCTTGCCATCTCGAATTACGACCGTTCCATTCTCAATTACCGCTCCCGAAACAGTGACTATCCGTGCGCCAACGATCGCAAATGTCCCGGCCCGCCCGGTCGCGTTCTGCTCTGTGCCGTCATTTTGCGCGACAGAGAAAATACTGAGAAGAACGACGATAAACGACGCCAGCACAAGCTTTCCGAGATTCTGCATTCTGCATTCTGCATTCATCATTGGTTATCTCCCTCCTTATCCGCTTCGTCACGATCACCCCGACGCCGTTCGCGAGGCACCGGCGGAGACGTGCCGCCCGCTCCGGGAGCTTTGTTGACTTCAAGTTTTTCGAGAGCTTCTCTCTCTTTCGCCATCTCCGTTCGCATCTGAGCATCTTTCGCCCGGTCGAATAGGATCTCGCCCTCGATCATCGTCATCTCGACCCGCGAATAAACGCTGAAAGGGTGTGCATTCCAAATTGCGACATCCGCGTCTTTACCAACCTCGATTGAGCCCGTGCGCTTGTCGATTCCGAGCTGTATCGCAGGATTGATCGTAATCATCCTGAAGGCATCTGCTTCCGGCACGCCGCCATATTTCATTACCTTTGCTGCATCCAGATTTAATCGCCTCATACGCTCGTCGGAATCAGAGTTGATCGAGACATTCACGCCGTTCTTCCAGAGAATATAAGCGTTATAAGGGATCGCGTCGTAGGCCTCGAGCTTATAGCCCCAGCTGTCCGCGAAGATCGAAACGCCCGTACCGCGCTTTGCTATTTCCGGAGCGATCTTATAGGCCTCGAGCCCGTGCTGGAGCGTGGCAACCTTGAAACCGAACTCGTCCGCGAGCATCAGGAGATTTAGGTGCTCGTCGCTTCTATAACCGTGCGCGTGGACGATTCGTTTGCCCTCGAGAATCTCGGCGAGCGGCTCAAGCTCTAAGTCTTTCCGCGGCGGCACGCGGGTTTTCTTTGCATTAAAATCGGCCCACGCCTGACGGTAGTCCTTGGCTCGCAGGAAGGCGTCGCGCATCACCTCAATCACTCCCATTCGAGTACGCGGATAGCGCTGAGGCGTGCCCGGCGGCAGGAACGCAGTTGCTCGCTTCACGTTCTCACCCATCGCAAACTTAATCCCTGGTGGTGCATCCGCAATCGGATAATCCTCAACGGGATGGCCCCACTTAAATTTCACCGTCGTGTTCTGCCCACCAATGGAATTTGCCGAGCCGTGGAGCAGATTGCCCACCGTCACACCGCCCGCTAATGCCCGATAAATAGCGATATCGGTAGGGTTGAGCATATCGCGCACGGCGGTCATCGAGGTCACCGAGAAAGCTCCCTCGTTAATAGCATCGAGCATCGAATGCGAATGGCAATCGATTATTCCCGGCGTAACGAATTTTCCCGTCGCGTCGATGACTCGAACTCCGCCGTCTGCTGAAATATTCTTACCGATTCGGGCGATCTTACCGCTGCGGATGAGGACATCAGTATTTTCGAGCGTGCCTTTCGTCGCGGTCATCACCGTTCCGCCCTTGATGAGGACATCGTTCCCAGTTTGACCGGAAATGAGGGCCGGCGAAATCCCCGTGATCGCCGCCACTATTAGAAAAATAATTGCCTTTCGCATCATTTTGCCTTTTTCCTTTCTACTTTTGCCTCGCGCCTATGGAGTCTTGGTCCCCGTAAAATTGGCGGGACCTTGAGGAGTCGTTACGGTGCCGGAAATCTCGTTGCCGGAGACGCGGCCGCTCACTGTAACGTCAAGATTTGCACCACCAAACTGAACTACGCCGGAGAACGTGAAGTTATTACCCGACACTCGGCCGTCGCTAAAGGGGGTCGTACCAAGCTGCGACACCATGGTGCCCGTGAAGGCCGAGCCCGACTGAACGAACGTCAGCGTCGCCGACAACGCCTGTCCCGGAATTTCAATATTGATCGAATAGACGCCGCCAATATTGGCCTCATTCGCCGCCGGTGTACCAGCGGTTCCCTGGCCGCGAGAACTGCCCGCCGGAGGACGCGGAGGCTCTTTTTGCTCAAAAACCTTCCCGTCGATGATAATCTGCGGAACAAACTTGTCCCGCCCGAAAAGGTCTCCCTTCACGAGTGTCAGATTAGCGATTTTGCCAACCTCAATCGAGCCGAGGCGATCGTTGACGCCGAGAATCTCCGCCGCCGACAGCGTCATCGCACGAACCGCAGCTTCACGACTTAAACCAGCCTCTACTGCCTTACCCGCGTTTGCAAAAAAGTCGTTGATCGACGTGAGAGCACCGGATTGAAAAGCAAATTTTACGCCCGCAGCCGCGAGCTTGCCCGCAACTTTCGGCGTCTCGGCACGCAGTCGCAGCGTATCCATCGGCTCGGGATCGGCATCAGGCGATGCCGCGGCGGTCCGCTTTGGAAAATTTAGCGAGAGCAGCACCGGAACATTCGCGGCCTTCAGCCGGTTAGAGATACTTCCCGCTTCTTGGCCGCCGGCGATGATGCCTTTCAGATTCAGCTCCTTTATTAGGTCGAGCGCCCGGATAATCTGAATTTCATTCTGCGCGTTGAACACGACCGGCATTTGCCCGTTGATCGCAGGAAACAATGCCTCCAAGGATTTATCACTCGCGGGTCGGCGAATTCCCTTCGGATCGGCCGCATAAATTCGCTGCGTCTCCTGAAGCCGCCTGGCGTCGAGGAACATCTGTCGCAAGGCAGCAAAAGTTCCAAGCAGCGACTGCGGATACGTGGCGCCGAGGGTAGTGAACGAGACGTGCTGGGCGAATGGCTCCTTGACCACCATGGTCGAAACCGAATCGCCCGCGAGATTAACAACCAGAGATTGCCCGTTGAAGATACCTGTCCTGCCGGTCGTTAGCACCGTCGTGAAGCCTGCGTTCCGCACAGACTCAAACTGCGCCTCGCCTGCACGAAGTTCGGTCATAGCCAACTCTTCCGGCCGCAGGCCCGCGGGATAATTCGAATTGGACGTAGGCTGCTGTGTTGCCGCGGCGGCGGCAGCTGCCGGTCCTCCGCCGGTTGGGGCAGCCGGACGCGTCTGGACGAGGCCAAGATTCGTTAGCGAATCAATAAAGCCCGGATAGAGAGTCAGGCCGGTCGCGTCGAAGACCTGTGCGTCAGCCGGAGGCGTCACATCTGCGCCGACGGAGATGATGATACCGTCGCGAATCACCACCGTTCCTTTCTCAATCGTCGGTCCCGAGACGGTCACGACGCGGGCATTGGTAATCGCGTAACTCTGTGCATTCAGACCCGAGCCCGAAAATACGCAGATAGCCGCTAGCAAAAGCAATAGATGCTTTATTTTCATAACTTTGCTTAGATTCGTAAAAGATGATTCAAAATCGAATTATCGTTTACAGAGAGAATATAGAAAAAGTTTCCCCTCACCAAGCGACATCTCATCCGACGGCAAGCCTTTACAAAAAATTACAATCCGCCCGCGCTCAGGTCGCGGCAAGCTTTGCGGTAGAATTTGATTATGCAGCCGATAGTGCTCTTCGATGGCGTGTGTAATTTTTGCAATGGCGCGGTGAATTTCATCATTCGCTATGACAAGGCTGCAAGATTTAGGTTTGCACCATTGCAATCCGAGATCGGTCGTAAACTACGCGAGCAGCACGCCATAGGTGAAGATGTAGACTCAATCGCCTTGATCGAGGGTGATCGAGCTTTTCTCCGTTCCGAGGCAGCAATTAGAATCGCCTCAGGTCTGGGAGGTGTTTTTTCGCTGGCCCGGGCGTTCCATATTCTGCCTGAGGGTATGCGCGACTGGGCGTACTCGAGATTCGCCGCGTATCGATACGATCTTTTTGGTAAGAAAGATGTTTGCATGATCCCGACGCCGGAGGTTCGCGATAGATTCCTTTCCTGACCGCCGAGTTCGTGCGACGTATCGGAAATTTTCGAATGAATTATTCGATCGAAACACTTGAATTTCCCCGCCTCCTTGGCCTCATCGCGCGCCTTGCGCAGACATCGATGGGCGCTGATCGTCTGAGATCCGTTCGCCCGCTCGCTTCGCGCATTGAGCTCGACGCCGAGCTCTCCGCGATCTCCGAGACGATCTTTCTGAGTGAAGACAAACAGGTCGCGTGGAATTTCAGCGGACTCGAAGATCCTAAAGATGCGATCGGTATTCTGCGCATCGCAAACACCGCGCTCGAACCCAATCTACTTCTTGAAATTTCGCGTCTGGCCGCCCAGGCACATTTTGCCCGTTCGGCGATCTCTGCTGAGAAAGAGCATGCACCGAATCTCTGGCGTTTAGTGGAGGACATATCACCGCAGTTGATCTCCGCGACCGAGCAGATCACGCGAAAAATTCTGCCGGGCGGCGAGATCAACGACGACGCGTCACCGGAGCTCGCTAAGCTCCGCCGTGAGATCAACACGCAGCGCCTTCGCCTTACAAAATCTCTAGAGTCCGCGATGCGTGCGGCGGGAAGCGCGATTCAGGACGAAATCGTAACCGTCAGGAACGACCGGTTCGTTATTCCTGTCAAGACTGATTTTCGCGGCAAAGTTGCGGGTGTCGCGCACGGCTTCTCTTCATCGGGATCGACCGTATTCGTCGAACCGCTTGGAGCTATCGAAGCGAATAACGAGCTGCAAAATCTAAAGGGCAAGGAAGAGCGGGAGATCGCTCGAATACTATTTGCTCTGACGGAACTGCTTCGCGAACAGCTTCCGGCAATCGAGGCCTCGGTCGAAGCGGTAACCGAACTCGACGCGATTAAGGCGAAGGTGGAGTTTGCTAGAAAGTTTAACGCTGTCGTCCCCGATATCAGCGAGGATGCTACGCTCGAACTCGTTGAAGCACGGCATCCGCTGCTCGAAGAAAACCTTAGATCGGCTTCGGTGTCCATCGTCCCGTCGTCGTTTACACTTTCGACCGAACGTTCCGTGATGATTATTTCGGGCGCGAACGCGGGCGGGAAAACGGTCGTACTCAAGACCGCCGGTCTGCTCAGCCTGATGGCGATCTGCGGCCTGCCGGTGCCGGCCGCTAGTGCGAGAATTCCTTTCTATCGTTCGGTGCTCGCCGATATCGGCGATCAGCAGTCGCTTACGGCAAACCTGTCCACCTTCTCTTCCCATATGTCGAATATCGCGTCGATGATGGGCGACTGCGTTTCGCCGTCTCTCATACTCCTCGACGAGGCTGGAACCGGCACCGATCCCGAGGAAGGCTCGGCGCTCGGCGTTGCAATCGTTGATCACTTCCGCCGCGAATGCGGAGCACATGTCATCGCCTCGACGCACTATCGCGGTTTAAAAATGTATGCGGCGAACGACGAAAGCGTTATAAACGCGTCGGTCGAATTCGACGAAAAGACCCTGCAGCCGACCTACCGCCTCCTGCTAGGGCTCGCCGGCGCGTCCTCCGGCATCGAGATCGCACGGCGGTTTGGCATTAACGACGGCGTGATCGAGCACGCGCGTTCCGGGCTTGATGTCTCGGCTCAGGATGCCGAACGCTATCTCGCCAAGCTTCAGGACGAGACTCGCCAGGCGGAGGACCTTCGCATCGCCCTCGAAGAGGAACGTGAGGCCGTCGCCCTGAAATACGGCTCGCTCGAAGTTGAGGCCATAAAGAAGGAAAAGGTGCGTCAAAAGGAATTCCAGGGCGAACTCGCCAGCGCCGTTGAGGAATTCGATCGCCAATCGAAGGCCTTCATGAAGACCATCGAGGACAAGGCGTTGAGGAATAAACTGGAGAAAGAACGGTTGTCACGTAAGGCAGAGTTAAATCGCGCCGTGATTACGAGAAAGGCAGAACCGCCTGCGTCAGCGCTTGGCCTTTCGCCGCGCGCTGCGATACGACCTGCTGACCCGAGTGATTCGCCGATAACTATCGGTTCCCGAGTTATCACATCGTTCGGAAACGTCGGCACGATAGAAAAGCTCGACAAGCAAAACGCCGAAGTACTTGTCGGCGGAATGCGCCTCCGCGAAAAACTCGCCGACCTGCATCTGGCCGAACCCGCTGCCTCGGCCCCCGACCACGCTCAAGCGCGGAAACCTGCTGGCGGCGCCTCGCTTGACCGGCCCATCGACGCTGCCGACGTCAACGCCGAACTTAACCTAATCGGCAAGACAACCGCCGACGCCGAATATGAGCTCGACCGCTTTCTCGACGATGCCTACATGGCCTCTGCGCCTCGCGTGCGCATTATCCACGGCTTCGGCACCGGCGCCCTAAAGAATTACGTGCATCACTTCTTAAAGAACAGCGACCTCGTCGAAAAGTTTGAATTTGCACCTTCAAACCAAGGCGGAAACGGCGCAACGATAGCGGAGTTGAAGCAATGAAGAAATTCATTTTCCTGTGTATGGTTCTTTTTTACGGCGGCAACGACGCAACGATCAAGGAGTTGAAGATATGACGATCCAAAGGACTTTTAGCCGAATCTTAATAGGGACGTGTCTCACGGCCTTGCTCGGCCTATCTTCCTCGGCGCAAAACGCAAAACCCGTATTGATAGACGAATTCGGCAATATCCCTTGTGATGACTATCTTGCGCGTGTTGACAACTTCTACATTTCGCTTGGCAGCGATCCGACTGCGCACGGTTACGCGGTCATCTCTGGTTTTCCATATCTACGCCGCAGACTGGCGTACGACCTTTGGCTCGATGGCGCCGTTTGGTCCCGCCGATTTGATCCCGACCGCATTACGAAAATCAGAGGGAAAGAAATCGGCGATATCAGGATGCAATTTTGGTTGGTACCTGGAGGTGCCGAGCCGCCAAAATTCGATCCGTCGGCGTGGAATTTCACATTTGCGGAAAAATCCAAACCCTTTGTTTTCCATAGTGAGATGGAACAGATTTGTTCGTCACCTACGTTTACAAGGCCTTATAAAGAATATATCGATGCAAATCTGGGCTCTCGCGGCCATGTCGTGATTTACGCTGCATCTCAACGGTCGTTTCGAAAAACGTTACAGGAAGCGAAGGAAAGGTTAAAAGGCATCCCTGGAAAAAGGCTTCGATATTTCTTTGTCAGAATTGATGGTTCTCCATACGGAGATAACTCTTATGCTGACTACTGGCTTGTTCCGAAGAGAAAATAAGTGCTCTACCCTCAGTACTTCATCGACGATCTCAAGAACCGAGCCGATCTCGTGCGGATCATACAGCCGTATGCGCAGGATCTGAAGAAAAAGGGTGCAAATTGGATGGCGTGCTGTCCGTTTCATCAGGAAAAGACGCCGTCGTTTTCCGTGAATCCGTCCAAGGGATTTTATAAGTGCTTCGGCTGCGGCAAAGGCGGGACGGCGTATAACTTCCTGATGGAAATGGAAGGACTGAACTTCCCCGAGGCAGTGAAACGCGTCGCAGAGATCTCGGGCGTTATGCTGCCCGAGCCGGTCGACGACGTCAGTTACGAAAATTCGAAAAAGAAACGTGACGAGAAAAAACAACTCGCTGATCAGGTCATCGAGCTAAATCAGGTTGCACTCGACTACTGGGAAGCCGAGCTCCAAAAAAAGAACGCGAAGGCGACCGCTGCCCGCGCATATCTCGATGAACGCGGCATAACGGCCGAAATCCAAAAAGCATTTCGCATCGGCTATTCGCCCGACTCGTGGAACGGCCTGCTCACCGTCCTTCGAGAGTCAGGTGCAGACGTGAAGGCGATCGTCGAATCGGGCCTCGTGTCGGTGAACGAAGAGAAAGAGAGGACCTTCGATCGTTTTCGCGGACGAATAATGTTTCCGGTGCTCGACGTCAACGGCCGACCGATCGCCTTTGGAGCACGGGCAATGGGCGACGACCAGCCGAAGTATCTGAACTCGCCTGAGACGCCGGCTTACACGAAGGGCGAGCATCTCTACGGCCTATTCCAAGGCAAAGATGCGATACGAAAAAAGGGGTTCGCAATTCTCGTTGAGGGTTATCTTGACTTGATCGCGCTTGCAGAGTTCGGGATAACAAACGTTGCGGCAAGTCTCGGCACAGCCTTTACGCCCGAGCAGTCAAAATTGCTAAATCGGTTTACGCAGAAGATTGTGATTAACTACGACGGGGATTCAGCCGGTGTGAAGGCCGCTCGTAGGGCCATCGAGCACCTGTTGCCGCAGAATTTTGACGTAAAGGTCCTCGTGCTGCCGGACGGAAAGGACCCCGACGATTTCATACGCGAAAACGGTGTCGATGCCTACAACGACCGCCGCGGCAAGGCGACGCCGTTTCTGCGATTTGCGCTCGACGCGTCCGTTCGCGAACGCAACCTGAATAACGCCAAGCAGAAGGCCGAGGCAATTGAGGAGTTTCTGCCACTGCTGCTTACCATCAATAATTCTGTCCAGCGTCGGGAAAGCTTCGATCAGGCGATGACCTACTTCCGAGTGGACGATTCTGCATTGAAAAAGGAGCTCTGGTCGACGCTAAAAAGTGGAGCGTACCATAACGTAGAACGAACCGCGGGTAGGGTCGCTCGAACTGCCCTCGCCAAAGTTACGATTGCGGAGCGCCGACTGCTCGGCCTGCTCACGTTTGATCGGGAACTCCGCGATATTATCCTGCCCACCATCGAGAGGAGCGACTATGAGAATCTCGCGACCGCTGACCTCTTTGCGGCGTACATCGATATTCATAATACGGGCAGCAACATCGATGCCGAATCGCTTCTTAACTATATAGGCGATGACGAGTCGGCCGTCAGTCTGGTGCATGAGCTGCTCTCGGACCCACCCGGGCGTGATCGGGACGAAGTGATGGACGCCGTGCGCCAGAAAGCTGAGAAAGACGCGGCCACGCTGCGCTATATGGCAATCGATCACCGAATAGAGGAGCTGAGTCGGGACGCCGTGCTTGCCGAGCAGACAAATGATTCTGAGCGGATCGCGCAACTGACCCACGAACAGCTCGATTTGCGGCGCCTCCAGGGCGTATTGAAGAGGCATATTGCCGAGCTGTGATATACTTATCGATTTAGCCGAGACGCCGCTTCCCGAACAAACGAGCGCGTCGCAGCGTATTAATCGTTACTCAAGAGTAGTTACGGAGTCACCGTAACGCATTTACTTGCAATCATTTATGGCAGATTATGACGAGAAAGAAGATTTGATGGACCGGTTGGTTGCCCTCGGAAAACGTAAGAAGTTTCTGAGCCTGGACGAGCTTCATCGGCAGATTCCCGAAAACATTTTATCGGCTGACGATCTCGAGGACGTTCTCGATCGTCTCGAGGGGGCAAACATCTCTGTCGCGGAGAGCGACGCACAGCTCATTGAGCGGGCGGCCCCGACCCTTACGCTTGACGACAGCGAAGCAGAAGAAGAAGAGGCCGAGGATGATGATATCGATCTCGACCTGTCGGCCGGCGCCCTGGATAAATCAAACGATCCGGTTAGGCTTTACCTGCGCGAGATGGGAATCGTCCCGCTACTTAATCGCGAAGGCGAGGTCGTCATCGCGAAACGCATCGAGCGCGGCCAGATCAAAACGCATAAAGCTATCTTTCGCTCGCCTATTGCTATCGAGCGACTGCTAAGGATCGGCGAAGATCTAATCGCCCACAAGTCGAGCATTCGCGAGACCGTCGTCTTCTCCGAGCAGGCGGATATCTCCGTGGAGGAAGACAAGGCCGAGGAGTACATGCGCTGGACGCTCGAGGGTATCGGCAACATTTCGCAGAATTTTCAAGCTGCTCAGAAAACGTGGAACGCGTTAATGAAAGAGCAAGAAAAACTGGACGGCAAGGTTACGAAAAAGCTTCGTCGGCTCCGCCGCGATACCGCTCGACAGAGGTTGGAGATTGCGCAGGAAGTTAAAAACCTCAACCTAACAGAACGGGCGTTACAGCTCCTGATTGCCTCAATTCGAAAGGTGGTCGAAGACCTCCGTAAGCACGAGCGCGCTCTCGGTCGAGTCGAGGACAAGCTCTCGAAAAAGCCGACGGGCGCCGCCAAGAAGGAACTGGTTGGCAAACGCACCGCGGAACGCGAGGCGATCGCCGAAATCGAATCGACGTATCGTTTGCCGGCTGTCGAGATCAAACGTTCCTACAAGGTCATCAGCGTCGGTGAATTCGAAACGAACAAGGCGAAACGCGAGTTGGTCGAGGCCAATTTGCGGCTCGTTGTGTCGATCGCTAAGAAGTACACGAATCGCGGGCTGCAATTCCTCGACCTCATTCAGGAAGGAAATATCGGCCTGATGAAAGCGGTCGATAAGTTCGAGTGGCGGCGCGGATACAAATTCTCAACCTACGCGACATGGTGGATTCGGCAGGCAATCACACGTGCGATCGCCGATCAGGCCCGCACCATTCGTATACCGGTCCACATGATCGAGACGATCAACAAGCTGATTCGCACATCTCGCTTATTGGTGCAGGAGCTTGGGCGCGAGCCCACCTCCGAAGAGATCGCAAAGCGAATGGATATTCCGGTATCAAAGGTTCGAAAGGTTTTGAAAATCGCCCAGGAACCCATCTCGCTCGAGACGCCGATCGGCGAAGAAGAAGACTCGCATCTTGGAGACTTTATCGAAGATCGCTCGATCTTGAACCCGGCGGAGTCTGTAACTTTCTCTAACCTTAGGGAAATTACCGATGAGGTTCTCGCTACGCTAACACCACGCGAGGAGAAAGTGATTAAAATGCGTTTCGGCCTGGGAAACACCGGCTCCGAGCACACACTGGAAGAGGTCGGCCAACACTTTGCCGTGACGCGCGAACGCATTCGGCAGATCGAGGCTAAAGCCCTGCGTAAGCTCCGACACCCTTCGCGTTCGCGACGGCTGAAGGCGTTTCTCGAAGGCAAGGCGTAAACTGTCTGACCCAGATCTGCTGCGGCTGGCGGTTGCTTTTTGCAGTCGTCGGCCGCAGACTCATTTTAAATGTCGATGCTTGAACAAATCTTCTGGACGCTGATTCTGTCCATCGTCGCCGCGAGTATAGCGTGGACGGTAGCACAGGAGGAAATCTTTGCAGAGATACGCGAGCAATGCGAGAAAAGAAGTAAAAGCTGCCGGACGCTACTAGAACGAAAATTCTTCTATGTTTTCACCTGCGAGTATTGCTTTAGTCATTGGGTGACCCTTGGCTTATTAGTCCTGACGGGCTTTCGACTCTTAATTGACGACTGGCGTGGATGCGTAATAGCGTTCTTCGTAATCCCGTGGATTGCCAATCAGTGGATGAGTCTTTATCGCCGACTGCGCGTCGGGGTCAAACACGAAAATGTCCTGGCCGAGCTCGCAGAGGAAGAACTCGCGGAATGACGATAAGTCACCCGAGCCCAGCTCGCGCCGCCGCTATCGCCTCGTCTAGATCAGTTATCTCTCCGTCGAGCTGCCGCTCGTAAATTGCATCGAGAATTTCGCGAAACCGTGGCGACGGCTCAAGTCCGAGCTCGAGCAGGTGGCGACCTTTCAGGATCGGCTCCGGTGCCTTCTTCTCAACAGCGAGGGCACGCACTTTGCTGATAAACCACTCCTGAGCTTCCGAGCCAAATCGCTTTCCTTCAGGTAGCCAATCGGGATTCCGGCCGAGACTGTCTGCCTTCGCGACGCGATAGAGCAGATCGGGTTCGACCCTGCGTGCGAGGCGCCGGAACGCGCCGTCGCCGACTGGCGATTTTGCCTTGTACCATTCGCCGGGCTTCAGATGGAAACGAACGAGTTCGACAACCTCGCGGCGAACGTCGAAGCCATGAAGAGTGTGGATCCCGAGCCGCTCGAGGAACGAGATCGCCGGTTCTACACCGGCCTCATCGTGCCCTCGGGACCGGAAACGTCCATCAATAAACTCGGTGGTGGGCGGCTTGCCAAAATCGTGAGCAACGGCACCGAGCATCACGGCAACTTTTCGTGGATAGTCCAGGTCGTCGATCAGCTTTCTTGCCTCGTCGGCGACCATCATCGTGTGGATGTCGACATCGCCCTCGGGATGCCATTCGGGATCCTGCGGAACAGAGCGAAGTGCGTTAAGCTCGGGAAATAGCTGTTCTATGACGCCGAGCTCGTATAGTAATTTCAGCCCGATCGAAGGTTTTCGGGCGATCAGCAGGAGCTTTTCGAGCTCGCCCCAGATCCTTTCCTTTGGTAGATCGGTAAGGTCGATCGATTTGCACACCTCGATCGTTTCCACTTCGATATCGAACTCGAACCTCGCGGCGAACTGGCACGCCCGCAGTACGCGAAGGCTATCCTCGGCGAAGGTATCGCGCGATACCATACGCAATACCCGCCGCGAAATATCCGCACACCCATCAAACGGATCGACGATCTCGCCGGTCAGGGGATCTCTCAGGATCGCATTGATCGTGAAATCGCGGCGGCGGCAAGCGTCCTCGAACGACATCGAGGGATTACCATCAACAATAAAACCGCGATGCCCTCTCCCGGACTTCCGCTCGCGGCGCGGGATCGACACGTCCAAGTCGGCGCCGATCTTGTATACCGAAAAAGCCTCGCCGACGGCGTTCACTTCGCCGAATCGTCCAACTATCTCCGCAAGTTGCTCGGTTGAAACGCCGTAAACCTCGACGTCCCAGTCCTTCGGCGTCACGCCCATCAACTCGTCCCGCACGCACCCGCCGACGAGCATCGCGCGCCCGCCTTCGGCAGCGATTGCGCGTGCCAGGGTCAAGATTTTGTCTGGCGGCGTTGTCATTACGGCGGTAAGGGGCGCTATCTGACGTTGAGACGGGATCGCAATTGAGCTGCAAGCTTCTCAATTGGGACCCGCGTCTGTTCCCAAGTGTCGCGATCGCGGACCGTGACGGCGTTGTCCTCTAGGGTCTCGTGATCGACGGTGACGCAGAATGGGGTGCCGATCTCGTCTTGACGGGCGTAGAGCTTGCCAATCCCGCCGGTGTCGTCGTAAACGGCGCGCATAGACGGCTGCAGGTCACGTTTCAGCTGCTTTGCGAGCGAAACGATGCCCTCGTTGTTTTTCGCAAGCGGAAGTACCGCAACCTTGATCGGCGCAAGCTCTGCGCGGAGTTTGAGAATGACGCGAGTCTCGCCCTTCTCGTTTGTTTTCTCGGTGTATGCGTCCATCATCACAGCCAGTAAGGTGCGATTCACTCCGATCGACGGTTCGATGATGTAAGGGTAAAAGCGCTCGTTTGTTTGAGGGTCAAAGTATGAGAGGTCCTCGGTAGAATCCGGATTGATACGTTTCCCCTCAGCGTTTTCGGGCTTCTTGGAATGTACCCTTAGGTCGTAGTCCGTTCGATTCGCGATGCCCATCAGCTCGTCCCACTGCTTACTCTCATCTGCCCGCTCCGGAAAGAAACGGTAAAGGATGTCGACCGTTCGCTCGCTATAATGGGCGAGCTCTTGCTTGGTCTGTTCGTAATCTTTGAGGTTGTCGGATGAGATTCCCAGCGTCGCGATCCAGTCGTGAAATCCATCAATCCATTCCTGATGTGCCGATACGGCGTCGGCCGGTCGTACGAAATATTCCATTTCCATCTGCTCGAATTCGCGCGTACGAAAGATGAAATTCCCCGGCGTGACTTCGTTCCGAAACGCCTTTCCGACCTGCGCAATCCCGAAAGGCAGCTTCCGGCGCGAAGTGTTTAATACGTTCGCGAAATTCGTAAAAATGCCCTGGGCCGTTTCGGGGCGTAGGTAGGCGAGTGCCGTCTCGTCATCTTCCGTGGACGCCGCCCCGACGGTCGTGCGAAACATTAGATTGAACGGACGGGATTCGGTAAGGCTGGCCGAGCCGCAGTTTGAGCAGACGAATTTTCCTTGTTCGTTTTGGTCGAGCTTGTCTTCGCGAAGCCGCGTATTACAGTCACGACAGTCGACGAGCGGATCGCTAAAAGTGTCTTCGTGCCCGGAATATTTCCACACAAGCCGATTCTGGATAATCGACGAATCGAGCCCCTCTACGTCGTCCCGCTCATAAACGAGCCAGTTCCACCAACTCCTTTTGATATTGTTCGCGAGTTCCACGCCGAGAGGGCCGTAGTCCCACGAGGAGCCCAGCCCGCCATAGATGTCGGAGGCAGGATAAACAAACCCGCGACGCTTCGAAAGCGAGACTATTGTTTCGATATTCGGTGCTGACATACGTTCGAATTAACGATTATGAAGGCAGATGCGTAAATTCACAATTTAACAGAAAAATGGGACGCGCCGAACGATGCGTCCCAACGTAGTGAGCTGACGTCTTTCTCTATTCAACCACGGGCGGCTGAGCACCAGCCGGTACGATGAAACTTTCGTATGCGGTACGGGTTTGCGGTGGTTCCAACGGCGTCACGATCTGCCTGGCACTCATCGCTCGTGAATCAATTGCCGGGGCGATTTCGGGGACCCATTCAGAAAGGGCAGGCGAATACTTTCAGCTGAAATATGCTGAATCCACGTACCCTCCTTCTTATAGATACTTCCTAAAAAAATCGGTTACCACAGCAAAGTGGCAACCGATATCTATTTCCGGAAATGATAAGACTATTCTTCTGCGCCCGCCTCCTTAGCCTTTTCCTCCGCCAGAATCGCCTTGCGCGAGAGCTTTATCTTATTGCCTTCCTTTCCGATGCACTTGACCATGATCTGTTGGCCTTCCTTGAGCTCGTCTCGCACGTCGCGAACGCGTCGATCTGAGATCTCGGAAATGTGAAGCAGTCCATCGAGGCCAGGCATGATTTCAACGAAGGCACCGAAATCGACAATACGCGAGACGGTCCCGAGATATGTCTCGCCAATTTCCGCCTCGGCGGTGATTGCCTTGATACGCGCGACGGCCTCCTCGGCAGCTGCGCTGTCTGCGGTCGCGATAAGGATCGTTCCGTCGTCGGACACGTCGATCTTCGCGCCGGTTTCTTCGGTGAGCGCACGGATGACGGATCCGCCCTTGCCGATGACGTCACGAATTTTCTCGGGAGAAATTTTCAGCGTGATAATCCGTGGTGCGAACTCAGAGATATCTCCACGCGGGGCCTCAAGGGCCTCCTGCATGATCCCAAGTATGTGCAAGCGACCCTTGCGGGCTTGCTCGAGGGCTTCTTGAAGGATCATCGCGTTGATGCCGGACACCTTAATATCCATCTGCAACGCGGTGATGCCGTCCTCGGTCCCCGTTACCTTAAAGTCCATGTCGCCGTAATGGTCTTCGGCGCCGGCGATGTCGGAGAGGATCGCGTAGCGATTGCCTTCCATCACTAGGCCCATTGCAACTCCTGCGACGGGTTTTTTGATGGGCACGCCTGCGTCCATCAAGCTGAGGATGCCGCCACAGACGGACGCCATGGACGAGGAGCCGTTGGATTCCGTTATGTCGGAAACGATTCTGAGCGTATACGGAAAATCAGCCTCGTCAGGAAGAACCGACTGAATCGCGCGGCGCGCGAGATTCCCATGGCCGGTCTCACGACGCGAAGTGCTACCGAAGCGGCCCGTCTCGCCCACAGAGTAAGGCGGAAAATTGTAATGCAGCATAAAGCGCCGCTTCACCTCACCCTTTTCGATGTCGTCCATGTACTGCTCGTCCATCTTTGTGCCGAGCGTCGTGGTGACCATCGCCTGCGTCTCGCCGCGAGTAAATAATGCTGAGCCGTGAACACGCGGAAGCCAGCCGACTTCGCAGCTGATCGGACGAATCTCGGAGAACTTTCGTCCGTCTGGCCGACGCTTGTTGCCGAGCATGTCCTCGCGGAAGATCTTCTCCTTCAGACTGCCGAAAGCCTTACCGGCCATCGCGCGTTTAGCGGGCTCATCGGCCGGATAGCTTTCTACGACCTCTTTTTTGAGGGCATCCAGACCAGCGTAGGCTTCTATCTTGTCCCTTCCGGTCGAATCGAGCGCCTTGCGAAGCTTATCGGACCAATTCTTTTCGATCTCTGAACTCAGGTCCGCGTCTATAATGGCCGGCGAGAATTCCCGCTTTGTTATCGCGAGAGCCTTGCCCAACTCCTTCTGCCACGCACATAGGCGCTTGATTTCACGGTGTGCGAGCATCAGGGCCTCGACCATGATCTTCTCCGAAACCTCTTCGGCCTCGCACTCGACCATACAGATCGCCTCTTCGGTTCCGGCAACGATCAGATTGAGCTCCGATTCCCGGCGTTCATCGTAAGTAGGATTGATCAGGTATTTTCCGTCGACGAGTCCGACGCGGACGCCTGCGATCGGATTCTCGAACGGAATATCCGAAAGATACAGGGCACACGAAGCTCCTGTTATCGCGATCACATCGGGATCATTATCACCATCAGCGGAGATCACGGACGCAACGATCTGCGTCTCAAACCTATATCCGTCTCCGAAAAGAGGCCGAACCGGGCGATCGATCATACGGCAAGTGAGGACTTCTTTCTCACTTGGCCGACCTTCGCGGCGGAAATAATTTCCCGGGATGCGTCCCGCCGCAAACGTATTCTCTCGATACTCGACGGTCAGCGGGAAGAAATCGAGTCCCTCCTTTGCGGTCCTAGCACTTACGGCTGCGACGAGCAGCATAGTGTCTCCGTAGCGAATTACGACCGAGCCATCCGCTTGCTTGGCCACCTTGCCTGTTTCGACGATCAGCTCCTGTGTACCAAGCTTGATCGACTCATTCAAATATTTTTTCGGCATCAATTCTCCTCAAAAAACGACAAAGGCGAAGGGGCATTCCGTGAAGCCCGCATCGCCTTTGTAACGATCTGGTTGTATATGAACCGTATTCTGTACCGAGGTTATATCTAGCTGTCACGTTCAGCATCCGTCGGTGCACAATCTTCGCTAAGGTTCTTTTTCTAATACGTAGCGGCCCGAAGCGGCCCGTTCAATCTACCGACGCAAGCCGAGCTTCTTGATGATCTCGTGATACTCATTAATATCGCGTCGCTTAAGATAATCCAGCAGCTTCCTACGTCGCGAGACCATGATAAGCAGACCACGCCGCGAGTGATTGTCTTTCTTGTGGATCTTGAAATGCTCGGTCAGCTCGTTTATTCGCTGAGTGAGCAGGGCGATCTGCACCTGCGACGAACCCGTGTCCGACCCGTGCGTTTTGTAATCCGTAAGTATCTGTTCTTTTACTTCTTTTACTGTTGCCATTTGTGTCTAACCTAAAACAGTCTCTCCTTTGCTCGCAGTAACTCCGTGAACGAGCACGGTAACCGCGAAATATAGTGAACAATCGGCCTGAAATTGATAATTGTTCTGCTGGAATTATCAAATATCCGCCGTCATTTATCAACTTCAGTACTTGAACTCTTCCATAAACTTCGTCGAGAAATTACCCTTTCGGAAGTTCTCATCCGCCATGATTTTCTGATGGAGCGGGATCGTCGTTTTGATCCCTTCGATGACCATCATGTCCAAGGCGCGGCTCATTCGAGCGATTGCAAGTTCACGAGTGCGGGCGTGAACGATGAGCTTCGCGATCATGGAGTCGTAGTAAGGCGGAACGGTGTAACCCGGATAAACGGCCGTGTCCACGCGTACGCCGGGGCCGCCTGGAATATTGAAGGCCGTGATCAAACCCGGGCTCGGCGTAAACTTCACGGGATCTTCGGCATTTATGCGGCACTCAATCGCATGACCGACGATCTGCACTTCATCTTGCGTATATCCGACGTTTTCGCCGGTGGCGATCCTGATTTGATTTCTTACGATGTCGGCGAGCGTCACCATCTCGGTCACAGGATGCTCGACCTGGATGCGCGTATTCATCTCCATGAAGTAGAAACTGTCGTCTTCATCGAGGAGAAATTCGAAAGTCCCGGCGCTCGAGTAACCTATTTCCTGGCAGGCTTTTACGGCAACCTTGCCCATCTGCTCCCGCAGTTCCCTTGATATTGCTGGCGACGGAGCTTCCTCTAGCAACTTCTGATGACGACGCTGGATCGTACATTCGCGCTCGCCGAGGTGGATTACGTTGCCGTGCTCATCGGCCAGAACTTGAATCTCGATGTGTCTCGGACGCTCTATGTAGCGCTCGATATAAACCGAGCCGTTCTTAAACGCATTCAACGCTTCGGTCTGGGCCAGTTCGAGATTAGTCGCGAGCTCGGACTCCTCCCTCACGATACGCATTCCGCGGCCGCCGCCGCCAGCCGCCGCTTTAATAATCAGCGGAAAGCCGATCTCTTTGGCAAGCGCGATAGCCTCCGCCGCCGACTCGATCGGCTCAGGGCTTCCGGGCAAGATGGGCACGTCGGCTGCCGTCATTGTCCGACGCGCCTCGACCTTGTCGCCCATCATCCCGATCACTCTGGGTGTCGGGCCAATGAATTTGATATTGCAGTCTTCACACACCTTTGCGAAGGTTTCGGATTCCGCCAAGAAGCCGTAGCCGGGATGAATGGCGTCGACATTCGTAATCTCTGCTGCGCTAATAATCGACGGGATGTTTAAGTAACTCTCTGCCGAGGATGCGGGGCCGATGCATAGGGCTTCGTCAGCGTATCGGACGTGCAGCGCTTCGCGATCGGCCTCGGAATGCACCGCCACTGTCTGGATGCCCATTTCCTTGCAAGTCCAGATAATGCGGTTAGCGATCTCGCCCCGATTTGCTATAAGAATTTTGCGAATTTCTCTCATCCGAAAACAGTAAATCGTGAATCGTAAGTGGAACGAGCCTTCGCCTCTTTACGATTCACGATTCACGATTTACTAAACCTATTTCTTGACTCCGAAGAGTGGCTGGCCGTACTCAACCGGCTGTCCATTTTCTACGTAAATCTTTACAACCTCGCCCGCAACCTCGGCCTGGATCTCATTCATTAGCTTCATCGCCTCAACGATACAAACCGTCGTCTCGGGGGTGACGCGGCTCCCTTCTGATACGTAGGAATCCTTGTCCGGGCCAGGCGAGCGATAGAAAGTGCCCACAATGGGCGAGACGATTTTGTGAAGTCCGGCATCCTCGTCGACAGCCGTCTCCGCCGGAGCGGACGTTCCGGAACCCGGAGCGGTTGCGGCCGGAGCGGCAAGTGCCGCTGCGGAATACACGGGCGCCGGAGCAGTCTTGCTCAGACGAACGCGTATATTTTCATTCTCAAACTCGAGCTCGGTCAGAGCGTGCTGATCGAAGAGCTCCGCGACGGCCCGTATCTCATCCATATTGAGCGACGGGTTGCTCACCTCTTTCGCCTTCGCACCTTCCGCTTTTTTTTCGTCAGCCATTTCTTGTCAAAAAAAAGATCGAATTAGCCTTTGGCGGCGAGCTCTTTGGGATTGTCGACAAGCTCGATCACGGCCATTTCGGCGTTGTCGCCTTTGCGTCGCCCAAGCTTGATGATTCGCGTGTACCCGCCGTTACGATTTTTATACCGCACTCCAAGCTCGCTGAAAAGCCGTTGAACGGCCGCGACTCCGGCAGTTCGCTCAATTGGATCTTTCTCTTCGCCCTTCTTTCCACGAAAACGGCTCTGTTCAGCCTTGAATGTGCTGTTACCTGCGTGGAAGAATCGGGCCGCCTGCCTACGCAGATTCACTCCGCGGATTATCGCGTCATCCCCCGATAGAGCCTCAGCCTTGCAGGCCAGAGTGATCGCTTTTTCGACAAACGGACGAAGCTCTTTCGCCTTGGGGACCGTCGTCACGATATGTTCATTCGGCGCGTTGATCAGCGAAGTGGCGAGGTTGCGGAGCAGTGAGATGCGATGCTCTGTCGTGCGTCCAAGTTTACGGTGTGCCTTTAAGTGTCTCATTGCTGTAAGTTTCCAGTTCCCAATTTCGAATTCCGAGCGACCTTCGCCGGACCTCGGAACCGGGGAACTAATCTAAATCTCGCCCGCCCGACCCTGGAATCGGATTCCCCTGCTCATCAAAATCCATACCAAAATCGAGACCCATTCCGTGGAGCATATCCTTGATCTCGGTGAGCGACTTCTTGCCAAAATTCTTCGTACCGAGCATGTCTTTTTCGCTGCGGCGAATGAGGTCTCGGATCGAGCGAATGTCCGCGTTCTTAAGACAATTGTACGAACGTACCGAAAGCTCCATCTCATCGACGGACTTGTCGAGCAAGTCGTTACGCATTAGCGGCGGCCGCGCGATGTCCTCGTACTTGTATTCCTCTTCCTCTTCCTCAAAATTAATAAAGATCGCCATATGGTCCTTTACCAATTTTGCTGCGAGGCCGATCGAATCTTCCGGGGCGACCGAGCCATCCGTCCAGACCTCGATGGTCAACTTGTCAAACTCAGTATTTGATCCCTGACGCGTCTGATCGACGTTGTAATTAACCTTCTTGATCGGCGTGTGGACGGAGTCGATCGGGATGTAACCCACCGACAGGTCCTCGTCGTTATTTACCTCAGCCGATACATACCCGCGGCCCATTTTGAGCCTCATTTCGATCTTCAGCGTGCCGCTCGAGCTAATGGTCGCGATGTGCACATCCTTATCCAGGATTTCTACATCGCCGTCAGCCTCGATATCCGCACTCGTTACCTCGCCGGCGCCTTTTTTCGAAATCGTCAGGATCTTCGGCCCGCCGCCGTGGAGAGTAAAGGGCACCTGCTTAAGATTGAGAATCACGTCGGTCGCATCCTCGACCACGCCTTTTATCGAGGAAAACTCATGCTCGACGCCATCAATCTTTATGGCCGTTATGGCGGCTCCTTCGATCGATGACAAAAGGGCTCTGCGAATCGAGTTACCGATCGTTGTGCCGAATCCGCGCTCAAACGGCGACGCGTAAAATTTTCCGTAGCGATCTGTAAGCGTCTCGGTATCGACGTTCAGTCGGCTTGGCATCTGAAAGTCGGTCCAATTGTTGCTCTGAGTCATATTATTTTAAAGTCCGGCGAGTTCGCCGAATTTGTTGAGTTATCGCTAGTCCCGAACTCGATAGACTCAGCAAACTCAGTCAACTATTTACTGTAAAGCTCGACGATAAGCTGTTCGTTAATGTTCGCGTCGATATCTTGTCTGGTCGGCATTGCCGCCACCGACACGGTCAGGTCCTTTACGGCGGCATTGAGCCAGGTCGGGCGGCCGCGGCCACCCGAGGTCTGCCACGCACCTTCAACGTGCGAGTTCTTTTGTGATCTATCCTTTACCGCGATTGAGTCCCCGGCTCGAACCTGAAACGAGGGGATATCCACTTTTCGGCCATTTACCGTTATGTGCCCGTGATTGACGAGCTGACGCGCCTGCCGACGCGAGGTGGAAAAACCCGAGCGATAAACGACGTTGTCCAGGCGCCGCTCAAGCATAAACAGGAGATTTTCGCCTGTAACGCCTTTCTGGGCTCGCGCCTTTTCGAAGTAATTTCGGAACTGTTTTTCGAGAATGAAGTAAATGCGCTTTACCTTCTGCTTCTCGCGCAGCTGCTCACCGTAGCCGGCGAGCATCTTACGGCGTGCTGCGCCGTGCTGTCCCGGAGGGTTGGTGCCGCGCTTTTCGATTGCACACGACGGCTTGTAGCACCGGTCGCCCTTAAGAAATAACTTTCCGCCTTCGCGGCGGCACAGACGGCACACCGCATCTCTATATCTAGCCATAGTATTTTCTGCCTCCGCTCGCTTGGAGCGGAAAAGTTTACGAACCGTTTCGGCCCTTCATCCTTTCGATAACTGTCGATCAAATATAAACTTCAGATTTGAGATGGATTTCAAGCCCACCGACCTCGTATCTGAAATCACGAATCAAACTCTTCGCCGTTTCGGCGGTCGACATCCATTGTGCGGAATCGGGGTCGTGTCGCGGATCGACGTTACTCGGATCCCCGCCATAGCAACAGCACGTATCGCAGACTCGCGTCCACCGCCGGGACCTTTAACACGGACCTCGGCTTCCCGCATTCCCGCTTCCACTGCCTTGCGAGCTACCTCGCCAGCTGCCTGCTGGGCCGCAAACGGCGTGCCCTTTCGCGAGCCGCGAAATCCACGTGCGCCGGATGACGACTGAGCGAGCAGATTGCCGTTCTGATCGGTAATCGAGATCAGCGTATTGTTAAAAGTCGCCGCGATGTGAATGATTCCGACCGGAACGTTCTTTCGCTCTTTCTTCTTAAAAGTCTTTTTCGCTGGTGCTTTAGCCATAAATCAGTTGTCAGTGGTCATGGTGAGTGGCCGCAGTCTGCCCACTGCCCAGCCAACTGCCTACTATTTCTTGCCCGGGGCCTTCTTCTTGGCGACGGCTGCCTTGCGGGGACCTTTCCGCGTTCTCGCGTTGGTGCTCGTGCGTTGACCTCGAACCGGAAGGCTGCGGCGATGACGCAAGCCACGGTAACAGCCGATATCCATCAATCGCTTGATATCCATCTGGACACGTTTTCGGAGATCACCCTCTATATCGCCTTCTGTATAGAGGACCGAGCGAAGCTGATTCAGCTGGTCTTCGCTGAGGTCCTTAATTCTCAAATTAATATCTATGTCCGCCTTCCCGAGGATCTCCGTCGCGCGGGATTTTCCCACACCATAGATGTAGGTCATTCCGATCTGTGCCCGCTTGTTGGGCGGTAAGTCAACTCCTGCTACACGAGCCATAATTCTTATCCCTGCCTCTGCTTATGCTTAGGATTCTCGCAGATGACGCGCACGACGCCCTTGCGATGGATCACCTTGCATTTCTCACACATTTTCTTGACTGACGGTCGTACTTTCATCCTGATTTCCCTTCCCCGGCGTACTTAGCGGTAAGTAATGCACGGCGTTTAGGGACGGCTGCCGTGCCCCAAATTGCCTCTTCCTTAGCAATCCACTAAAGCCAAAATGCACCCTTGCGGGACAAACTCTTAATATTAGCGACAAAACAGGCGGAGTTCAAGTCAGGAAGTAGCACTTACCGACGCCTTTGCGCGCAGTTGCCTCTTCTGCTCACGCGTGAGCGTTAAAATCTCCGGACCATCGGCCGTGACCGCAATCGTGTGTTCCGCGTGGGCAGATGCCTTGCCGTCGAGTGTCACTACGGTCCATTTGTCGCTCAGAGTGCGGACATCCGCACTTCCCAGGTTGAGCATCGGCTCTATCGCAAAGCAGTACCCGACCCGAATCTTCTCCTTCGTGCCCGCCCGGCCGTGATTAGGAATTTGCGGCGCCTCGTGCATTTGCCGTCCAATTCCATGGCCCGTATAATCTCGAACAATCCCGTACCCAAACTTCTCGGCGTGCTGCTGCACGGCGGCACTGATATCGCCGACGCGGCCGTTTGCACGCGACTTCGCAATGCCCGCGTCAAGACATTCCTCTGTTACGCGAATCAATTGCCGCAACTCGTCCGAAATCTCACCAACGGGCAATGTCATCGCCGTATCGCCTACAAAGCCGTTAAACGTAGCCGCCATATCGAGCGAGACGATATCGCCTTCTACTAACGGAATTTTCTTCGAGAAGCCGTGCACAACCTCGTCATTCACCGAGGCACAAATCGCATAAGGAAACCCGTGGTAGCCAATAAATGTCGGGATAGCGCCCGCATCTCGAATCATTTTATCCGCCGCGTCATTCAGCTCGAGAGTGGATATTCCCGGGGCGACCATGCCACGCAGGACTTCGCGGACGTCCGCGATCAGCTCGCCTACGCCGCGCATTTTGTCCAGATCTCGTTCGGATTTCGCGATGATCATCTTTTTTCCGAGAAGAAAGTGGGCGACATTCTGTAATGAGAGCAGTGTTGACACCCTTAACTACTTCACCAAAGTCTCGATCTCTCTATAAATCTCCTCGATTTCCCGACTGCCATCAACCTTCGCGAGGCGGTTCGATCCCCTGTAATACCCGATCAGGGGCTCCGTGTTATCGCGATAAGTGTCGAGTCGAGTTCTAACGCTCTCTTCGTTGTCGTCAGATCGGTGCGCCAACGCGACCGTCGGATGAACGTCACAGAACCCCACCGCGCGGGGCGGATTCGAGTAGATATTGTAAATCTCGCCGCAAGTCGGACAGCTCCGGCGGCCCGTGAGACGCTTCATAAGTTCATCCATCGGAACGTCGACCTCGATGGCTCTGATCTCCCGGCCCTGCTCAAGCGCCAGCCCTTCCAGCTGCTCGGCCTGAACCGCGGTTCGCGGATACCCATCGAGCACGTAAGTGCCTGTGATATCGTCCTTTGAAGTCCGCTCCCGAACGATCCGATAAGTAATATCGTCGGAGATCAATCGCCCTTCGGCCATTATCGCCTGCACCTCTCGGGCAAGGGGTGTGTCCGCACTCTTCATCTCTCGGAACATATCACCGGTCGAAATCTGCGGGATCCCGAGACGCTCCTCCATAAGCCGGGCTTGCGTGCCCTTGCCCGCTCCTGGAGCACCGATGAGTACGATGATCTTCGTCATAATGTACTAACCGCAGAAACGCGAAGACGCAGAGTGAAGAAAGACTAAATGATCCTTCTCCGCGTCTCTGCGTCTTCGCGGTTCAATTTAACCTAAGCCCGACGTCCACGCAGCCGCGAGCCGGCTCCTAAAAAGCCTTCATAATTTCGCATCACGAGCTGCGCCTCGATCTGCGCGACGGTGTCCATCGCGACCCCGACGAGGATGAGCAAACTCGTGCCGCCAAAGAAAAACTGATATCCCAGGCCGTTCGGTATCCACGAAAGGCCGGGAGTGGCTGATACAAAGTTGTCCACGGCCGTTCCGATAAACGGAAGCCTGCCGACCTTAAATCCACTAAGCAAAAGCTGAGGCACGAACGCCACGAATGCCAGATACAATGCACCGACGGTTGTGAGGCGCGTCAGAATTCCGTTCAGGTAGTCGGCGGTCGGCGCACCCGGCCGGATGCCGGCGATAAATCCGCCATGCTTTCGCAGGTTATCCGCAACCTCATCCGTGTTGAAGATGATCGTGATGTAGAAAAACGTAAACAGTACGATCAAAGAGAGGAATACAAATTCGTAATAAGGGTCACCGCCGTGAAACTGCTGAAAGAAAGCCGAGACCTGCGACCAGGTCGAAGTCGGGTCTTCTGGATTAGGCGGAAACGCGGAGAAAACCGTCTGCGGAAGCGCGAGCACCGACGACGCGAAGATCACCGGAATAACGCCGCCCATATTTATCTTGAGCGGAAGACTAGTTTCCTGACCGCGAAATGTCTCCGTACCGACGCGGCGGCTCGCATAGCTGATTGCAATATTTCGCCTCGCGGATTCAACGTAGACGACAAGTGCGATCAAGGCCACCATTATAACGACCAGGAAGACCACACCGAGTGACAGCATCGGATCGCCCGTTCCGACACGTTCCGAGACCTGGACAATACCATTTGGCAGGCCGATCACGATACCGGAAAAGATCAACAGCGAGATACCATTACCTACGCCGCGTTCGGTGATCTGCTCACCCAGCCACATAACAAAGATCGTACCCGTCGTCAGCGTGATCACGATCATCGCGGTCGGCCACCATCCCTCGCCAATTATGCCGTTGCGGTGCAGCCAGGTCGCGACAAAGAACGTCTGAATGGAACAGAGCACGACTGTTAGGTAGCGCGTCCACTGGTTCATCTTTTGCCGCCCGACCTCGCCTTCTTGCTGAATCTTCTTAATGGCAGGCGAGAGCGTCGGCATAAGCTGCATGATGATCGACGCAGTAATATATGGCGTGACGCCGAGCGCGAACACGGAGATCGTACGAAAGTTACCGCCCGAGAAAAGATCAAGGACGCCGAGAAGCGTACCAGCGACTTCGCTCCAAACCTGTTCGAGCTGAGACTTGTTAATTCCCGGAGCCTGAATGTGAGCGCCCAGGCGATACACCGCCAACAGCCCCAACGTAAAGAGTATGCGCGTGCGCAACTCCGGGACCTTGAACATATTCTGTACGGCGCCGAAAAACTTCTCCATATGTTTGTCAGTTGTCAGTGGTCAGTTGTCGGTCGTAGCAGCTGTCTTCTCATACAACTAAAACCGGTTACTGACAACGGTCTTATGCTGCAGCTTTGGCTGCCTTCTCGATAAGCGTTGCGGTGCCGCCGGCCTTTTCGATTTTTTCCTTGGCAGTTTTTGTAAAGCGGTGCGACGAAATCGTGAAATTCTTCGTGACATCACCGTTGCCGAGAATTACGAGGTCATCTTTGGACTTTTTGACAAGCCCCCTCGCATGCAGAATTTCCGGAGTAATCTCGTCTCCCGATTTGAAATTCTCTTCGATCTTCGCAAGGCTGATCTCGATCCACTTCTTCTTAAAGATGTTCGTAAATCCGCGTTTTGGCAGGCGCCGTTGGAGCGGCATCTGTCCGCCTTCGAAACCGATCTTTTGGCTGTAGCCTGAGCGTGATTTCTGGCCTTTGTGGCCCTTACCCGCAGTTTTGCCGGTTCCCGAACCGGGACCGCGGCCAATGCGCTTTTTCTTATGCGTCGAACCCGAAGCCGGGTGCAAATTGTTAAGTGATAAGGCCATAACTATTCCACGATTCTGAGCAGATGCGGGATCTTTGCAACTACGCCGCGCGTCGCAGGCGAGTCCGTCCGCTCGATCACCTGATTAAGCTTTGTAATGCCAAGGCTTTTCACGATCGCCTTCTGGCTTTTCGCGTAGCCGATCATGCTGCGGTAGTACTGGATCCTAACGGTACCGCCTTTGCTTTCTTCTTTCTTATCCATTTTCGTTAAACCAGTTCTTCAACCTGCTTACCGCGCAGGCGGGCAACTTCCATCGGATCTTTCATTCGCAGCAAGCCGTTGATCGTTGCACGAATGACGTTGTGCGCATTGTTAGATCCCAAGATCTTCGTTCGGACGTTGTGAACTCCCAGGGACTGCAGGATCGCTCGTACCGCGCCGCCCGCGATCACGCCCGTTCCCTCTGCCGCCGGCTTGAGCAAAACACGGCCCGCTCCGTACTCACCGATCATCTCGTGCGGCAAGGTGCCGTTGATGAGGGGAACGCGAATCAGGTTGTTCTTAGCCGACTCAACCGCTTTCTTGATCGCATTCGGGACTTCCTTTGCCTTGCCGGTACCAAAACCCACATGGCCGGCCTCGTCACCCACGACTACGAGCGCCGCGAACGACATATTCTTACCGCCCTTCACGACCTTGGTTACGCGATTGATCGAGATGAGCTGATCCTTGAGGATAAGGTTCGTCGGCGAAATCTTTTGTCTGCTGTTACTCATTTGTTTCCTGCTTTACTTCTTCCGCCGCAACCTCATGCTTATTGAGCCCGCCCTCGCGAGTCGCATCGATTAACGCCTTGACGCGGCCGTGATAAACATATCCGCCCCGGTCGTAAACAACTGTCGAAATCCCAGCACCCAGCGCACGCTGGGCGATCGCTGTGCCAACTGACTTCGCCGCCTCGATATTTCCGCCCGAGTTGCTTACGAGCGACTTCTCAGTGGTCGAAGCGGTTGCGAGAGTGCGGCCCGACTTGTCGTCTATGACCTGTACATATATATGATTTAGGCTGCGGAAAACCGCAAGCCGCGGCCTGTCCGCCGTACCGCTGACTTTTTTGCGAATGCGGCTGTGTACGCCGTTGCGAATTGTTGCCCTGCTTTTCTGTCCCATAACTTCGTCCGTATGAAGTGAAAAATAAGAGGCGATCACCCTAGTTATTCACTTTTAGTTATTTTCCGGTCTTGCCCGGCTTCAGCTTATAAAACCTATCAGCATAGCGAACACCTTTGCCTTTATAAGCATCGGGTTTTCGCAGACGATTGAGCTCCGCCGCGACCTGACCGAGGAGTTGCTTATCGATACCGGAGAGCGTAATCGTCGTCTGATACTGATTGATTGATGTCTTCGTATTTACACGCTCGGCCTTTGCCTCGATACCATCCGGCAGATCGTAAATTACAGGATGGGAGTAGCCCAGTGCAAAGTTGATCTTCTTGCCCTGCACGTCGGCCTTGTATCCGACGCCGACGATATCCATGTCCCGGCTAAACCCCTCGGTTACGCCCAAAATGGCGTTGTTGGCGAGGGCACGAGCCAGTCCGTGAAACGACGCTCGATCATTGCTCTCGCGTTCCGCGGTTAGTGTTCCCTCTTCCTGCTTAAAACTCACGCCCGTCGGTATCGGTGTTTTGAGCGTGCCTTTCGGCCCCTTCACCTCAAGTTCGTCGCCGCCAATAGTGACGGTCACGCCGGAAGGGATTGTAATCGGTTTCTTTCCTACTCTCGACATAACTTCCTCTACAACTAGTAGATCTGAGCGAGAATCTCGCCGCCTACGTTTTCGGCCTTGGCCCGCTTGCCGCTCATCAACCCTTTCGAGGTCGAAACTATATTCACGCCGTAGCCGCCCAGGACGCGTGGAATGTCCTTAGAACTGGTGTAGACGCGCCGGCCGGGTGTCGAGACGCGCGCCAGATGCGTGATCGATGATGTTCCCCGCGCATCGTAGCGAAGAAACACTCGGATCATGTACTTAACGCCCTCGCCCTTGGTCGAGTAGCTGTTAACGTAACCCTCTTCCTTAAGGATGCGGGCAACCTCCATCTTGAGCTTCGAGCCCGGGATGTCTACCCTTGCGTGCTTCGCCGCAATCGCATTGCGAATCCGCGTCAGCATATCGGCTATTGGATCTGTCATTACTCGTCTTTACTCCGTAAAAATTCTTACCAGCTCGACTTCACTACTCCGGGAACCTGACCCGCGAGCGCAAGTTCGCGAAGCGCGATGCGCGAGACCCCGAACTTCCTCAAATAGCCTCGTGAACGTCCCGTCTGCGAACAACGGTTTCGAACGCGAACCGGGCTGGCATCACGCGGCATCTTCTGCAGCTGAACGACAGCCGCATCGACCTGCTCCGGTGTGGACTTCGGATTGCTGATGATCTTTTTTGCAGCCGAACGGCGGGCTGCGTAAAGTTCGACCATCGCCTTCCGGTCGTTGTTCTTAACTACTTTGCTAATCTTCGCCATAAAACTTTACTGTTTGAAAGGCATTCCAAGAGCCTTCAAAAGCGAACGGGCCTGATCGTCGGACTTTGCAGTCGTTACGATCGAAATATTCATTCCTCGGGTCTTATCGACCTTGTTGAAATCAATTTCCGGAAAAATCAATTGCTCGCGAACACCGAGCGTGTAGTTGCCGCGTCCGTCGAACGCCTTTCCCGAGATGCCGCGGAAATCGCGAACACGCGGCAGAGCGACGGAGATCAATCGGTCGAGAAACTCATACATCCGATCGCCGCGAAGCGTCACCATCGTGCCTATGCTCATTCCCTGACGCAGCTTAAAGGCAGCAATCGATTTCTTCGCTTTCGTCACTACCGGCTTCTGGCCGGTGACAACCTTGAGCTCTTCGGTGGCTACGTCGAGTATCTTGGCATTTGACGAAGCCTCCCCGAGGCCCATATTGACGATCACCTTCTCGATCCGGGGCACGGCCATCGGATTCTTGATCTCGAATTCTTTAGCAAGAGCCGGTGCGATCTCGTTCTTGTATTTTTCTCTAAGTCTAGCCATGTTCGTTTACTCGTCGGTTTCGTCCTTCTTCTTAGTCGAACCGGTGATGCGGTTGTCCGGTATCGGAATGAGATTACCGCTTTTTGCTACACGCACTTTCTGACCGTCGCGAGTCTCATACCGGACCCTGGACGGCTTACCCGTTTCGGGATCGACCACGGCCACATTCGAGATACTGACCCACGCTTCCTGTTCGATGATGCCGCCTTCGCGATTCATCTGCGGCATCGGCTTTCGGTGGCGCTTAACGATCATCGCGCCCTCGACCTTCACCTTCTGGTTGCGGGGATCGACCTCGATCACCCGACCGCGAAAAGGCGTGCGTTTGCCAGCGCTGTCGTAACGGTTGTACTCTTTGCCGGCAATAAACACGACCTGGTCGCCGCGCTTGATCTTGCTCTTTACTGTTCCTCTGCTTGTCGTCTTCATTTCTGTTCCTAGATGACCTCAGGTGCAAGGCTGACGATCTTCATAAAATTCCGCTCGCGAAGCTCTCGGGCCACGGGACCGAAAACACGCGTACCTACAGGCGTACCGTCGTCCTTGATAAGCACCGCAGCGTTCTCGTCAAATCGGATGTATGTCCCATCCTTGCGGCGAATTTCCTTGTGCGTGCGGACGATGACGGCGTTGTAAACCTTTCCCTTTTTTGCCGTACCGTCAGGCGAAGCCTCTTTTACCGTCACCTTGATGGTATCGCCGAGTCGGGCGAGTTTGCTGGTCGATCCGCCTACTGGCATGATCATCACCACGCGTTTCGCTCCTGAGTTATCAGCGACCGCCAAAGAGGTCTGCATCTGAATCATAACTATCTCCGATTATCTTTCGCGAGCTGTCGATCGTCAGTTTCCGCTGTCTTTGCTGGCTACTGACTACTGAGCAACTCTTCCTACAATTCCGCTTTATGAAGTATCTCCACCACACGCCATCGCTTGCGTGCGGACATCGGACGGGTTTCCACGATTCGAACTTTGTCGCCAATTTTGGCGCCCATTTCGTCATGTGCCATAAACTTCTTCCGCTTCTTGATGTATTTGCGATACACCGGATGCTTGACCAGACGATCGACGCGAACGGTCACGGTCTTCGTCATCTTGTCTGAGGCGACAACCCCGATCTTCTCCGCACGTTTGTGAACTCTCTCCGTCGGAGCCGAATCGTCCGAATCGACGCCAATGACGCTCGCCACTTTTGCGGCCCCTTTACCGACGACCACTGCGACGGTCTCGAGAGCACCGGCCGCGACCGAGGCGACTGCGTCTAGAACGCCCGTGCTATCAGCTGTCGCGGCTTCCGCGTCTACGCCTTCCGGCGTGTTACTGGCGGCTATAGAGTCAGCCGTTTCCGGCGTTTCGTCTTCTTTCTTTTTCGTTGCCATCTATATCTCTCTTTCGCTACGCTTTCACCGCGTCCTTCCTCTGATTCATCAGGGTATGAACGCGTGCTAACGTCTTCCTTTCGCGACGAATATCCTTTACGGTATCGCCGACACCGAGCGTGCGACGAAATTTCAGGCGAAACAACGACTCTTTCAGGGCGTCGGCCTGTTCGGTGAGTTCCGTCTCGTTCATTTCGCGAAGCTGTGTAAGCTGTTCTTTGACCTTCATTTTCTAAACAATGCCCCCCTCGAGATCGGCACGCGACACGAACTTGGTCTTGATCGGCAGTTTCTGCGCAGCCAGGGCCATTGCCTCGCGAGCCAGAGCTTCATCCACTCCCTGAATCTCGTAAAGGACGCGTCCCGGCTTGACCGGAGCAACCCAGTGATCAGGTGCACCCTTACCCGAACCCATACGAGTTTCGGCAGGCTTTCGCGTGATCGGCTTATCCGGAAAGATTCGGATCCAGATCTTACCGCCGCGTTTAACGTGACGCGTCATTGCGATACGAGCCGCTTCGATCTGGCGGTCGGTAATCCACGCCGCCTCTAATGTCTTTAAGCCAAAGTCACCAAAGCTCAGCTTTTCGCCGCGCGTCGCTTTCCCGCGCATGCGGCCCTTCATCACTCTCCGGCGTTTGACCTTTTTTGGCTGTAACATAAATCCTCAGTATTCAGTGGCCAGTTGTCAGTTCTCAGAACTATCCACTGTCAACTTTTCACTATCAACTACCTTCTGTCGTCCCGTCGCGGCCCGCGATCGTTACGACGGGCACCGCGCTCGACCTTAACTTCATTCATCGGATCACTTGTCGTTCCCCGTGCCATCGACGCGTTTGGATCAAGAATCTCACCGCGATATATCCAGGTCTTTACACCTATGATCCCGAATGTCGTGAGCGCTTCAGCAAATCCGTAATCTATGTCCGCACGCAGCGTGTGCAGCGGCAGCCGGCCCTGCAGATTCCATTCGGTCCGGGCGATTTCAGCACCATTCAGACGGCCTGCGATCATAACTTTGATACCCTGCGCACCGAATCGAAGTGATTCCTCGATCGTCTTCTTCATGGCTCGACGGAACATGATTCGTTTCTCGAGCTGCTGTGCGATCTTTTCGGCCTGCAGCTGTGCGTTCAACTCGGGATGGCGAATCTCCTGAATCGAGATCAACACCTCACGGCCTGTCTTTCTTGAATAATCCTCACGCAGCTTTTCGATCTCCGCGCCCTTGCGGCCGATGATGATGCCCGGACGCGACGTATAGATAATGATCTTGAGCCTCGCCGCGGCACGCTCGATATCGATGTGGGAGACGCCGCCGCCTGAAAAGCGCCTCTTCAGGTCACGCTTGAGCTTGAGATCCTCGGCGAGGAACTCGGCGAACTGATTCTTAGCAAACCAATGCGAGTGCCAGTCTTTGTTATAACCGACCCGAAAGCCGTATGGATGAACCTTCTGTCCCATGTTTTTCTCTTACTGTCTCTCGAGTTCCTCGTTGATATTCTGCTGGGCTTCGTCCGCGGGCTTGGTCTCCTGAAGCGCCTCGGGCATTTGCGTTTCTACATCTTTCGCGTCCGCGACGTCCGGTATATCCGCGGCTGCCTGATCCGCCGCCGCGTTGATAGCCTGAGCGGTCGGTTCGACGGGCGTAGGCACCCGGTCGTCAGGCTGTATCACGGAGGGCGGCGAATCCTGTGCGTTCACTTTCTTCACTTCCTTCTTCGCCTTCGGAGCCTCCGCTTTAGCCTTCTGACTTTTTACTTTTGCCGTACCGGTTTCCGCACGCCTTGTTTTCGCCGCCTCGGCCTTTAACTCATTTTCGGTCTTCGGACGCTCGTCGCTCGTCACCTCGATAGTGATATGGCAATAGTGACGCTGCTCCCGGTAGGCACGGCCCTGCGGAGCAGGACGCATGCGGCGGCGACCCTTTGTTGGGCCCATGTCGACATAACATGTCTTGACCCAGAGCTCGTCGGGATCTATCGCGATATTCTGCAGTTCGGCTTTGAACGTCGCGTTTGCGATTGCTGAGTTGAGACACTGGGCGATCGGATCGGCCGCCCGCTTATTCGTAAATCTCAGGATCGACAGGGCGCGCGATACATCCACACCGCGGATCATATCGATAACAAGCCGCGCCTTTCGCGGACTGCCCTTCAGATATTTTGTTTTTGCTACAGCTTCCATTTTCTTAGTTGGCTGTTGACCGTTGACGGCTCTAACTGCCTACGGCCTACGGCCTACTTCCTCTTGGCCATCTTCTCCGCTTTCGTTCCCGGGTGCCCCCTGAACATTCGCGTGGGCGAAAATTCTCCGAGCTTGTGTCCGACCATATTTTCCGTAACAAATACCGGAATATGTCGCTTGCCGTTGTGCACGCCGAAGGTCAAGCCGACCATATCCGGCGAAATCGTCGAACGGCGCGACCAGGTCTTGATCGCAGGCGGCTTTGCACCACCCGACAAGATGCGCGTGAGCACCTTTTGCAGGCTTAGATCGATAAACGGTCCTTTCTTTAATGAACGAGGCATATCCAATTAGTGGATAGTGGACAGTGAATAGTGAATAGTTTTTTCAAACTCGTCACTTATCACTCGTCACTCATCACTTTCTCCTTCGATCCTTAATAATCATATTCTGCGTACGCTTATTGCGACGCGTCTTGTAGCCGCGAGTAGGTTGGCCCCACGGTGTCACGGGATTTCGACCGCCGGAAGTCTTTCCTTCACCACCGCCGTGCGGGTGATCCACGGGATTCATTGCCACGCCGCGAACCTTTGGCCGCCTGCCCATCCAACGCGATCGGCCAGCCTTACCCAGCGAGACGTTTTCGTGCTCGGTATTTCCTACCTGACCAACAGTGGCCATACAAACAACGGGCACGCGTCGGACTTCGCCGGAAGGCATTCTGAGCTGAGCATGATCGCCTTCCTTTGCAACTATCTGAGCAAAGCCGCCGGCGGACCGAACCATCTGTCCGCCTTTTCCGGGCCGAAGCTCAATATTGTGCACCTCGGTGCCGAGCGGAATGTTCTTGATCGGAAGGGCATTTCCCGGCAGAATATCCGCCTCTTCGCCGCTCAAAAGCATTGTCCCGACCTTTATCCCGACAGGAGCGATAATGTAACGCTTCTCACCGTCAAGATACGAGATTAGGGCAATATGAGCGGAGCGGTTGGGGTCGTACTCAATCTGGGCGACCTTTCCAGGAATGCCCGTCTTATCTCGCTTGAAATCGATCAAACGATAGTGACGCTTATGGCCTCCGCCACGGCGACGGATCGTAATACGCCCATCGTTATTGCGGCCCGAAATACGCTTCTTCGGTTCGAGCAGTGATTTCTCGGGTACTGCTCCCGGCGTCAGCTCGTCACGCGTAAGGTATGTCTGATACCTGCGTGCCGGCGATGTCGGTTTTAGTCTTTTAATTCCCATACCAATTGTCGGCTGTCAGTCTTCGGTTGTCAGCGGCTTTCTTCTTACTTATCGCTACTGACTTCTGGCTACTGACTACCTCCTCAAATCGCTTCCGCGTAATCGACCATCGGCTCGCCTTTTCTCAAGGTCACATAAGCCTTCTTGTAATTCGGCCGACGTCCCTGCTGACGGCCTCGGCGCTTCATTTTTCCTTCGTAGTGAACCGTGCGAACAGCCGCCACTTTAACGTTGAAAATCTCTTCAACCGCACCCCTGATATCGCCTTTTGTTGCCGCTCGGTCCACCTTAAAGGTGAGAACCTGGCCAGCCTTACGGTCTTCGTTCTCGGTCGAAACTTCCTTGAGCAATACGCTCTTTTCGGTAATGACAGGCGACTTCAGAATGCTCCAAACGCTTAGGCTACTCATTTATTCTCGCCCTCCTCACCGATTTCGAGGAGACTGTCATCCTCTTTTACCTTCTTCTTTGCCGGAGCCTTCTTGGGCTTCGCATCGGCCGCTTCCGGGGCAGCTTTCTTTTTGGCTTTCGGCTCTTCGACCGCTTCCGCTGAGGAATCTTCCTTGGCCTTAACACCCTCTCGCGCTGGATCCAGTAGATTCACGATCTCCTCGATAGCCGATTTCGATATCAAAAGCTTTTCGTGATAGATGACGTCGTAAATGTTCAGCCCAAAACTGTTCGTCACCTTAGTCTTCTGAACATTTCGCGATGAAAGCACCAAGTTCGCGTTATCAAGCGAATCGATCACCAGCGTCTTCGCGTGTTTCTGATTTTCGACGAGCCCGAGTGAGCCTAAGGCCTCGAGAAAACCCTTCGTCTTCGGATTCTCGAATGAGAACTCATCAACGACAATCAAATTTCCCTCGCGCAATCTCTCCGATAGTGCCGAGCGAAGGGCGCCGCGGCGCATTTTCTTCGGCATCTGATACGACCAGTCTCGAGGCTGAGGGCCGTGAACGTTACCGCCGCCCTTCCACAGCGGTGAGCGGAGCGATGCGATTCGTGCACGGCCCGTCCCCTTCTGCTTCCAAAGCTTACGACCTGAACCCGAAACGTTACCGCGGGTTTTCGTCGCCGACGTGCCCTGACGACCATTCGCGCGATAGTTCATCACCGCCGAATGAATTAGAGCTTCGTTTAGCTCGACGCCGAAGACGGCATCCGCCAGCTCAACATCGCCGACCTCTTTATTCTTCAAATTGCGAACCTTTACGGTAGGCATAATCTCACTCCGTACGAGTCGTCACTTACGACTTCTTAACTACAACCAAGCTCCCGTTAGGCCCCGGAACTGCTCCGCGGATCATGATTAAATTGTTTTCCGCGTCGACTTTTGCGACCGTCAGGCCTTTCACCGTTACGCGAGCATCACCCATGTGACCGCTTGAGCGGGTGCCCTTAATAACACGCGAAGGATAAGCCGACTGGCCGATCGAGCCTGGTGCACGAACGTTCATCGAACCGTGCGACTCAGGGCCGCGGGAGAATTTGTGACGCTTGACCGTACCCGCAAACCCTCGGCCTTTCGACTTTCCGACGACCTCGATCTTGTCTCCATCCGCAAAAATGTCCGCCTTAACTTGATCGCCGATCGCAGCATCAGGCTCATCGGTCATACGAATCTCTTTCAAGACCCGCGTCGGGGGCGTGCCGGCGCCTGTCTTTTCGAAATGGCCCCGCAATGGCTTCGAAACGTTCTTCAGCTTAATGGCCTTATCCTCGACTAGTCCAAGCTGCACCGCGTTATAACCGTCGCGTCCCGCCGCGCTTTTCGTTTGGATAACCACACAGGGCCCAGCCTTGATGACGGTCACCGGTGTAACCGTGCCGTCCTCGGCAAACAACTGCGTCATTCCCAATTTTCTACCAATGATTCCGCTAATCATACTCAAGTTCCCGAAGTGTCAACGTTATAAAGTTTCGCAGTTACCTTCGAAACTTTGTGACACTGCAACTTTGTCAACTAATTCTTACCAAACGCCTTGATTTCCACATCGACACCGGCTGGCAGATCAAGTTTCATCAGGGCATCGACCGTTTCGGCGGTCGGATCCAGGATGTCCATTAATCGCTTGTGCGTCCGGATCTCGAACTGCTCACGCGATTTCTTATCAACGTGGGGCGAACGCAAAACAGTCCATTTGTTCTTAACTGTCGGAAGAGGGATCGGCCCCGCGATCCTGGCCCCCGTGCGTTTTGCCGTGTCGACGATTTCGGTCGTCGATTGATCGAGAACGCGATGATCGTAGGCTTTCAGCTTGATGCGAATCTTTTCGTTTAACATTTAGCTCGTCCTATTCAACCACTTCTGAAACTGTGCCTGCACCGACTGTGCGGCCGCCTTCACGGATAGCAAAGCGGAGGCCTTTTTCCATTGCGATGGGTGCGATCAGTGTGATCTCCATCTGGATATTGTCGCCGGGCATCACCATCTCGACTCCTGCGGGAAGGTTTGCGACTCCCGTAACGTCGGTTGTTCTAAAGTAGAACTGCGGGCGATAGCCTGTGAAGAAAGGTGTGTGTCGACCGCCTTCTTCTTTTGTCAGGACGTATGCCTCAGCCTTGAACTTTGTGTGCGGAGTGATCGTGCCGGGCTTTGCAATTACTTGCCCTCTCTCGATCTCCTTTCGCTCCACGCCTCTGAGCAGCAGTCCGACGTTGTCACCTGCCATTCCCGAATCGAGCAGCTTCTTGAACATCTCGACGCCCGTGACAACCGAGTTGCGGGTGTCTTTGATCCCGACGATCTCGACGGGCTCGTTGACGTTGATCTGTCCGCGCTCGATTCGTCCCGTTGCGACCGTTCCACGGCCCTGGATCGTAAAGATGTCTTCCACAGGCATAAGGAAAGGCTTGTCCGTCTCGCGTGCCGGTGTCGGGATGTAGTCATCGACCGCCTGCATCAGCTCGTCGATCTTTGGCTCCCATGCTGCATCGCCCTCGAGAGCTTTCAGGGCGCTGCCCTGAACGATAGGCGTGTCGTCGCCCGGGAACTCATAGCTTGTCAGCAGCTCGCGAATCTCCATATCGACGAGCTCAAGCAACTCGGCGTCATCCACCGAATCG